>Ga0209390_10003174_pt1 | contig 27099 bp, 27 predicted proteins | sample BON01_FD_187212 | JGI IMG/M metagenome (GOLD analysis project Ga0209390, IMG submission 187212) | Freshwater microbial communities from Lake Bonney liftoff mats and glacier meltwater in Antarctica - BON-01 (SPAdes) (version 2) | ecosystem: Environmental > Aquatic > Freshwater > Ice > Glacier...
TAAAACGATAGGCAAGGATTTCATCGCCCAAGTGCGGGCGGGCGATCTGGTTCTGCGCGATATGGGTTATTTCTCGCTTGGGGAGTTCCGGTTCATTGCGCAGCGCGGAGGCTTCTGGCTGTCCCGCGTGCCCGTGGGGAATGATCAGGGACGGCTGGCACCTGATGCTGACCAACCTCAGGACGGAGCAAGCCGGAGTGCGCCAGCTTGCGGCGGTCTATCGGGCGCGCTGGGCGGTGGAAATCCAGTTCCGCGCATAAAAGCAGGCGTTGAACCTTGGCAAGGCTCTCAAGCGCCAGAGCAACAAACACCACATGCAAGCGCTGGTGCTTGCTGCAATGATCGCCCACCAGCTCGGGACAAGGGCGGCGGTGCGGCTCGACGAGGTGGTGGGGAGGCCGGACGTGAATCAAGCCGAACGCATTTCGGTGTGCGGCATTTTCAGCGGTCAAAACTGGAGATTTGGATTCCGAATTCTGGAAATTCCGTGCAGCCTCCCAGCCATGGCGCAACGGACGGGAATATTACTAGTGGTCTCCGGGCCATCAGGATCTGGGAAAACCACTTTATGCAGGCGCTTGGCCAACGAGGGAGAAGCCTGTTATTCGATTTCCTGCACCACCCGCGTCGCCCGCGCCGGAGAAACCGATGGGCTCGACTACCACTTCCTCAGCCGCGAGGAATTCCTGGTTAAACGTGAAGCCGGAGAATTTCTCGAAAGCGCCGAGGTCCATGGAAATCTCTATGGAACGCTGCAATCAGAGGTCACAGACCGGCTCGATCAAGGAACCGACGTGGTGATGGATCTCGACGTTCAGGGTGCCGCGCAGGTCCGCCAGTGCGGGGATAAAACAATCCTTACTGCTACCGTCGACCTGTTCGTCATGCCGCCGAACGACGGTGAACTCCTCGCCCGGCTTTCGGGCCGAGGCACCGATGCTGCGGAGGTGATCGCCCTGCGAATGAAAAACGCGACCGAAGAGAACAGCCACTGGCCGGAATACAGTTACCGCCTGCTTTCAGGGACCCTCGAAGAGGATTACGCCCGCTTCAAATCCCTGATTATCGCGGAGCGGATGCGGGTGAATCGCCTGACTGCGGAGTGATGTGCTTTAGCATCCATTCGCCCATCGCCGCGGAGAGCGGGTTGTCGGTCACAAGCACATTATTGTGGCCGGCACCGGGGACGGTGAGCCATTGCTTGGCTATCGAATCCGGAAGGGACTTGTATAGTTTTTTCCCAGCTGCTATGGGCACTGACTTATCGGAATCTCCGTGGACGACCATGGTCGGGATTCTGATTTTCACCGCCTTTTGCGCCGGGTTGATCTCGGAAATCTTCACCCCCGTCTTCCAAGCAAAAACCACATCCGCCTCTTTCACTCCGTAGGTGGCGAATCTATCCGAATTCGCCCCCATGTCCTGGTAAGTCGGGAATCAAGCAGCGGAAGCCGATCGCACGGTAACGCTCCGCGACGGCGAGGTAGTCCTCTTTCATCCCGGAGCGACCATGCAGGATTAGCATCCTGCGGAGTAGGGAATCCGTCTTGGTCTTTTTCGGAGGTTTTAGTTCGTCAATCGGCGCGGCCCACTCAATCAGCGCCCACGTCCGTCGCCAATCCGATATTCGCGTGGCTTCTTGCATCTTTCGCGTAAAAAGGTTGGGATAAAACCGTGACTAAGACCGAATATCTATTCCGTGAGCTGCGCTCCAGCCTGTGGGTGAAACCGACTATTATGGGCCTCGCGGCTGTGGCTTGGGTGAGTGCCGCTTATGGCTTTGCGGAATACCTGCCCGATAAAATGAAAATCGGCATCGAGCGGGAGATCCTCATCAATTTGCTCGGCATCCTCGCTTCGACCATGCTGACCGTGGCGACTTTCTCCGTAGCGGCGATGGTCAGTGCTTTCGCTGCGGTCTCCACCACCGCGACTCCGCGCGCGACCCGCATCGTGATGCAGGACAAAACCACCCAGAACTCGCTGACCAGTTTCCTCTCCGCTTTTATCTACGGGATCGTCGCATTGGTCGCGATCAGTATCACCTCCTACGGTGCCGGGGGACGTTTGCTGCTCTTTATCGGTTACTGCTTCATGGTCGGATGGGTCCTGATTTCCTTTGTCCGTTGGGTCGACCGCGTCTCCAAACTGGGTAGGATGGGCGATACCCTCGAGCGTGTCGAAGACGCCTGCCGCGAGGCTTCTTCCTCTCCCGAGGCGATGGGCACCCTTGGCGCGAAACCCATCTCCGGCGATTCGGTTTCCGGAGCTGAAGTGAAAGCGGACGTGATCGGCTATCTCCAGAATGTCGACATCGCGACGCTTGACGAGATCGCTGAGGAAATTGGAGCCACCATCCGGGTTCTGGAACGTCCGGGCGCGTTCGTCGATCCGCATGATTCATTGGTGATTGTCGTCGACCACGGTGAACTCAACGAGAAGATCGAAAAACGCATCCGCGCGGCGTTCCAGTTGGGTGACGGGCGGCGTATCGGCAGCGACCCCCGGTTCGGGCTGATCCTTCTTTCGGAAATCGCCGACCGCGCCCTGTCCCCTGCGGTCAACGACCCGGGCACCGCCATCGCGGTTCTCGGCATACAAATCCGCATGATGGAAACGTGGAGCAAGCACCTCAGCGAAACCAACGAGGTTAAATTCAAAAATGTCGAGGTCGCGATACTCGATCCGGAGGACTTGCTAGACGACGCTTTCACCGCGATCAGCCGCGACGGTGCTGCGATGTATGAGGTGGGAAGCCGCATCCAGAAGAGCCTCGCCGTCTTGGGCCGCATGGGCAACGAGCGCTTGACCAAAGCCGCACGCCGCCACTCGAAGCTGGCATTGGAACAAGCCGAGCTTTCCCTGGCGACGGAAACGCACAAGAAACAGATCCGCAAGCTTGCGGATGTGGTGGGATGAGGTCCGCCTATTTCGCCACGTGAATCATCGTAGCGTTTACGACCAGATTCTCCTCAGTGGAGTTCTCAGCGACCGTGCCGGTTACAGTGATGGTGCTGAGCTCCTTGAGGCCTTTGGTGCCCTTGAGGTCTCCGTCCAAGACACGACCGTCTTCGTCGACGATCTGGATCGAGGCGATGCCTATCTTTTTGAGTTCTTTGGAATCGCAGCAGGCGTCCCATGGAGTCGCGCAGGTGTCTCCGGGTATCTTATCGCAAGACGTGAGTTTTGTCGGATCGCCCATGATGAAAGAAGCGCGGCCATCGACAAAGACTTTTGAGCGACCGATCACCTCGCCTTTGAGTGTGATTTCGTCGCCAGGTTTGGCGGTTGCGCGGGCGATGTGGATGTCCTGGGCATCGGTTAGCTCCTCTTCGGTAAAATAGTTCCCGAGGCTGGAGGTAGGATTTGCGGTGTCTTCGTAAGCCGTGGTTTCGGCTTCTTTACAAGCGTTTAGCGTAAAAATGGCAATGGCGGCAGATAGGATCAGTGTGGTTTTCATAGTTGTTAGGTTGTTTGGTTTTAGGATCTGAGAGCTTTTGGAAGTGCGGGAACAAGACAGCGGATCGCGGGTGGGATGGCGCCGAGAATTCCTAACAGAATTCCTGAGACCAGCCCGACGACTGCCACCTGTGGAGAAATAATAGTCGTAAAAGCGCCGATGGAAAAAGGAATTGTCCTACCATCGAGCAGCAGGATTGCGGTGACCGAAGCGAGCAAGGTTCCCGCAAGGCAGGCGATCAGGCTTTCCTGCACGAGGCTGATGAACACTGCCCATCTCCCAAAACCGATCGCTTGCAGGGTCGCTAGCTCGCGGATGCGGGCAGCGAAGGCCGCGTAGAGCGTGTTAAAACCGCCGAAAATTGCACCCGCTGCGACCAGTCCGGCGGTGATCCAGGTCATCACCCGGATCGGCTTGTAAAAAGCTCCGAGAGCCGCGTAGTAATCGCTTTCACGCATCGCGGTCAGCTCTAGATCGAGCCTTTGCTGCGCGAAAATATCCACTTCGGAAAAATCCTTCGCATCATCCATACGCAGCACCAGGCAGGAAACTGTGTCGCGCTGGGCGAGCATGTGAAGATCGCCAAGCACCGCCCAGATTTCCGATTCCATCACCGTGCCCGGAGCCGCGAAGACCCCGGAAACCGTCAGCTCGGAATTCTCGAATTTCACCTTCGCACCAGGTTTTAGATCATCTTCCTCAAAGCCAAGTTTCCGCCATGCGAGTCTCCCGACCATCACCTCACTGGAGCGAGGAAACTCTCCTTCGAGCAAGCGGACCTCCGGATGAACCAGCAGCGCACCAGCAGTGACTCCCCGGAAAAGCCCCTGCCCTTTTTTACCATCGGCGGCTTCAAGAAAAGACATGTAGTGGATCTCAGGCGAAGCGGCCGACCTGCCGAGTGTTTTCGAGACCCCACGTATACCCGCCGCCGCGATCCCGGCGAGCTGGGCGCTGACCTCGCTGCGTTGGATACTTTCTTCGCTGCCGGCTCCCAACAGGATCGCGTTTCTCGGCGAGCCGGAAGCGGAAAGCACCTTACTCATCCCGCCGTTCAACGCCGCCGCAGCCATCACCAGCAATACGACCAGCGCCGAGCCACCAACCGTCTGCACGAGCCGTGAACGGTCGCGGAAAAGATTTCTGAGGGCGTATGAAAGAGGAAGCATGGGAAGAAGTGCCGAGTGATCAGTGATCAGTGATCAGGATCAGTGGAAGAATTATGACCTGAGTGATTTGACGATGGGTTGGCGGATCGCGACGAGGGCTGGGTGGATGGATGCGATGACACCCAGAACCAGCGCGGCGGCGGTCGCCAAGAGGGCGGTGGAAACTTGTGGAAGGATCGCTAGCGTGTGGCCTTCGCTGCCCATCGTGAAGCTCTGCCAACGTAGAAAGCTCCATGCCAGCCCGGCACCGACCAGCCCGCCCATGAAGCCGAGCAGGCCGCCTTCACTCAACACTAAAAATAAGATCGCCCGCCCCGGGTAACCAAGTGTTCGCAACACCGCGTTCTCCTTCACCCGACTGCGGACCATCAATGAGATGGCGTTTGCCACTAAGGCGATCACCGCCACGACCGCCGCCAGTCCCAGCCAGCGGGTGAACCCGATCAACTCGATCAACTGCCCAGCGGTCTCCGCGAAAAACGCTTTTTCCGGGCGGGTGTTGGTCGGTTGTTGGTCAGATTTGAAACGCTCGTCGATCGCATCGGCCACCGGTTTCAAGTCGGAGGACTTTTCAACCCGCACATTGAACTGGGTGACGATCCCGAGACCGGTTTTCGATGCTTGTTGGAGGAAATCCAATTTCACGTAAGCGACGTTGTTGTCCTGTGGAAACGGTGAACGGATGATCCCGGCCACATATACCGTGATCCCGACCGCATCAAATTTGTCGCCGGGACTGAGCCCGCGACGTTTCGCGAACTGCTCGCCGAGCAAAGCCCCGTCGCCACGCTTTTTCCAATCGTCATCGCTGCCCGCAATGATCTCGATCTCGGGCGCGAATTTTTGAAGCATTTCCTCCGGGACGCCCCGGAAGGTGATTACGTCGAGGCTCGCGCCGCAGTTGTTGACCGTGATCTTGATCGGGATCACTTCGCGCACCCCGTCGATACGGCGGATCTCTTCGGCATAATGCTCGGGAAGCTGGCTGGCCATCGGGCAGAAGCGATTCTCCCGATATACGACAAGAGTAGTATCTGCCGCCGTCACCTCGGTTGCGGCTCCGAGCGATCGCTGCAAGGTCTCGACCGAGGTGAACAGGAACATTCCGGAAGCCACTCCGCAGACGGTAAGTATAGTCCGCAAACGATGGCGGAGCAGTTGTTTCGCGGCGAGTTGAAGTAGGGCAATCATGCGGTGACGGGATAAGGGTTGTTCTCAAGCAACTTGCCCTTTTCAAGGTGCAAGGTGCGGTCGGCGGCGGCGGCAGCACGGGCATCGTGAGTGACCATTACGATGGTTTTTCCATGCTCGCGGGAAAGCGCTTGAAGCAACTCAAGGATACGGTTTGCGGATTCGCGGTCGAGGTCTCCGGTCGGCTCGTCGGCGACTAGCAACGCCGGATCCGCGACCAGTGCGCGGGCGATGGCAACGCGTTGCTCCTGCCCGCCGGAAAGTTCGTTCGGGGTATGGTGCGAACGATCTGTGAGACCGACGAGCTGCAGCGCGGCCTCCGCCTTCTTCCTGCGCTCGGACCGGCTCAGCGAGCCGATCAGTAAGGGCAGCTCGACGTTTTCAAAAGCGGTCAGAACAGGGATAAGATGATAGAGCTGAAAGATATAACCAACTTTTCTCGCCCGCCAATGGGTGAGCTGCTTTCGGGAAAACTTCGCGATGTCCTCGCCATCGATTTCAAGGACGCCAGTCGTCGGCGTGTCGATCCCAGAGATCAGGTTGAGCAAGGTGGTCTTGCCAGAACCCGACGGACCCATCAGCGCGAGGAACTCGCCCCGGGCGACCTCCAGATTGAGGTTCTCCAGCGGAGTCACTACGTTCTGGCCTTTGATGTAGGATTTGGAAATGGATTTACAGGAGATCATGTGCGGTCGTTAAAAAGGGGTTTGAGGCGCTGGCCTGCCTTGATTTCAGATGGATTGGTCAGCACCCATTCGCCGGGACGAATTCCGGAATCGACGCGGAGCATGCCTTCTTTCGCGCCCGAAGTCGTGACGGCTCGCTTCTCAGCACGCAGCGAATCCGGATCACAGATCCAGACAGACCCATCGCGGACCGCGCTCTTTGGAACATAGACGGCGATACCTGTTCCGCTGGCTACGGCTTTCGAAGTAGAGTCTTGAGTTTCAAAAAACTCAACCCGGCAGAGCATTTCAGGACGCAGTTTCTCGCTGGGGTCATGGATACGGACTTTCGCCTGCAGCGTGTTGCGTTGCAAATCCGCCGCGCCCTCGATGCGAGTGACTTCCCCCTCGAACTCTTGGTTCGGGAGCAGGTTGGAGCGGATTTTCGTGCGCTGCCCGACGCTAAGCCCCGCCGCATCAGCCAGCGGCACATCGACCCTGACTTGGAGATGATCGGGATCGAAGAGGATCGCGATCGTCGCGCTGTCCTCTTCGTCCATTCCGACCATTTTCTTCTGCCCGGGTGCCGCTTTCAGAGCTAGAACCCGGCCATCGACAGGCGCGGTAATTTTAGTTCTCTCATAGGCGAGCTCGGCCTGCGCGAGATCGACTTCAGCCCCCTTGATCCGTGCCTGGATCGCAAGAATCTGGTAGGAAATCTGATTCAGTTCCTGGGCGATTCCGGCGATCCGGGCGTTCGCCGCACCGACTTCCGCCAGCATACGCTTGCGGTCGAAGCGCACCGCGAGCATCTCATCTTCTGTGATCGAGCCTTTGGAGAGGCGCCCGTAACGCTTGAGTTTTTCTCCGGCCTCCTCGGCGTTTGCTTCCGCGATCACGAGATGCGCTTTTTCGACCTCAATCCGCTCGATGGTCATCAGGGTTCCGACGCAATGGGCCTCGAACGAAGCTTTCACGTCGTCAAGTTTCGCTGCCATCGCGTCGCGTCGGAGTCGGGTGTCGATCCCGATCAAAGTCGCGAGAAGGTCACCTTTTTTCACCAACTCACCTTCGAACACGTGTACTTCCTCGACAATCCCGTCGGTCAGCGCCGTGGCTTTAATCGGTAGGGGATCGGGTTCCACCCAACCGGATGCTTGGAAAAGCAACTCACCGATGGACGTGGGGCTCACGGAATCCTGAACGGTTTCTGTTTGCTCCTCGATGCCGACCGCAGGGACCAGCTCGACTTCTTTAGCCGGAAGCAAGCGATCACGGAAAAGCAGGACGAAAATCAGGGCAAAGCCCAGTAGCAGCCCGAGTGGCAGGAGCCAGACGGCAGCGCGCTTGAGCGGCCGCGATGGTTCTTCGCTTTGTTTTGAAATGAGTTGCCCGAGGTCCGGGCCTGTGGAGGTCATGGTGATTCAGATTTGAAAGTTTCGGGCAATTTGCCCGCAGAATAAAATTCATCGCCGCAGCCCGTGGGCCTGCCGGAAGGATTATAGACTACGCTTCTTCAAATCAGCAGCCTGCGCTGCACCATATACGTTCGCCTCAGATCCGGCGGGCCGCGATGGCGCAACGGAATGACCGCTTCGAATTGATCATCAGCAACAGCGCCAAAAACCAAGACTTCGAGAAAACATCCATCCGCCTCTATTACCGGAATCTGAGCAGGGATGGTGATGGATGCGTTTGGGAGAACTTTCGCGACGGTCGTACAGGCGGGAGACTCTGGCTGCTTCTCTTTACTGCAGCAGTCATTCTGCTTATCCACCGGGCAGTTCTCGGCACAATCCATGAAGACCATGGCGATGGTGCAGAAATTTTGCTGCACACCGGCCATCGGCAAAACGACGGCCATGAGTGCGAACAGGATGGAAGAAAAAACGCGCATGTGATGATCGTTAGGATACACCCCAGATTGATTTCCGCAAGAACGATGCCTGAACTAACTATTGCCCCATCGGTTTCCCGAGGAGGCTGATATTTTCCAACTTGAAGGGAACATCGAAAGTCTCGACTCCGTCATGGATGACGGCCACGAGTTTCGCGTTTTCCGGCACACCTTTCTTCGCCTCGAAGGTGAAGGTGATGGCACCATTCCCGAAGCTGCTGTAACCGCGGCTATCCATCACGGTGCGCTTCGCGCCCTCGATCATCACGAGTTCTTTGAGCGTTTCCTTCTCCACATCGAGCTCGATTTCAATCTGCTTGGAGCCGTCCTTGTTCCAGCCGTCCTTGATTTCTTTGATCTTCGCGGCCATTTCCTTGCCTGACTCGCCGGCTTTTAGCGCGGCGAATCCCAGATCCACCTCCTTGGTGCCGCTTGAGACGGTGTATTGCACAGTTCCGGAAATCTCACGGATCGACTTCACACCTTCACCGGGACTGCGCAAATCGATCTCGAAGACCACGGCCGAGCGATCCTCAGTCAGCTGGGGGAAATTGATCTGTCTGTCGAAATCCCTCGCAGGAAGCAGGTCACTGCCGTCGTCCGCAATCGCCTTCTCCAACTTGCTATCATCCGTAATATCAAGCACGCTACCGGGGAATTTCCCGAGAAGGCTCAACGAGTATCCCGGCTGTGAATTGAAGGGCTGCACGCCCAGGTTCTTATCAACGTCTGAAACAAAACGGACCCCGACGACCTCTAGCGATTTGAACGGTTCGCCGGCAGCGGCTGGAGCGATCTTCGGTCCGAGCTTCTCCTGAATTTTTGCGAATTCCAGATGGGCGGCGGCGAGTTCGTTGGCGTAGTCAAAAAGTGGCTTTTCCACGGAGACACGCTTTGCGACGACCGGTCCCTTGTTGCCAAAAATTGCTGCGCTCAATTCCCCACTATCACTGGGTCCTTCCTGTGGGTTAAAGGAGTTTTTCGCCATCCACTCGTCGTCGTTCACCAGAATTTCCATCGCGGAAAGCATTTTCTCCCCTGTGACTTTGATCCCGACTTTCCCATCCGGACTGGTGGAGAAATTCACGGTCTCACCGGCCTTACCCGGAAGATTGAAAATCGCCGTGTGTTTCATGCCACCCATGATGCCCGTCAACATAGGCTTCGATTGCTGGAACTGCGCACGCTCCAGTTTAATCTGCTTGGCGCGTTCCTCTGGGTCTGCTGGAATTTCAGGCTCACCCTCTCCATTTCCATCGTCTTTAAATGCCATCGAAAGGCTGCCGCTTCCTCCGTCCGATTCCCAGGCGAAGGTCATCATCCCGACGTTGTTAAGATTTACTTCGGTGATATCTGGAAAATATCCGGTGCCTTTGAAATGAATTCTTCCATCATCGGTCCATTTGTAACTCATGTCCCGCCATGCCTCGATGCCTTCGGTGTTTTCCAGAAAACCGGCAACAGCATCTCGGAGAGCCTTCTCGCTGAGTTCCTGCTCACCGTTCATCGAGATATTGGGAAAAACCGTATCCAGCAGCATTTTCCCGGAGCCGTCTGGATTTAGGGTGAACTCCTGTTTGGTTTCGAAACAGGCAGCCAGCAGTGCGCAACCCGCAACGACGGCAGTCCAAGACGACAGCTTTTTAAGCATAATTATCAACATGCCTAGATTAAAAAGCACGAGCATCAGCCTCGGCAAGAATGAAATCGGGTCCTTTCTAACACCCGCCCCTCAGCGGTCTTCACGAATCTCCCGCTGGCGCATCGGCATGGCGTCGATACTCGCGTAGAGCTTTTCGAAACTGAAATTATCCAGAGACCACTCGAGGGTCGTCTGGCCGTCCTTGCCGATGAGATAGACTTTTGGCTTCTCGGGATCTGGCGACAGGCGCTTCGCGAACTCGGCAGCGAGATTCGGCTTGGGCGGGTAATCAGATTTCCCCTCGCCACTGAGGATGAAAACCTGCAAATCCCGTTCGGTCAGGCCGGCTTCTTCAGAATCGAGTTGTTGGACCAATTTTTTGCTGGCTCCAGAGACGACCAATAAACGATTTTTCCAGCGAAAATCGGAAATTCCCGTGTCTGCGAAAACCATGGATGAAGTAAAAAGGATGATTGGAATGAATGCTTTGATAAAAAAATGATAAGCTCGCTTCAACGCGGTGCAAAAATGTATTTCAGGACGGCGCTATAGCTCATGCAGGCGGTCCAATCTCCATCTTGGGGCTTCCGTTGTTATTTGCTATGCTTTAACCTCCTCGTAAGGAACGTTTTTGACAAATCGCCCGTCATCCTCAACCTTCCGTCTACCCCAGTTTTTCCAGACCATACGAACCATGAGCTACATCCGCAAATTCACCACAGGCTCCGGCACAGAAGGCAAGTTCCACTCACTTCCGGCACTCGCTGAAGACGGCTTCCCGAATCTTTCCAGACTTCCCGTCTCGATCCGCATTGTGCTCGAATCCGTGCTGCGGAACGTCGATGGCCGAAAGGTCACCGAAGCGGATGTGAAAAACCTCGCTGGTTACGATGCCCAGAATCCCGGCGAATACGAGATTCCCTTCACCGTTGCCCGCATCGTGCTCCAGGATTTCACCGGAGTCCCTCTCCTTGTCGACATCGCCGCCATGCGCGATGCCGCCGTCGCCCGTGGTGCTGATGCTTCGAAAATCGAACCTCTCGTGCCCGTCGATCTTGTTGTAGACCACTCGGTGCAAGTCGATTTCGCCGGTTCCCAGTCCGCCCTCGACCGCAATATGCAGATCGAGTTCATCCGCAACCGCGAGCGCTACGAGTTTCTGAAATGGGGCCAGCAGGCATTTGATACCTTCTCAGTCGTGCCTCCGGGCATCGGTATCGTTCATCAGGTGAACCTCGAATATCTCGCCAAAGGAGTGCTTTCCAAAGACGGCACCTATTTCCCCGATACCCTCGTCGGCACCGACTCCCACACCACCATGATCAACGGCCTCGGGGTCGTTGGCTGGGGCGTTGGCGGCATCGAAGCGGAAGCGGGCATGCTCGGCCAGCCAGTCACTTTCTTGGTCCCAGAAGTCGTCGGTGTTTACCTCCACGGCGCACTTGCCGAGGGTGTCACCGCCACCGACCTCACCCTCCGCGTTACGGAAATTCTTCGTAAACACGGAGTGGTCGGAAAATTCGTCGAGTTCCACGGCCCCGGTGCCGAAGCGCTTTCCCTGCCCGACCGCGCGACCATCGCCAACATGGCCCCGGAATACGGCGCGACCATGGGCTTCTTCCCAGTCGATGGCGAAACGATCAACTACCTACGCGGCACCGGCCGTTCCGAGGAACTCTGCATCACCGTCGAGAATTATTATAGGGCACAAGACCTCTTCGGCATCCCCGCCAAGGGCGAATGCGACTACAAGGACCTTCTCGAAATCGATCTCGCCACGATCGTCCCGGCCGTCGCCGGACCGAAACGCCCGCAGGACCGTATCAATGTCCCGGATCTCCGCGATTCATTCAACCGACTCTTCTCCGCATCCTCCGTCGAAGGCGGCTTCGCCCTACCCGCCGAATCCCGCGACACCGTGGTTAAATTTTCGATGCGCGAAAAAGCAGGTGTTTCGGTCGATTCGCTGCTCTCCACCGATTCGGTCCACAAGGATTTCGAAGGAGACGATCGCAACGAGACCGAAATGGTCACCAACCGCCCCACCGACGTCGTCCTCGATCCCGATTGTTTCGAAGACGGCCCTCGTCATATGGAAATCCGACACGGTTCGGTCCTGATCGCGGCGATCACTTCATGCACCAACACCTCCAACCCGAGCGTCATGCTCGCCGCCGGGCTAGTTGCGAAGAGAGCCAATGAACTCGGCCTGACTATCGCTCCTTTCGTGAAAACCTCGCTCGGACCCGGCTCCCGCGTCGTCACCGACTACCTCGATGCCACCGGCCTGACCAAGGAGCTCGACGAACTCGGCTTCCAAACCGTCGGCTACGGCTGCACAACTTGCATCGGCAACTCCGGTCCGCTCCATCCAGCCATCGAAGCCGCGATCAAAGAAGGCGACCTCGTCGGCGCATCCGTGCTTTCCGGAAACCGCAACTTCGAAGCCCGCGTCCACGGCTCGATCAAATCGAATTTCCTCATGTCTCCGCCGCTCGTCGTCGCATACGCCCTCGCAGGCCGCGTTGATATCGATCTCACCGCCGAACCGCTCGGTAATGACAAGGAAGGCAATCCGGTTTTCCTCAAAGACCTCTGGCCGACCCAGGCTGAGATCAAGGTCCAGATCGAAGCCGCCCTCAAACCCGAGGTTTACGAGAGACTCTACGGAAATATCGATACTGCGAATCCGAAATGGGCTGAGATCAAAGGCTCCACCGGCGACACCTACGCATGGGACGCAACATCCACCTACGTTCAGTCGCCACCGTTCTTCGAGACCAAGGAAGGCGCTAGCGAAGACATCACCGGCGCACGTCCGCTGGGTATCTTCGGGGATTCCGTCACCACCGACCACATCTCCCCGGCCGGAGCGATCAAGGAAAGCTCACCCGCCGGCCAATACCTGCTCGAAAACGGAGTCGATAAATCCCAGTTTAACTCCTACGGCGCGCGCCGTGGCAACGACCGCGTCATGACCCGCGGCACCTTTGCCAACGTCCGTATCAAAAACCTGATGTGCCCCGGCGTTGAGGGCGGCTACACCCATTACTTCGGAGCCAAAGAAGTCCCTGCACCCGACGTGAAATTCACCTCGATCAGCGGCGCGCTTCCGACCTTCATCTACGACGCCTGCATGGCCTATCAGGAAGAAGGAACTCCCCTCATCGCCATCGGCGGCGAGGACTACGGCATGGGCTCATCCCGAGACTGGGCCGCCAAAGGCACCCGCCTGCTCGGAGTCAAAGCCGTCATCACCAAATCCTTCGAGCGCATCCACCGCTCCAACCTAATCGGCATGGGCGTCCTCCCCTGCAACTTCATCGACAAGGCCGACTATGACAAAGTCAAGGACCTCGCCGACGCCACCTTCGACATCACCGGCATCGCCGGCGAGCTCCGTCCGATGCAAACCGCCACCCTCACCGCCCACAAACCCGACGGCACCAAAATCGAGATCCCACTCAAGGTCCGCCTAGATACCCCGGCGGAGGTCGATTATTACAACGCCGGCGGCATCCTGCCCTACGTGCTGGATCAGATTTTGGCGTAATATGGAGAAGGGGTTTCCAACCCCTTTTTCACTACCTCAGCCACCGGACTTCCGCAAAGGGGTTGGAAACCCCTTCTCCATATTCCAAAAGTAGCCCTCCTCCCCGGAAGGCGGCTTTCTCTTTCGCTCATCAATACACCAATAAGCGAATTCACAGCTTGAAGCATTCGCAAATCGGTGTATTTTCTCCACGTGATCAGGAGCTTCGCAGACACCACCACCGAAAAGCTCTTCCTAGGCGAGGAACTGAGCAGAAAAGAAACCAACAAACTCGGATCACTCAATCCCGTCAGAGCCTTCGAACGTCTCGCCATTCTCAATGACGCCGATGAAAAATCCCTTCTGCTCATCCCCGCCCTTCACTACCACAAACTCAAGGGAAGCTCAAAATACTCCATCGACGCGGACTCCAGGAAATCCCCATGGCGGATCACCTTCCAATGGGAGAATCTGGAAATGAAAAACGTCGAACTCGTCAGAATCGAAGACACCCACTGAAACCAACCGAAAATGAAAGCGAAACAAAACGCCATCCCCCGTGATGCACAAAAGGTTCCGAAACCTCTTTCAAACCCCGCTGCCGCCCTCATCCGGGATACCATCGCCCATCACGGTGTAACCCAGGCCGAGGCCGCGGAAGCCATGAAAATCAGTAAAGCCCAACTCAGTGATGTCATTCGCCAGAAAAAAGGTGTGAGTGCCAACCTCGCCCTACGCATCCAATTCTGCTTCGGCATCCCTGGGGATTTGCTCATCCGCCTCCAAGCTCAGTTTGATTTCCAAAAAGCCTTCCACGCCAAAAACGGAGATATCCAAATGGAAGTCAGAGCCATCACCTGATAGTCATAGTCATGGTTACACAGGATTTTTACATTGAATTTTCGGAATTTAATCCTAAAATACAAGGTAAATGATTCGTCGCCAGATTGAAGAAAAGCTAATCCAGCGGATTTCCAGTAATCCGGTGGTCGCCCTGCTCGGGTCCCGCCAAGTCGGGAAAACCACGCTCGCCCGCGGTATTGAGGCGGGAAAACCCATCCATTACCTTGACCTGGAGCGCCCCTCGGATCTCGCGAAACTGACCGATCCCGAACTCTATCTTGGGAAATTTGCGGATCACCTCGTCGTCCTTGATGAGATCCAATGCCTTCCAGATATATTCGCCCTCATCCGCAGCCTCGTGGACGAACGCCGCGGTGCCGGTGAAAAATCCGCACAGTTTCTCCTGCTCGGTTCCGCCTCCCCAGAGCTTCTTCGCCAGAGTTCGGAAACACTCGCCGGACGAATCAGCTACCTGGAAATGCACCCCCTCACTCTCAACGAGGTCGCTAAGCCGGAGGCCAGAGCGGGAAAAATGGAACAACATTGGTTCCGTGGAGGATACCCAGAGAGTTTTCTTGCCGCAGATGATTCCACCGCCTCGCAGTGGTGCGATGACTTCGTCACAAGCTATGTGGAGCGATACCTCCCGCAGCTCGGAGTGGCCGCTTCACCCGTCATCCTGCGGCGGCTTTGCAGCATGCTCGCCCACCAGCAGGGATGCACAGTGAACGTCAGCAAACTCGCCGGTTCCCTCGGCATCGACGGGAAAAGCGTCCGCCACTACATGGATCTTCTCGAAGGACTCTACCTTCTCCGCTCCCTCCCCGCCTGGAGCCGGAATGCCAGCAAACGCCTCGTCAAATCTCCCAAAACCTACTGGCGCGACTCCGGCCTCCTTCACTCTCTGGCCGGTCTCGACGATATCGAAAAAGTCCTCGGCCACCCCGTTTGCGGCCATTCATGGGAGGGCTACTGCATTGAGCAAATCCTAGCCACCATCCCGCAAAACATCACCGCCAGCCACTACCGCACCCAGGCAGGTGCCGAAGTGGATCTCGTCCTTGAACATCCCGACGGCCAAATCCACGCCATCGAAATCAAACGCACCCTCTCCCCAAAACTCACCCCCGCCTTCCTAGAAAGCATGAAAACCCTCGGAGCTACGAAAGGCATCTACCTCATCCCGGAAGGCGAAGATTTTCCTCTTTCCAGTCAGGTTGTAGCAATGAGTCTTCGCTCTTTCATCAGCGGCGACACGGCGCGGTAACGCGTCAGAATCGGAAAACAAGAGAAACATGTGCGGTGAATCAACGGCTTATTCGCCGCGGATTGTGCGGTGAATGGAAGTTGTCCTCAGCGCAAGGTTATCAACCGCCTACTGGACGGATTCGACGGCAAGCTCTCCACCTCGAAATACGCCAAACTGGCAAAATGCTCCACCGATACCGCCTTGCGCGACAACAAGCTTCTGCTCCGATCAGGAATTTCTCATTCGAGACGATGGCCGTGGACGCAGCACGAGTTATCGGCGGCGGAAGCCTGAGCACAGCAAGAGTTTCACAAATACCTAAATCTGACTCCTTACCATTGAACATTCGGATCTACATTCCGGTATTTCAATGATAAAAAAGGTCCAATAGTGACACTGATTGATCGAGAAGCCCGCTTGGCGCAGCTCCGTGAGCTGTTGTCCTACAGTCCTGTGGTTGCGATTCTAGGGCCTCGTCAGTGTGGCAAGACCACTCTGGCAAAGATGATCGTTGCGGACCATTATTTTGATCTGGAAAACCCGCGTGACCTGGCACGTTTGGAAAACCCTCAGACCGCTTTGGAAAAACTGGATGGGCTGGTGTGCTTTGATGAGATTCAGCTCAAGTCTGATTTCTTTCCCCTGTTACGCCACCTCGTTGATCAGCATCCAAAGACTCAATATCTGATACTCGGCAGTGCCTCGGAGGAGCTGATTCAAAAAGGCTCTCAGAGTCTGGCGGGGCGTATCGCATTTCTCCACCTTCATGGTTTCGATCTGGTGGAAACAGGCGTGGAGCATGTTGCGCAACGGTGGTTCCGCGGCGGCTTTCCCCGCGCCTACCTAGCGCCATCTGAAAAGCGTGCGGCAGTTGGCCGGATAACTATATATCCACATTTTTGGAACGCGATCTCGCGGATTTCGGGTTCCGTATCCCATCGCCTACCATGCGCCGTTTCTGGATCATGCTGCGTCATTGTCATGGAGGAATCGTCAACTATTCCGAACTCGGGAGATCGCTGCAAGTGACGGATAAAACAGTGCGCAACTACCTCGATGTGTTGGCGAGCACATTCATGGTGCGGGTGCTTCAACCGTGGTTCAACAATACCTCAAAACGGCTGGTAAAAAGCCCCAAAGTCTACCTGAGCGACTCGGGAATTTTCCATCGCCTGCAACTCATCAACAGTATGGCGCAACTGGAATCGCACCCAAAGCTCGGGGCATCATGGGAGGGCTTCGTGATTAATCAGGTGATCACTCTTTCTGGTCTTCCTGAAAACGTATTTTATTTCTGGGCCACCCACACGGGCGCAGAAGTCGATCTCTTCTGGCAACAGAACGGCAAAAACTACGCAGTGAAAGTGAAGTATGCCGATGCTCCACGCCGGACAAAATCCATGCTCCAGGCAATCGAAGACCTCAAACTGGACCACCTATGGATCGTCTATCCAGGCCCAACCAGCTACCCCTTGGACGAAATCATCACAGTGCTTTCCATCAAGCAACTACCGAGCATTTTTTCATGAGCGCCTCCTTTCAAAAACCATCAGCAATCTCCCTCATGCGGGCGGCGGCGTGAACGTCGGTTGATTTGGGCGGTTTAAAAATCGGACCAACTAACGGCGGTTGATGATGTCGATGCCTCAAGGGCCTGACGTATCTGGGGGATGGTGTCCAGAATGCCTTCAATGAACCCAGAATCGATTGTGTGGGCAGCTTTCATCCATCCTTCTCAAGCGACCGCACCAACTCCGCATACACATTAGTCCCCCCCCTCATTCGCACACCACCGCTTCACCTCAGCAAGATCCACGCGTTCCCGCTGCCTTCTGCAAATCAGGATGGCTTGATCGAAGTTTGCCCGCGCGGCCCAATGGATATATCCGGCCAATCTGTCCTTCACACTGTCCGTTGGCGATAGGAGACAAAGAGTTCGCCCCTCCACCTCGATTTCATCTGGAGTTACCGGAAATTCGTCACCGATCTCCACCGGACCTCGGGGAAACTCCAGAAAAAGGTGCTCGCACTCCGGGTGCTTAAAATACCTCGACTTCCCGGGAAGGAAACCGATTTCAGCCAGCACTCCAGCCAGGCTGCCACGATCGAAACCGTCGAGAATGATGTCAAGGTCACCCGAGCGATAAAGACCTTCCGTATGAATAGCTACAACCGCGCCGCCCACAAGGACAGTCCTGATTCCCGCGCCTTCCAAATGCCATGCGACATAGTGCCACAGCTCCTCTTCCGTGCATTGTTTCCAGTCGGGTTCGTTCATTTTTTGACTTGCTTTCCGGGTCATACGACCCAATATACGGTTCATGTTTAGTTCTGCGCTACAAGATCTTTTCGGAGGACGCGCCGCCGAGGCAGTGCTCCTTCATGCGTTTCATTACGGTGAAACCTACGGCAGAGCAGTATCACGGGATTTTGAAGTTTCCCTAGAATCCGTCCAGCGCCAACTCGACCGCTTCGAACGCGCCGGAGCTTTCATCTCCAAGCGACAGGGAAGAACCCTCGTCTATTCCTGGAATCCAAAATCCCGTATCGCCTCTCGACTCCGTGACCTCGTCGCAGTCGTTCACGAAGGTTTGTCACTCCGATCAAAGGAATCCCTCTTCTCCGAACGCCGCCAGCCAAGACGAAAAGACAAGCCAGTGATCCGTAAGCTGGAGATTGAAGATGCTGGAAATTTGATTTAGCAGGAACCGACCCAAGAGATCCCAAGCTATCCACTTGCGTAAAAAAGATTCCTGCCCTTTCTTTTCCTCAGCATACCCGCCGCGCCTTTGACAGTCCTCGGACTGATATGCGAAACTCGGCGGGTTTTTTTGCCCTCACCTCACCACAAGAAGAGTGCCGCGATGAGATACGAAAAAGAAGCCCTCACCTTCGAGAAACAAGCCCAACGTCATCAATCGCACGGGCATGGTCCTCTTTATCGCTCGTCATTTTCTGGGTCAAATTTCACCAACGAGTCAGTGGAAGGAACGAGTCGAGGCTCTCTTTGCGGAATACCCGTCAATACCCCTTCCCGAAATGGGGCTCCAGCAAGACTGGAAAATCCACCCACTCTGGCAAGCTGACTAATCGCACTCTCTCCCCAAAACTCACCCCCGCCTTCCTAGAAAGCATTATAACCCTAGGAACCACGGTCATAGTTTTTTTCTCTCCATCATCCTCGATCGCACCCCGCGATTGGTGGTAAATTAAGTCGCCGTAGAAAGCATCGACCTAATCAACTCGCGCCGCTCGTGAAGGAAATGGTCTGTATCTTATATCAAAATTCCCAACAACCGCCCTAATTTCCAAACAGTTCCTTTTCACAGTCGTGATTTTTAGCCCAACGGACCGCGGGTCTTCAGCCTGCCCCGTTTCCAGCTCAAGGGAGCGAATTAAAGATTCGCGGTTCTTGCGAAATACCTTCGAACAGTAAAGTCGGTCTGTATCCCGTCGAACCACTTCTCCTGTTCTTATCCTGGTAGGACACTCAACGAGCACTCAACCTCACTACGTATGAGCGAACTGTCTGATGGTATCTATGAAGAACTCCTCACTTCAACACTTCGAGAGAGAATAGCGCAAAAATGCAGCGATCGATCTATCATCATACTCGAAACGCTCGAGAAACACCTCCTTCCTGACTTTCTCACCCGAAGTCTCCACGAACATATACGGCGCAAAATTTCGAGTATCAAAGACCAGTCCGAGAGATATGGCTTAGCCAACCAGATTCTCGAGTTCCTCTGCGACGATTCGGTCTCCTCATTCATCGATGCCGAGCAAAACCTCCTTACTTCCATCTACCCAAAAACCGCGGAGACCCCCTTTCGTCCCTCCGTCCCGCTTAAATTTCCATCTCTCTTTACCGGCGCAACAGGTAGCCCGCAACTCGGCAAAGAACTCGAGCTAGAGTTCGAAACGGCTGACCGGATCGACCTCCTGGTCTCTTTCATCAAAAACTCGGGTCTCAGTCTCATCTATCCAGCACTCAATCGATTCTCTGAACGAGGTGGTAAGCTTCGCATCATCACCACGACCTACATGGGTGCCTCCGATCCGACCGCGATTGAAAAGCTCAGTAAATTGCCAGGCACGCAGGTGAAGGTTAGCTACGACACACGCTCATCACGCCTCCACGCGAAGGCCTACTTCATCCACCGCGATTCAGGCCTCTCCTGCGCCTACATCGGCTCAGCAAACCTTTCCCGTCCAGCTATCACTGACGGGTTGGAGTGGACAGTCAAACTTCCCGTAGCAGAATTTCCCGACCTCTTCCGCCGCTGCGAAGCTGAGTTTGAGAGCTACTGGGAGTCCCCCGACTTCCACCTTCATCAAGAAGGAGACTTAGAAAAATTCACCAAAGCCAGCAACGCGGAAAGATATCAAAGTCAGTCTACATCTAGCAACCTCACTCTCTACGAACTTCGCCCTCGCCCCTACCAACAAGCAGTCCTCGACAATCTCGAAATAGCCCGGACACGCCGGCAACATTTTAGAAACCTCGTCGTGGCCGCGACAGGTACCGGAAAGACCTTGATCGCAGCGTTCGACTACAAACGCCTCTGCGAACAGAAAACCATTCGTCCACGCCTACTTTTTCTTGTTCACCGCAAAGAAATCCTTCGGCAAGCTCTCGATTCATTCCGACAAGTTCTTCAAGACCACGACTTCGGAGAAATTCTCGCCGACGGAAGTAATCCCGCTTCACACGACTACCTATTCTGCTCCGTCGCCTCGTTCGGAACACGAGATCTCAGAAACAATTACCCTGCCGATCATTGGGGCGTGGTCATTCTCGACGAAGCCCATCACGGAGAAGCCACAACTTATCGAACCATCCTAACCGAGCTCCGACCTCAGGTGCTTCTCGGACTTACAGCCACTCCCGAACGCGCTGATGGAGTCTCCATCGCTAAGGACTTCGACCATCCTCTTGCCGCAGAAATCCGGCTACCTGACGCACTTGAGAAAAAGCTACTTTGCCCCTTTCACTACTATGCCATCAGCGACAGCTCAGACTTCAGCGGACTCACTTGGTCCCGAGGACGATATCTGAGCAGTGATCTCGATAATCTTCTCACCGGTAATGACATCAGAGTCGGCCTCATCATTAAGAAGATTGTGGAATATCTCCCTTCCCCGCTCCAGGAAGGAGAGTTTGACTCCCAACATGTGAAAGGACTTGGGTTTTGCGTTTCACAAGATCACGCCAAGTTTATGGCCGAGCGATTCAACGAGGCCAACATTCGCTCCGCCTATCTTACCGCGAAAACTCCAGGGGATGAACGAGAGTTCGTCCGCAAAAAACTTGCTCGCGGAGAGCTCAATTTCGTATTCGTTGTCGACCTCTACAATGAAGGCGTCGACATCCCCGAGGTCAACACCATCCTCTTCCTCCGGCCAACAGAAAGCCACGTGGTCTACCTCCAGCAGTTTGGTCGCGGTCTCCGACTAAGCAACGATGACAAGCATCTCGTGGTGCTAGACTTCATTGGAACTGCTCGAAAGGAGTTCCGCTATGATCTTCGACTCAGTGCGCTCCTCCCAAACAAGAGAAACGACCTCATCAAGGAAATCGAACAGGGATTTCCACACCTTCCCGCAGGTTGCTACCTCAACTTCGAGCGAACAGCCAAGGAGAGAATCCTCACGAACATCCGGCAAACGTATAGGAATACTGACTCCCGAATCGACGAAGCCTTCAGCCAATGGAAAGGAGTCGAAGCCCCCAGCTTTAATATATTCATCCAGAGCTCAGGCGAAGACCCGCTAGAGCTGCTCACCCGTCGCTCGTGGAGCGATTGGAAAGACCTAAGCGGCTTTCAAACCATTTCAGCTACAAACTATGCTCCGGCTCCCGATGACAGAGCACTTGCCCGACTTTCTCTCAGCAATAGCCCCACATATCTCTCCCTCCTTACTGAAATCCTAGCCTCTCAATCTTCCCTCACAAGCACACAACTCGAGACACCTTACGCTGAGAGCCTCTATCAACTCCTTTGGAGCAAGAATGCTAATGATCTAGGCTTTTCGTCATTAGCAGAATCCTTTCAAACACTCCGCGACTGCCCTCGCACCTGTGCTGACTTGCTTGAGGTCATCGAACACACTCAAACCAACGCAAACGCGGGACCACCTCCTCGCCTTGGCTTTCCTTGTCCCTTGGAGCTACACGGAATCTATTCTCGCCAAGAGATTTTTGCTGCATTCGGAAAAGCTACCTTCGAGAAGCAGTCCTCAAATCGTGAAGGCGTGATGCACCTCCACGACATAAACGCCTCTCTCCACTTGTTCACCTTCAACAAAAGTGAAAAATTCTTCTCGGAAACTACCAGCTACCGAGACTACCCGATTTCTCAAACCCTCATTCATTGGGAATCCCAGTCTAACACTTCTCGCTCCTCTCCCGTCGGCCAAAAGTATCTCAGTCAAGCGGAGACCGATTACACGGTTCTCCTATTTGCGCGCATCGAGAATAAAATCGGAAAGCTTGCCAGCCCTCTTTGCTACCTAGGCCCTGCTAAATTCATTAAAGCTACGGGAGACAGCCCCATTGCCATGGTTTGGGAACTAGAAACCCCCATGCCCTACGATTTTTTTATCGAAGCAAAGCGAGCCGCCGGAGTTTCTTAAGCTGCTTTCAAACCAAGGCAGATGGATCGCTACCCTCATCGGCCTCTTCCTCGTCCCCGTCTGCTACGTATTCGTGCAGAAGTTTCCGGATAAGAAATGGCGCAGGAAGCCTGATCACTTATCCAAACCGAACTCCCGCGCGCGAGCACCATCCCTATCAGCATGACCGGAGCGCGGAATGTGGCGACGCTTTACGAATACTGGCTGTTCTTCGAGTTGGAGGAGCTTTTCCGGGAAAAATTCAAATGCACGGAAGAGCTTCATTCCCTGCTGGTGGAGAAGGCGAACGGGATCACGCGGATGAAGCTGAAGCGCGGGGTGGAGATGGGAACCCCTGCGCAAGGTGTCTGGAGCGAGAAAGCCCATCGCCAGCTTTCCGCCCATTTCCACTTCAAAAAAAAATTCAACCGCAGGCAGGACAACGGGGCGTTCAGCAGTTGGACACGGAACGTGCAGCCCGATTACACGATCAGCATCTGGCCGACGGCTTTCACGCCCGACGAGGCGGAGGAGAATGAGCTGATGGTTCACATCCATTTCGATGCGAAGTAACGCGTCACGACACTCAACGGGTTCGAGCCACCGAAAGAAGGCGATGACGAAGCGATCCAGGATCAGGCCTCCGCTGGCGAAGAGGAAACGGGCATCCGCTCGACCGCCGCGAAGTTTTCGGATCTGTTGAAAATGCACGCCTATCGGGATGCGATCCGCCGGACGGGGGGAGCCTACGTGCTCTATCCCGGGAGCTCGGATCACGAACCCTTCCGCTCCAATTTTCACGAGATCCTCCCGGGGCTCGGGGCTTTTTCCATACGCCCTGCGAGCAGTGGGTAAGCGCAGGGAATCACGGTTCTTTCGGAATTTCTCGATCAGGTAATCGACCACCTTTCAAATCGGACAACGGCGCATGAGAGATCAACATACCACCTCGGGGAATCGCCTTCACTCAAGGAGGAGCCGGTGCAATATGGGAAGCGGATCCCTCCGGAAAAGAATCAGTTCGACATAACGAGACGCGCAGTTCCACCGGAGGAACACAAGGTTCTCGTTGTCTGGTCTTTCGACGAAAGCCAACTGACACGGTGGAAGGAACATCAGATTGCTCACGTCAGGCTCGGAGATCGCCCCGGAGGTTTGGTCGTCGATCTTGAGGTGGCAGCAGTTCGGCACCTGCTGGTGCGGAGGGGCGAGAAGGTTTTAATGGGGCTGCTGAAACTTGCTTCACGAGATTTCACTGTTCTTACGGGTGCTGAAATGTTCAAGGTTTACGGGATAAAGGCATCAAAACCAGACGGCATCTATGCGGTTTTCAAGGTGGAAGAAGATTCAGGAATTTTATCCGAAAAACCGGAGTCAGCGAAAATCTGGCCTTTGATCAAAGCAAAAGCCCTACAGAAAAGTTATCGAATACTGAATCCACACCGATCTCCCGATCCTGTTGTCCTCAGCCTGAGAAGCATTCTGGACGCATTGGCTAAGGATAAATAGTTTCGCCCAATGAACCAAGCATTCCAATACCAGCGGCTCGTCCTCGGCTACCATGGTTGCGACAAATCCGTGGCAGATTGTGTGCTGGCGGGGAACGATACTCTGCAAAAAAGCCAGAAGAGCTACGACTGGCTGGGAAGCGGGATCTATTTTTGGGAGCACGGGCCGGAGCGGGCGATGGATTGGGCAAAAGAGCAAAAGGAACTGGGCAAGATCGAGTCTCCGGCAATCATCGGAGCGGTCATCCACCTCGGAAACTGTTTCGATTTCATGGATATCCGTTCCACGCGGATTTTGGCCGAGGCATACCCAAAATTCATCGAGCGCCATGAATTCCTGGGACAGGAGCTACCCAAAAACGAGGCGCGGGATAAGGCCGACAGCGATCTTCTGCGCCGCAAGCTGGACTGCTCGATGATCAACTGGCTCTGCGATGTGATGGAGGAAGACCAATCCAAGCCGTTCGATTCCGTGCGCGGAATGTTTCAGGAGTCGCAGCCCGCCTTCAACGGTTCATCCATTTTCCTAAAGTCCCATATCCAACTGGCGATCCGGAATACGTCTTGCATCCTCGGCTACTTCAGGCCAACGTGACCGTATGAAAACAGCGGAAAAAACAACCCTGAACAGCCCAAAAGGAACAGACATCACCGCCGTCTGGGAGCGAACCAAAAAGCGCCTTGACCGCATGACCAAGGAAGAAACGCTCCAGACCTTCGTGAGTGCCGGGATTCTCACCAAAAATGGCAATCCAACAAAACCTTACCGCGGGGTTTTCGTGAAGGTGAAAGGCTAGCGCATTTGACGCCAAAGAAGCCTTCCGCAAACCCCATCCTAAAAGGTCATTCTCGATTTTTTACCCATCACGAACCGAGCTCAACCAAAGGCAACTTCTTGGAATGGCTCTCCTTGTTTCCGGGGGCTGATTTGGATGGTCACTTTTTGCTCCAGATCGGCCAGCAGGCTCAGAAGCTTGTCGGTCGAAAAGCGGCTGAAATGACCGTTGAACAGGTGGGAGACCTCCGCAGGTTTCAAGCGAAGCATTTCGGCAATGTCCTTTTGCTTCATCTTCTTGGATTTAAGCAATTGGACGAGGTGCACTCCGATCAAACCACGGGCTTGCAGCTCCTTGGCATCGGCAAGACCCATGTCAGCGAAAACGTTTCCGCTGCTTTCGGTAAATTCAGTTTTTGGTTTCTTGTTCATCTTTTGCTAGCTCCTTTGCTTCATTATAACGTTGTTTGATCAGATCGACATCCTTTTTGGCCGTTTTGATTCCCGTCGAGGACTTCTTCTGGAATGCGTGCAGCACATAAATGATTTCGCCAAGTTGCACGGCCTGCACGCAGCGGAAAGCATCCTTGTCGAACTTCACCGCTATTTCAATCACGCCCGATCCGACACCTTTGAAGGGCTTCGCATCTTTGGGCATCCCGCCGAACTGGATGAACTGCAATTCATCTCCAATCAACTTTTTGGCTCCGGTCGGAAACTCCACAATGTTCTTGGGCGAGTTTCCCAACCAAATGATTCTTCGCGGTTTCGGTATGCCTTCCATTGATCCCGCCTTTCTGCGGCAAATATATATTAGGAAATTTCCTAATATCAATATTATTGTTTAGAGGGGGGGTAAAGACCCAACTACTGGCGTATTTTTGGCACAATATTCATGAATAAAGATTTAATTGTGCCAAAATAGGCGTAATTAGCTTGAATATCGAGACGACTTGGGTTTAATTGTGCTAGAAAGGCACCGAATCATGACATTTATTGACACAATTAAACAGGTATTGGCACGTTTCCCGGATGGAGCACCGATTCGTGTCATTCTTGAGCTACCTGAATTCTCTCATTTCAAACGACGGACACTGCAGCGCCGGCTCGATCAATTGATCAGTGACGGCATCATCAGCTCGGAAGGAGCTGGGCGAGGTTTCAAATATATCCTTCCGAAGAAAACTAACTATCGGGACACCGTGCCCGATGGATTTCGGGCCGTCATCAGAGAAGAGGCAAATCCGTATCCCGTTCCAGAGCGTGATGAGCTGAAAAGTGATTGGCTTTCCATCGCTTCCAAAGAGCTACGGGCTTCTGTCACACGCCCATTGGGAGAGCGCAAACTCGCGCCTTATGACGATTCTTTCCTGAAAGTCTACCAACCGAACATCACCGCTTACATCCCGCACGAGCTTCGCAATGAGCTGGCGGTCATGGGTCGCGTGGGAATGGAGGATCATCCTGCGGGAACCTATTTGCGGCAGGTGATGGATAGGCTCATTATCGATTTATCCTGGAACTCAAGCAGACTGGAAGGGAACACCTACTCGATCCTCGAAACCCAGCGCCTGTTCGAAATTGGAGAAAATGCGGAAGGCAAATCATTGGCCGAGGCGCAGATGATTTTGAACCACAAGACCGCCATCGAAATCCTTGCCGATCAGACCGATGAGATCGGTTTCAACCGCTACACGCTCTTCAACCTTCACGCCGCCCTCGCTGAAGCGCTTCTCCCCTACGAGCAAGCAAGCGGACGCCTGCGCCATGAGCCTGTGGGTGTCACGGGGACCTCGTTCCGCCCGCTGCAAGATCCGGCGCGGATCGAGGAATACTTCGGCAATATTCTGGAAAAGGCTTCCGAGATCGAAGATCCCTTCGAGCAATCATTTTTCGCAATGGTTCACCTGCCCTATTTGCAGCCCTTCATTGATGTGAACAAACGGGTTTCACGAATTGTCGCGAACATTCCACTGATGCAGTGGAATCTCTGCCCGCTGGCATTCGTCGGCGTGCCGAGAGAGGATTATCTGCAGGCTACCCTGGCTGTTTACGAGCTGCAGAGGGTGGAATACCTGCGTGATATCTTCGTTTCCGCCTACCGGAAATCCTGTGATCGCTACTCGGCAATCCGGCAGGTTTTGGGAAATCCGGATCCGCTTCATGTCCGCTACCGGCGCGATTTGCACCGGTATATTCAACATATCGTTGGGAAAAAACTGGATAAGAAATTGGCGATCCGTTGGATTTTTGACGAGAGCACCCGGGAAATCGCTCCTGAAAACCGAGAGCCGTTTATCGAAATGGTGGAAAACGCCCTCTCCAGCCTGCATGAAGGAAACATCGCACGTTATCGGCTACGCCCGGGGCCGTTTCGTGAATGGCTGGCTGGCTGGCGGTAGATCCGGCTTGCTTCTTGCAGCAGTCTAGTGTCGTGTAATACTTAAATTGTCGGATAGAGTGACTTGAGTTTGACACGGGCTTTCTCGTTGGTGAACTGCCAGTTGATAGGTTTCGATTCAGCATTCTTCCAGACGAGATATGCCTCCACCT
>Ga0209390_10003175_pt1 | contig 27094 bp, 12 predicted proteins | sample BON01_FD_187212 | JGI IMG/M metagenome (GOLD analysis project Ga0209390, IMG submission 187212) | Freshwater microbial communities from Lake Bonney liftoff mats and glacier meltwater in Antarctica - BON-01 (SPAdes) (version 2) | ecosystem: Environmental > Aquatic > Freshwater > Ice > Glacier...
AAAAAAAAAACCCCACCCCCCCCCCCCCCCCCCCCCCCCCCCCAAAACGAACCCCCGCGAATCGCACTACTCGGCCCGCTCGACCCACTCCGGGTTGGGCTTGAGAATCACGCACCCCTCGAGCAGCGGCGCCAGCGGCAGCCACCGGTCCGTGGCCAGCTCGGCGCGCTCGCCCCTGGCCAGCAGCACGGGCGTGTCGTGCGTCTGGAACCCCGTGACGGTCTTTGGCCGGCCCGCCTGCGCCACCGTGTCGACGGCCTGCCCCACGCGCACGGCCGCCGCCAGGGGCTTGCCGTCGCCGTCGAGGGTCATGAGCATGCGCGGCTTGAGCGCGGCGGCCAGGCAGTACACGAGCCAAGGCTGCCGGCCGGCGAGCGTGCTGCGCACGTCCTCGGCCGCCGTCACCACGCTTAGTAATCCCGCGAGCGCCACGCCCGACAGCAGCTGCCCGTCGGCGTGGTAGGGCGACAAGGTTAGTAAACCTTTCCCCGCGTGCACCAGCCCCTGCGACACGCGCGTTAGGTACAGTAAGGTCGGCTCGCGGCTGTGGTAGGTGGCCAGGCCGCGCAGCAGGCCCGCGATGCGCGCGTGGTTGGTGCCCGCGCCGAGCAGGCCCAAACCCAGCGCCGCCGAGGCGGCGACCTCGCCGTCGGCGTCGTGCGACAGCCGCGAGAGCGCGTCGATGGCGAGGGCGTCGGGGTCCGAGGCGTGCAGCATCGCGAGCGCGAGCGGCACGGCGCGGCGGACGGCCGGGTCGCCGTACTGCAGGAGGTGGTCGAGGGCGCGCGCGGCCATCTGGGCGCCGAGGGGCTCGGCCGAGGCGACGAGCGCGAGGCCGATGACCGCGGGCGACTGGTGGTGCGAGCGCCAGGGCGCGTCGGCGGCGTCGGCGTCGTCGTCGTCGCCGTCGCCGCCGCCGCCGTCCTTTTCGTCCTTCTCCTCGGCCCCCTCCTCCTTCTTGGCGGCGGTGGCGGCGGCCTCTGGGGCGGCGGCGGCCTCGGGGGCGGCCGCCTCGGGGGCGGCGGCGGCGGCCCCGGGGGCAGCAGCAGCAGCAGCCGCGTCGGCAGCGGGAGCGGCGGCGGCCGCAGCGGGCGCCGCCGCCGCGGGCACGGCCGTGGCCGCCGTCGCCGCCGCCTTGGCCTCGGCCGCCGCCTTAGCCTCGCGCTCGGCCTTGGCCGCCGCCTCGCGCCGCTCCGCCTCGGCGCGGTGCTCCGCCTCGGGGTGCTCCCCACACACGGCCAGCAGCTCCTGCACCTTGAGCACGTTGCCCGTGCCGGCGTACGCGAGCGCGTCGAGCGTCACGGCCGCGTAGCGGGCGATGCGGGGGCTCAGCGCCGCCCGGCAGAGCTCGGCCGTCGGCTCGGCGGCCTCCTGCCTGCCCAAGAACAGCAACCCGAGCCCCAGGGCCGCCTGCTTGGCCCCGGGCGTCGCGAGCTCGTGCTCGGGGCGGCTCATCAGCGCCGTCAGCAGGGCCTCGGCCACGTCGGCGTCCGCCGAGCCGCAAAACACCAAACCCAGCGAGAGCGCCGCCAAACCGGCGAGCTCGGGCGGCGCCTCCCCGTCCATCGCCAAGGGGACGAGCGCCTCGCGGACCTCCGCGCGCCTCGTGCCGGCGTACGCCAGGCCGAGGCCGAGGGCGGCGCCGGAGCGGATGGTGGGGTCGGCGTTGGAGACGTAGTCGCTGATGAGGGCGAAGGCTGTGTGTTGTTTTTGGTTGAGTGTTTGTGTGTGTTATGGGGGGGGGAAGGGGGGCGCGTGTCTTTTGTCGGTTTTTTTTTGTTTTTTTTTGTTTGGGCGCTCGTTTTTGAGACAGAGGGAGCGCCAACGAGAAAAAAAGAAGGTCCGATCCCCCATTCGCCTCTCACCTGGGTCGTTCTCGTTCTGCACGCAGCAGCACAGCACCCCGATGCCCAGAAGCGCGCCCGCCACCACGTGCGGGTCGGTCGAATACAGGTATTTGTCAAGGCCCGCCAACCCCCCCTCGACGTCCCACAGGGACACCAGCCCGAGCGAGGCGACGGCGGCCGCCTTGCCGTGGTCCTTGTTCTTGAACACCCAGTGGACTGTCGTGTGCGTGCGTGGGGGGTGGGGGGCGCGATTTTTGTTGTTTCGTTGTTTCGTTTTCTCGTCGTTTGTTTTGTGTCGTTTGTTTCGCGTCGTCGTCCAGCGGAGGCGGCGGCGGCGCGGGCGGGGGGTGGAGGGCGTTTTTGTGTTGGGGGGGTTGGGGGAAAAGGAGGGGGGTCAGTTGACATCGGGGGGCGGGGCAGGAGCGCGCGACGCCGAGGTGAGGGGAAGGAGAGGGACAAAAAGAAAAAAGCCGGCGCGCTTCTCTCTGAAACGAAAAAGGCAACTCACCCGTGTCGGCGCCCCCAGCGGCCCCCTCCGCGCCCGCCTCCCCGCCGCCGCCGCCCGCCGCCGCGGGCGTCACCAGCTTGTCCGCCCCAAACCCGGCGTTCAAAAAGCCGTTGACCAAGGTGGCGGCCAGGTTGGCGCGCGCAGAGTCGGCGGCGGCGGCGCCGCCGGCCGCGCCCCCGCCCCTGCCGCCGCCCGCCTCCCCCCCGCCCGCCAGGTGCGACTTGTACACGTCCTCCGGCACCTTTGGCTCGAGCACGTCGAGGTCGCGCGCCAGCGCCAGGTAGTGCTCCGACAGCAACGAGTTGCTCATGATGGCGCGCAGCTCCTCGCGCAGGGCGGCCGCCTTTTCGCCGCCCTCGCCCCCCGCCTCTCCCTGCCCCCCCTCCTCCTCGGCCAAAAAGGGCGTGCCGTGCCGCGCAAGCAGGTAGGCCAGCTGCTTCTTCTCGAGCGGGTCGGCGCACGCAGAAAAGGTGGCCTCGGCGCGCGCGGCGTCGCCGAGGCGCAGGGCCACGCGCAGGGCGTCGTGGTGGCGGCCGAGGCGCGAGTAGATCGCGTGCGCCGTCTGTTGTCGTTGTTTTCATTCGTCGTTTGTTTTGTTTTGTTTTTGGGGTTTTGGGGTTGAAGTTTTGAGTTTTGATGAGTTTTTGGTCGGCGTCGTTTTTCCTCTTTTATTTTTTTGTTCCGAAACGCGCCCGTTTCCGCCCCACGAAAAACAACCACACAACCCAGCGCGCCTCCCTCCCATCCTGTGAGTCCATCCTCTCTCTCTGTATCTCTCACCTCGAGCACCGCGCGGTCGTCCGGCTCGCCCAAATAGGGCGCGCAAGACGTCAGGTAGAGGCACGTGCGCGCGCACGAGGCCGCGTCCACCAGCGGCGGCAGCAGGTCGAGCCGCTCCGTCTCCAGCAGGAGGTCGACGGCCTCGGGCTCGGCGTGGTGGGCCATGTGGTGGGGGGCGATCTGGGGGAGCGTCGTTTGAAGCGTGGTGGTTTGTTTCGCGTTTGCGGCGTTTTTTGACGGGTTTGTGTTTGTTTTCGGGTGTTTTTGTTTTGTCGCCGGCGTTGGGAGGGGGGGCGCGTCGAGGTATGTGTGGTTGGGGGGTTTGGCATATGATGGCCGGAGGAAAAGAAGGGGGGGGGTGGGGAGGATGTGAGCGAAGGAGGAAAGTAAGAGGGCGGGCCGACGGGAAGAAAAAAAAAAGAACGCGAACGACGGAACCCGAGGGCAAAGGGGGCCGCGGCCAAATGCGAAAAGAAGCGAACAAGGGGCGCCCCGCCGCGACAATAATGAGCGGCGATCGAACGCCGCGTCGAAGAAAAAAGAAAACGCACCTGCTCCACCAGGGCCATGATGTCGGCCAGCGTCACGGGCGGCAGCGCCGCGCGGATGGCGCGCTGCCCGGCCAGCCACACCGCCCGCGCCTCCGGCGTCATCTTTTCGGGCGGCGGCGCCTCGCCCTTCTTGCCGCCGCCGCCGCCCTTCTTCTTGTCGCCGCCCGCCTTGCCCTCCTTGCCCCCCTTCCCGCCGCCCGCGGCCCCGCCCGAGGAGGGCTTGGGCGCGTCCGCCTTGTTCTTGTCCGCGTCGGCGCCCGCCTTGCCGTCCTTGCCGTCCTTGCCGTCCTGGCCGTCGCCGCCGCCGTCGCCGCCGCCGCCGCCCTCGTCCGCGTGCAGGTCTGCGGCGTCGGCGGCCGCCGCCTCTGCCTCTGCCTCGGCGGCGCCCTTGCCGGCCGCCTCGGCCTCGCCCAGGGCCGCGAACTCGGACGCGATCTCGCCCGCCAGGTGGCGCAGGTACTCGTGCCCCCACGCGCCCACGTCGTCGCGCGTTCCCGCGCACTTGAACCGGAGCGACTCGCGCAGCCGCGCCGCGCGCGCGGCGCCGCCCGGAGCGCCGATCGGCGCCCCTGTGGACGCCAGCACCGAGATGACGTCCGCCAGGGCGCGGCGCGCGTCCGCCGCCGACTCCTCGGGGGGCAGGGCGGCCCAGCGCGCCTTGAGGTCCTGCGCGTGCGGCCGCAGAAACTTGAGCGGTTTCGGGACGCTTGTCATAGACGCGGTCGCGGTCCGGATGCGCTCTCCGAGCTGCCGGGCGGCGCCCGCGACGGCGGCCGGCTGCGCGGCGTCGGCGCAGCGGGCGACGAGCGCCTCGAGCTCGCGCTTGAGCTCTAGGTCCTCGTCGGAGAGGTCGTCGTCGGGGTTGACGGCCTGGTCCTTGGCCTTCTTCGGGGGCGGGGCGCCCGCTGCCTTGGCGGGCTCGTCCTTGGCGTTTGGCGCGACCATCTCGTTTTGCTGGTGCTCTCGTGAAGCAGTGCTCTGTGTCTGTTGATCCGTGCGCTCGTTCGCTGCGCGCGCGCTCCCTGCCCGGAGAGTGCGTGTGCGCGTGCGTCCCGGACCGCTGTCTCTGCTCGCGCGAGCGCGCGCCTCCAACCCTCTCTCAGTCTGCGCTCGCGTTTGGCGGAAACTTTCCCGTGACGGTGGTTTGTGCGAGTTTCTTTGTTCCTGTGGTTGCTGCTTGTTGGTCACGCGTGTGCGTGCGTGTGTCTGTGTGTGTGTCTGATCGATGGTGCGCGCTCGCTGTGTGGCGTGATGATAGAGGGGATGGACGTTTCTATGCATTGATCAGGAGGAGGACACCCTCAAAATGGAAAACTCGGACCTCGTTTGGGGGCGAAAGGGGGGCGCACATTCACGCGCAGACTCGCCACTCCCGCACACTCAATTGGATCGCTCGATTTCATTCACTTGTCCCTCTCCATCGCCGTGAAACTCGCACCCCGCACAAATCGTCCTCACCGGTGCTCCTTCTCCCTCCTCCTCTTCCGCAAAAGGGGGGTCCGGGCCACTCGCCCGCCGCCCCCCCATCGAATGGCCATGACCCTCCACGAGGCGTTTGGCGAGCTCGACCGCGACCCGAGCGTGAGCTGGACGGCCGTGCGCGCAATCGTCGGCTACTCGCTCACGGCGTCGGCGTCGGCGTCGGCGTCGGCGTCGGCGTCGGCGTCGGCGTCCGGCGGCGCCTGCTTCCAAACGCCGGCCTCCCTGCCCGACGAAATTCGCCTTCCGCTCAAGCAGCGGCTGCAGCCGCCCGCCCGCCGCGGCCGCCCGCCCCCGCACGTCGCCCTGAACGCGCTCACGCTGCTGCACGCCCTCGCGCTCAACGCGCCGCTGCCCGCGCGCGACGTCATCGCGGGCCGGCTGGTCAGGCACGTCGCGCTCCTGCTGGCGGCGGCAGCGGCTGCTTCCTCGTCCTCGTCCTCGTCGTCGTCGCCGTCACCGTCGTCCTTGCGCCCCGGTTCCGCGGCAGCGGCGGCAGCGTCGGGCCGCAGCACCACGCCCACAGGGCAGGACGGCCTCGGCGCCGCGTGCGCCCAGCTGCTCGCTGACTGGGCCTACCTGTACACGCGCGAGGAGCTCGGGCGGCGCAGCGCCGCGGCGCTCGAGTGCCTCTGGACGGGCGGCGGCGGCGGCGGCCGCGCGGCGCAGGCGGCGGCGGCGTCGGCCGTCGCGTCGGTGCGCCGGCCCTCGGACGCCGCCGTGCTGCGCCTCGAGGAGGCGCGCGCGGGCCTGCCCCGCCACGTGGACGTGCCCGCGGCGGCGCTGGCGGCGGGCGCGGACGGCGCCCGGCGCCTGCGCGAGGCCGCGCGGCTGCCCCCCGCGGCCCAGGACCTGCGGCGGGTGCCTCTGATCCAGCGCGGCCTCGACTTTGGCGCGGCGTTCGGCGGCGGCGGCGGCGGCGGCGGGCGGGGCCCGCTGTCGCACCCGTCCCCGGTCATGTCGGAGCTGGCGGCCATGGCGCTGGCCGAGGGCGGGGGCTGGGGGGCCGGCCGCGGCGGCTGGGGGGGCGAGGGGGCGACGGGGGAGCCGGCGCCGGCGTCGGCGTCGGCCGCCGTGGCGTCGCCCTACCTGGAGGACGCGATGCCGCCCGCGGACGCGGCCCGCTTCCTGCTGGGCGGCGCGGCGATGGACGCCTTGCAGTCGGCCATGAGCGGCGTCGAGACGGCCGAGCGGAGGGCGCGCGCGGCGGCGGCGGAGCAGGTGGCGGCGGCGGCGGCGGCAGGCGGCGGCGGGGGCGGCACCGGCGGCGGCGGGGCAGGCGACCTGGCGCGCATGGCCGGCGTGCGCGCGGCGCTCGACGCGGGCTTCGCCGCCGCCTGCGCGTGCGACGCGTGGCGCGGGCGCGTGCGGCGCGCCCGGGCCCGCTCGACGGGCGCCGTCAGCGCCGCCGCCGCCGCCGCCGCCCTGCTGGACAGCGTCGACTCTGCACTTGCCGCCGCCCTCGAGCGGTGGCGGCGGTTCTCGTGCGAGGGGGTGTACGCGCTGCTGCCGCCCCCGCCCCCGCCGGCGGGCCGCGGCCGCGCGCGGCGGCAGGAGGAGGAGGAGGAGAGGCGGGCGTCCCCCGCGCCTGCGGTCGCCGAGGCGGCGGCGGCGGCGGCGGCGCCTGCCCGCGGCGGCGGCAGTGGCGGCACCGGCGGCGGCGGCCCCGGCGCCGGTGGCCCCCCTAGGCCCTCGTCGCCCCCGGACCTGCTGACGGGCGATGACGACCTCCGCACGCCTCATCAGCGGCAGGCGCAGGCGGCGGCGGCGGCCGCGGCGCTCAAAGCGGCGGCCGCTGCTGCTGCTGCCGCCCCCTCTGCCTCGTCAGGCAATCCCTTTGTCGAGGTCGTCGCCGCAGCCCCGGCCGCCGGGACCGCCGCCGGGACCGCCGCCGCCGCGACCGCCGCCGCCGCCGCCGCCGCCGCCGCGCCCCCTCCTCGCCCCCCGCCCTCCCCGTCCTCGTTCGTGCACACGCGCCCCTACGACCCCTTCTCCGCGCTGACGGGCGGCGGGCCGAGCGCGGCGCCGTCGTCGTCCGCGGTCGCCGCGGCGGTCGGCGTCTCTGCGGCGGCGACGGGGACGACGGCGACGACCACGGGCGGCGCTCAGCAGCAGCAGCAGCAGCAGCACCCGCCAGCCGCCCCGGTCGTGCACCGCGTGCCCACCAACGTGTTCGACTACTTTACGCGCAAGGCCGTGGCGGCGGTGGGCGCGGGCCTGGCGGCCGCTGCCGCGACGGCGGCCGGAGCAACGGGATCGAGCGTGGCAACGGGCGGCGGCGGCGGCGGCGGCGGCGGCACCGGCACCGCGCCCCTACCGCCCGCCCTGGTGGCCTGCGTGCGCGACGCGCTCATCGCGCAGCACCAGCGCTACTCGGCCGACGTGGCCGCGCTGCGCGAGCGGCACGCCCACGAGGCGGCGGCGCTGCGGCGGCAGGGCGCGGCGGCCGAGGAGCGGGCTCGCGCGTACGAGGAGGCGCACCGGCGCGCGCGGTCGGGAGGGCAGGCGGTGGGGGTGGAGGTGGGGAGGGCAGCGGCGGGCGGGGGATGACGGTCTCTTCCGTGAACCCGTGAAGCGTAGAATCGGGGGCTCTTGTTCATCACGCATGATCTGTGAAATCGGCGGAGCTGGAAGGGAGGGACCGACGCCGCGAGACAGCTTCATTGGGGGCGGCGGGCTCTGGCCGTCCGTTCAAGAGTGCGCCTGCCGGCCGTCCCTCTCTCTCACACAACTCGTTTCTTCTCGCGAAAATTCTCTGTTTCGTGATCACCCGTAATCGTGTCCTTTCTGCGCCTCCTTTTCTGTGCCCCGCTCTTCTCACCTTTTTTCTTTCTCTTACCCCCCCCTCCTCGAAAGAATTCTCGTCCCGCGCCTGATGTCTCTCAATTCAAAACCGTAGGCGGCGTGCGACCCAGCAACTCAGCGCCATGCAGTCCCTCCTGGCGGCCCTGGGGGTCGGCAAGGGCGCGGGATCGTTCTCGGCCGGCAGCAGCGGCAGCATCGGCGGCGGCGGCGCGGGCGCGCACGGCGGCGGCGCGTTTGGCGCGGCGGCGTCGCCGGAGTCGCTCGGCTCCGTCCGCATCGCCGTCGTGGGCCCGCCCTCGTGCGGCAAGTCGGCGCTGGTGGCCCTCCTGGCGGCCGCGGCCGGGTCGCTGCCCGCGGGCAGCGGCAGCGGCGGCGGCGGCGGCGGCGGCGGTGCGGGGGGCGGCGGCAAGCCGGGCCTCGCCGCGTCGCCGCAGACGGCGGCGGCGGCGGCCTCTGCGGCGGTGGCGGCCTCGGCCTCGGCCGTCTGTTCGGTCACGGTGGCCCTGGCCGAGGTGCCCGCGGTCGAGCTGCCCTTATCTTCGGACGGTCAGCAGCAGCAGCAGCAGCAGCAGCGCCCCCCGCCGCCGCGCCCCGCGAGCGGATTCTTCTACAACGCGCTGCGGCAGCCGTCCTTCTCGTCGGCTGGCGGCGCGCCGCCGCCGCCGCCGCCCCTGCCGCCCGTGCCCGGCGGCCCCGTGCCCGCCGCCGCCCCCCCGCCCCCGCCGCGGACCCAGCGCTTCTTCGTCGAGATCTGGGACGTCAGCGGCCAGCCCGCCTACGCCGAGCTCCGCCGGCTGTTCTACGCGGGCCTCAACGGCGTGGTGCTGGCGCACGATTTGTCCGACCTCTCCGGCGCCTCGCTGAGGCAGCTCCCCCGGTGGGCGGCCGAGGTGGCGGCCGACGGCACTTTTGTCGCTCCGCTCCCGCCCGCCGTGGCCGAGCGCAACGTGGGCGGCCTGCCCGTGCCAGTGCTTCTGGCGGGGACCAAGCAGGACCGGCAGCTGCGGCGGCGGCGGCGGCTGCTGCTGAGGCCGGCGCGCGGGGCCGGCGGCGGGAGCGCGACAGACCTTTGCGCGCAGCTGCTGCTGCTCTCGCGGGGAGGGGTCGGCGGCGGCGGCGGCGTCGGCGGCGGCAGCGGCGCCGGCGGCTGGGGCGCCAGCCTGCGCGCCCTGCTCGCGCGGCTGCTGCTGCTGCTCACGCGCCGCGCCCGGCCGGGGCCCGCGGAGGGCGCGTCGCTGCCCGTGTCGGGGGGTGCTGGGGCCGGCGGCGGCGGCGGCGGCTGGCCCCCTCATTCGGCCGACGGCTCGGCCGAGGCGGCGGGGCTGTTGCCCGGTGCCGGTGGCGGCGGCGGCGACGACGAGGACGAACAGCGGCGGCAGCAGCAGCAGCAGCGGGGCGCCGTGGCCGCCGTCGAGACCTGCGCCGCGGCGGGGGAGATCGACCGCGCGGCGCTCGCCTCGTTCCTGCGGCTGCTGTGGGCGCGGCGGTACGCCCCGGCCTCCGCGGCCGCGCGCGCCGTCGAAGAAGAAGGCGGGCCGCCGCAGCCCCCGTCGCCGATCGCGGGGGGCGCTGACGGCGCGACGCCGCCCCAAAAGACGGCGGTCGCGTCGGCCGGCGGAAGCAGCGGCGCTTACGATCCGTACGCGCCCTCGCCGTACGCGTCCATGGCCGCGGGCGTCGCGGGCGGGTGGTGATCTGTTTTTTTGCGATCCTTTGTACATGTATTTGCTCTCCCCCCATCGAGCTCGATTGAGCACACTTTTCTGCTTTCTCCACTTCGCCGCGGTTTTTGCGCCCTCTTTTCTCAGGCCGCCCCTTTTCTCCTCTCGATTGACGACGCAAAACGTCCTTTCTTCCTCCTTTCCTAGGCCCAATGCCTATCCCCTCCCATCCTTTCCCCTTTACGCGTGCATATCCATTTGTAACGCGTCCATTTAATCATCGAGCGATCCCTAATTTTTTCCTAGCGCTTGCGCCTGTCGGGCGGCGGCGGCGCGGGGATCCACCCGTTCTCCAGCAGCAGGTCGTACACCTTGAGCGCGCGCGCCGAGTCCAGCCGGAAGTAGGCGCGCGCGTCGGACCGGCTGATGGGGCCGTTGGCCTCGGCGTCGCGCATCATCATGTCCTTCAAGGAAAGGTAGTGCGCGGGCAGCAAGCGGGACGCCGCGCAGAGCTCGCGTTCTCGCCGGGTCAGCAGCGCGGTGCCGGGCAGGGCCGAGATGTCGAGCGCGGTCCCCCTGCGCGCGCGCCAGGGGTTGAGCGCGGCGGCCGGGTTGCCGGCGAGCAGCTGCTCGCCGCGGGCGCCGCCCGTGGCCGCGTCGGCGGCGGCGCCGCCGGGGAGCAGCAGCGAGCCGCCGTCGCCGACCGACGCGCCGGCCTGGGCGGCGGCGTGCGCGGCGGCCTGCGCCGCCTGGGCGCCCGCGCTGGGGGCGAGCAGCAGGCCGAGCGTGGCACCGCGCGGGATGGCCGTGGCGGCGTAGCTGTCGGCCGCGGCGATCGCCGGGGGCGTGCCGGCCGCGGCGAGCGCCAGCGGCGCGATGGCCCCGCCCGCCGCGCCGCCGCCCCCGCCGCCGCCTCCGCCGCCGGCCCCCCCGCCTCCTCCCCCGCCTCCTCCCCCGCCTCCTCCCCCACCCGCCCCGCCCGGCCCGAGCCCTCCCAGCGCCCCCAGTCCCCCAGCACCGCCGAGGCCTCCGGCACCACCACCCGCACCCCCAGACGCCGCCGCCGCCGCCGCCGCCGCCGCCGCCGCCGCCGCCGCCGCGCCGCTGCCGCCCTTGCGGTGCGCCGCCTCCCACTCGTCCACCTCCCACAGCGTGCGGCACCCCGCCCGCCGCGCCGCCTGCAGCTCCGCCACCCTGGCCCTGAGCCTCTGCTCCGCGTTTAATCCTTCGACGAACGCCTCGTACGCGCCCGCCGGGACGTAGCGCCCAAAAGCGCGCAGCTGCGAGTGCAGCTCGCGCTCGTGCGGCGCGCGGCGGCGGTCCATGCCCTGCGCCCGCCGCGCGTTGGCCAGGCCGTGCGCGCACAAAAAGGTCCTGCGGCGCTCGCGCTCGTCCAGGCGCGCGTTGTAGGCGGCCACCGCGCGCAGCTTGGCCGCCACCTCGCCGGGCGTGTCGGTCGCGCGGAAGTCCATGTCGGCGAGGAGACTCTCCGCCTCGGGGTCGTGCTCGAGCTCGAATTCGCGGCGCTTTGGGTTCCACCCCGTCTGGTCGACGGCGCCGCCGCCCGACTTGGGCGCGGGGGGGAGGGCGGCGGCGTGGGAGGGGGCGGCGGCAGTAGGGTCGCTCGGGTGGGCGGGGGGGGGCGGGTCGGCGGGGCCGGCAGGCGCGGCCGCGGCCTGCGCTCCCGCGGCGGCGCCCGGGGAGCCGTCGCGCGGCCGCTTGTGCTTGCTGCCCCCGGGCCCCCCCCCCGCCGTCCCCGCCCCCGCGCCCGCCACCTCCCCGCCCGCCTCCCCCCCGGTACCCTCGGAGCGGTACCGCCGCCGCCCGCGCCCGGCCTTGGCCTCGGCCACCGCCGCCGCCAAATCGACGCCGGCCATCTCGGGCGCCGCGCACGGCAGCGGAAAGTGCGGCGAGTCGACGTACGTCCTAAAGTAGTGGCGCGCGCACGCCTCGGCGCCCTTTGTGCCGACGTGCTCGGCCACGGCGGCAAAGTTGCCCAGGCCGACGGCGTCGACCGCCTCCAGGAGCAACAGCTCTTCGTCGGCGCCCCAGTCCGGGTGGTGCAGCGGAAAAGAGAGGGCGTCGACGACGCGGTAAGGGTGCCCGGGCTGGTGCGGGTGGACTTTGGCGCCCGCGCAGAAGCACTCGAGGCACAGGTCAAAGTCGGGGCACTCGGCGCACTTGACGCGCACGAGGTTGGAGATGTCGCGCGCGCAGTAGTTGCAGTGGTACAGGGCGCGGCGGCGGGCCGCGGCCGCGTCGGGCGCGCCTGCTGCGGCGTCGGGCGCGCCGCCGGCCGTGGTGTCGCCGCCGCGGCGCGCGCGCCGAGCGCTGTGTGTTTGTTTTTCGCGTTGTTTGTGTCTGGTGGGCGTCGCGTGAGATGAAGATGTCGTGGGTGATGATGGTCTCGTCCTGTCGCCTGCTTGAAGGGATGGGATCGATTGGTGGATCAGGCGGGTGGCCAAACGCCCTCACCTCGGCATCAAGAGCGCGTCCATCGCTCCACCTCCTCTGACGCGTGCGCACGTGGCCGGGCCGCAAGGCTCCTTTCGTCACCGCGGCGCGCGCGCGCGCGCGCGCGCCTGTCACGGGAGGGGCAAGAGACAGAGAGAGAGAGAGACAGGCAAGAGGAAAGTCCGAGAATGGATGCGCGCGCACGCGCGTGTGTTTGTGTTTAAGGGTAAGGCAATAGCCGAGGAATGAGTGGGGGAGTCCGTGTTGTCCGGCTTGTAAAAAATGGTCGACGCGTGAGCAACGGACTCCAGTTGACCGGAGCCGCGATTGTTGCTCAAAGCGCGCGGGCGACGCGCCACGTCGCCGCCGCGACGCCCGCGCGCGCCTATTGCCCCTATTTTTCCGAGGGAGACAGGAACGCGTCCCCCGCGTGCGCCAGGAAGCGCGGGTCCGCCAGCGCGCGCCGCGCGTCGCGCGCGTCGGCGCGGATCTGCGCCGCCAGCACCGCCACGCTCTCGAACTTGGCCTCGGGCCGCAGGTAGCCGGTAACCAGTAGGCGGATCTCTTCGCCGTAAAACTCGACGCCGGGGCCAAAGTTTGCCAGGATCCAAGGCTCGCACGTGCGGTTGCTGTTGGCGTACTGGGGGTTGAACCCGATCGACAGGGCCGTGGGGTAGACCCCGCGCGGCAGGCGGGGGCGGGTGGCGGCGCCGACCACCTCTTCGTCCCCCTGCTCGTCGCCGTCGCCGTCGCCGCCGACGCCCCCGCCAGAGACGGCCACCCGCGGCGGGTCACCGACGGACGCCCAGCCGACGTAGACGCCCGTGACCGCCTCGGCCAGCTCGGTCACCAGGGCGTCCGGGTCGACGTTTGCCGTCGGGACGCCGAGCTCGCGGCTGCCGCGTCCGAAGCCTCTCACGACGGCGCCCTTGAGGTACAGCGGGGGCGATAGGGGGACGGCGCCGCGGGGCGACGGGAGGAGGGCGGCGGCGGGCGGGAGGGCCGCGGCCACGCCCGCGGGGCGGGAGGGGGGCGGGCAGGAGGAGGAGGGCACCAGGTCGTCAAAGGGGGCGAGGCCGAGGCACCGCGGGTCAAACGCCAGCAGGGAGGGGACGTCGGCCGCCAGGAGCGAGGCGCAGGGGTAGGCCGAGGGGTCGCGCATCGACGGCACGAGCACGACGCGCGCGCCGGCAGCCAGGGCGCCTTCTGCACCCGCGGGCGCATCCTCAAAAATTGCGACGCGGCCCTGTTTAAGGGCTTCGCGCGCGGCCGGCAGGAAGGACCGCCCGCCGTCGTCGTCGTCGTCGTCGGCAGCGTCGTCGACGTCGGCGGCGGCGGCGCCTCTGGCTGCTGTTTCGGCCGCTGCGCCTGCCGCCGCCGCCCCGCGCGGCGACGACGCCGCGGCGTGCCGCAGCAGCCGCGCCACCGCCAGCTCGAACACGTCCGGCGCGGGCTTGCCGCGCGCGACCTCGTCGCCGCACGCCACGCTGCCACCGCCGCCCGCGCGCGTAAGCAGCCGCCGCAGCTCGGGCTTGCCCTCGAGCTTGCGCTCGAACGACGCGCGCGGCGTCGACGTCGCGACGGCCACGGGCACGCCCAGCCGCTCCAGGTGCTCCAGCAGCCGCACCGCCCCTGGCATGGGCCGCGCCTCGCCCCACCGCGCCGACAAGAGCGGCTCCGACTCGGCGTAAAGCTCGGCGCCCGTGCAGGCCGCGAGGCCGAGCGCCTGCACGGTGGCGTCCCATGCCTCTAAAGGCCTTTTCCCTAAAGCGGCGCGCTGGGCAAGTGCCGTCATCGCGGCGCCGCGCCGGCCGAGCACCTCGGCGGCCACCTGCATGCAGAGGGTCTCGGTGTCGAGGACGAGGCCGTCGAGGTCGACGACGACCAGGTCGACCGGCCTGCGGGGGCTCTCGTCCTGTTCTTCCGCGGCGGCGGCGGCGGCGGTGGCGTCGGCGTTGGCGTCGGGGCCGGCGGCGCGCGTCGCTGCGGCCGCCGGGCTCGGCGGCGGCGGCATGGCGTCTCGTTCTTGAGCGGATTGGCGCGCGCGTGGCCAGAGCGGGGTCGCGTGATCGCGGCGCGGAGAGGAGGTTGAGGGAGGTGCTTTGCCGGGTGGTTGTGGTGGTGTGACGATGATGGTGCTCGCTCGCAAAGGCACGATATAGCACTTTTGATCACGGGCCCGAGAGGATGGTGATGATGACGATGAGGGCGTTGATCGTGAGTATTGGATCCGTCGGTTGAGAACGCGCGACCTAAAGCGTTTGACCTGTCACATGCACGGGCGACGCCGACAACGAGCGGCGCCGACGAGCACCGTCAGCCGGTCGGGCGACAAGAAGCGGAGCCACTCTTTCACGACCTGAAAACGCAACGCGACGTCTCCGTTTCCCTCCTCAAACCACCTGTAGCTAGAGCACCCCCATCTTTGTGCAACATCATCGCACGGACCACCCCCCCCGGAAAACGAAACGCAGGCTTGTCAACCTCGAAAAGAACCAAAAAGCCAGAACAACTTTGCGCCCGCTGTGAACGCGGACCCTCTGTACCACACCGTGCCGCCGCGCCTGCGCCCTCCGCGCGGCGGCCGCACCCGTTCTCGCGGCGTCCGATCGGAGGAGAAGGGCGCGCCTGCCTCTTGTCTCTCGGGCGTCCGTCAACAAGGGGAGGCTCTCCTCCCTCTCTCTTCCTCCTCTTCCGCCGCACATCGCTCGCGCGCCAGCCCTCCTCACGCGCCGCCCTAGGTGCCAGGGCTGGCGGCCAGCGCGGTCGCCTGACTGCGCAGCCCGCGAGGCCCACCTCGTCGGTCTCGCGCGCGCGGACGGCAGATCAAACAAGAGAGGCGGAGGACCATCGCGCCGCTGCCGGCGGCGGCGGCGCCTGGCGACCGGGCAGCAGCAGCCAGCCAGTGGGCGGCGACCGGGCGCCTCTAGGCTCGCCTCTCCCTTTCCAGACAAAAGACAAAAGCCATGGCGCAGCAGCTCGCCGAGATGATCGTGCGCGCCGCGGGCGTCGCCCAGGACCCCGCCTCCACCCAGGGTCAGCGCGCCGAGGCCGTCGCCTTCCTCGAGTCCCTCAAGGGCGCGCGCGGCGCCGCCAACGGCGGCGGCGGCGGCGGCGGCGCGTTTGGCGGCGGCGGCCCGGCCGACCTGAGCGCCGTGGTCGGCGCCTGCGCGGCGCTCACGCGCGCGGACCGGCCGCTGGACGTGCAGGTGTCGGCGTACGCGCTGCTGACGCACGCGGTGCGGCACCGGTGGGACGAGCTGCCCGAGGCGGAGCGGGCGGCGGTCGGGCAGCTGGCGTACCAGCACCTCGGGGACGGTGAGTTTTTTTCTTCTTCGGGGGTCCTTCGTTTTCTCAGAGACGAGAGGGAGACGCCGAGCGGCAACGACGCCAACGCCGCAGACACGGAAAAACAAAAAGCAAACCGAGCAAGAGCGCACGCACGAAACTCCGCGCCCAGCATCCCTCCTGCTCACCCCCCGAGGCCCGCACAAACACACTTGAACAAACAAAAAACACGCGCAAAACAAAACCAAACGAAACGCAGTCAGCCACCTCGGCGCTGGCCAGTCTGCCTGGGCGCTCAAGAGCAAGGCGGCGATGCTGGCCGCCGCCGTCGTTCGCAAGCTCGGCCCCGCGGCCTACGGGGAGCTGGTGCCGCGGCTCGTGGCGGCCGCGCGCGAGGGACCTTTACAGGCCGAGGTGTCGCTGCTGGTGCTGCAGTTTGTATCGGAGGACCTGACGCAGTTTGAGGAGGCGGTCGGCGCGGGAGGTGCGCCCCGTTTTGTTTTCGTTTTTCGCTTTCCCTCCTTTTTTTTGTTGCTTCCCCTCCTTTTTTGGGGGGGGTGTCGAGTCGCCGTCTTTGGCGTTTGTGAGGACGTCGCCTCCTTGCGCCCTCGCTCCCTTTTCTTTTCCCGCGCGCCCTCTTGGTCTTGCTCTTCGCGCCCTCGCCCCTTTTTAGCGCGCGACCCCTCGGGTCCGCTCGCCGCCCGCCGCCCTTCGCCCGCGTCGTCGTCTCCTTGTCGCAGCCCCCAACACGCCAACAGAACACAAACGCCGCCGACCCCCCCATACCAACAAAAAAAACAAAAACCAACGCCACAGGCGCCGAGTCCAAGCGCGCCTTCCTCCACGCCCTCCTCGCCTCCGTCGAGGCCGTCCTCCCCTTCGTGGTCGGCGCGCTCGAGCAGCACTACGCCCAGGGCCTGGCGAGCGCCCAGCGCGGCGACGGGGCCGTCGCCCGCGCGCACGCGCAGGTCGTGACCGCGGGGCTCGGCGCGCTGTCCGCGTTCGTGGAGTGGTGCCCGCTGGGCCAGCTCGCGGCATCCGTGGCGGTCGAGGCGTGCGCCTTCTTTCTGGCGTCCGGGCAGCCCGACTTTCGGGCGCCCGCGCTCGAGGTGCTGCGTCAGATGGCGGGCCGGCGCGCGGCGTCCTCGTCGTCGTCGTCGGCGGCGGCGTCGTCCGGCCCCGGCGCGCTGGCGGGCGGGACGCAGGACGCCGTCGCGGCCGTGCGGCAGGGCCTCGTCGCGCCCTCGCCGCAGCTGCTGCAGCGCCTGCGCGAGCAGCAGCGGCCCGACCCCGAGCAGCTGGCGTACCTGGCGCTGATGGCGAAAGTGGGGGAGGCGCTGCTCTCGGCGGCGGCGGCGGCGCTGGCGCCGGGCTCGCACGCCGAGCTCGGGTACGACGGCGCGCTTGAGGAGCACGGGCAGCGGCTGCTGGGCGTGCTGGTGCAGTACGGGGAGAGCCACTTCCGGTGCCTGGGCGGGCCGACGGACGTGCCGGCGGCGGCGCTGGGCGTGGGGCCGGGGGCGGCGGCGGCGGCGGCGGGCGGCGAGGGCGGCGCGCCTCGCGGCGGCTCGCCCGCGCCCCCCTCGGCCCCGCTTCCGCCCATCCCCCAGCCCGACCCCGAGCAGCAGATGGCCAAGCGCTACCAGTACCTGCAGCACATGCTCGGCTTCACGCGCCACCCGCACGCCCCCCTCGCCTCGGCCGCGTTGCCCTTTTGGGGCGCGCTGCTGCGGGAGTCTGGCGGCATCGGCGGCAGCGGCGGCAGCGGCGGCGCGGGGGGCGGCGGCGGCGGCGCGGGGGGCGCCGGCGCGGCCGCGAACTCCCCCGGCCGCGGCTCGCCCGGCCTCACGAGCCCTCCCGGAGGCGGCGGCGGCGGCGCGCACCAGCACCATCAGCCGCCGCACGACCCCTCTGCCCCCCCGCAGGCGGCGGCAGGCGGCTTCCGCGCGCCGCCCGACGCCTGCGCCGCCCTCGTCGAGGCCCTCGCCTCGCAGCTGCTGCGCACCAACGTCCGGCACGACGGCACGCGACAGGGCGGCGACGCGGACGGCCTGCCGGCCTGGTGCGAGGATCCGGGCGCGTGGAAGGAGGCGGCGGCCAACTACCGGGCGCAGGCGAAAATGGTGGCCCGGCAGGCGGCGGCGGTGGCGCCGGCGCGCGTGCTCGGGGCGGTGGGCGCCTTCGTCGAGGGGGCGCTGGTCCTGGCCGAGGCGCGGCAGCAGCGCGAGCAGCAGCAGCGGCGGCGGCAGCAGCAGCAGAACGGGGGGGCGCCGGGCAGCCCGGGGCCCGCGGGGGCGGCGGCGGCGGCGGGGGCCGAGGGCGTCGGCGGCGGCGCGGCCGGCGACGGCGACGAGAGCGCCGGGGCCTGCCTCGCGCGCCACGTGCACATGGAGTCGGCCGTCCAGCTGCTCGAGGCCGTGGTCCCTTCCTTGACGGACGAGGCGCTCCTGCGCCGCGTCGCCACCACGGGCCCCGCGCCGGTCTCGGCCGCCGAGGCCGACGCCACCGCCGCCGGCGTCTGCGAGGCGCTTACGGCGCTGCTGCGCCGGCTGCTGCCGCTGCGGCCGCGCGAGCCGCGGCTCGCCGAGCTGCACGCGCGCGCGCTCGAGTCCCTCGCGCGCCTGCTCAACGGCCGCCCCGACCTCGCGGAGCCGCTGATCGGCGCCGCGTTCGAGGCCATGACGGCCATCTGGCCGCTCGGCGGCGGCGGCTTAACGGGCGGCGGCGAAAGCGGCGGCGCGGGCGGCGAAAACGACGACGCGCGCCTGCCGCCGCCGCCGCGCGTCTCCCAGGCCTGGCGCGACGACGCCATCGCGCGCATGTGCCTCGCCAAGGTGCCCCTCAACGCCGCCAAGGCCGCGCCCTCGGCCCTGGTGCCGCACCTGCCGGCCGTCGCCGCGCGCGCCCAGGCGCTGTGGGACGCCGGAAGGCTGCGCGAGGGCGAGAGACTGGCGCTGCACGAGGGCCTGATGGCGGCCGCCGCCGGCGCGGGCTCGCCGCAGATGCAGGCCGAGCTGCTGGAGCACGTGTTGCGCCCCGTGCGCGCGCGGTGGACGGACCCGGCGTGGCTGGCGGGCGTGGCGAGCCCCGAGGCGTTTGCGGCGACGTACGTGGCGCTGGAGCGGGGGCCGGACGGCAGCGTGGCCGTCGGGAGCAGGTGAGGTTTTTTTCGTTCAAGTTTTTGACGGGTTTTGTGGGTTTTGTTGTTGTTTTTTCGGTTTGCGCTAGCGAGCGAGCGAGCGCGCGAGCGAGCGAGCGAAGGCGCGCGCGAAGAAAAACAAAAGGCATCCAGACAAAAAGCGAGCGCGCGACCACCACCACCACAACGCCCCCCCCCCCCCAAACCAAACCAAACCAAACCCGCCCCCCGTTAATCCCTCCCGGCGTGCCGCACACCCAAAAAGGCCCGGCCCCCACCGCGCGCCCCGACTTGCCCCCCCTCCCGCCCGCCGCCGCGCGCCCCCCCGTCTGCACCCCTGCGTTTTTGCGGGGGGGCGGAAAATCGGGGGCGGCGCGCGGCGGCGGCGGGGCCCCGGGGCAGACTGGGACGCCGGGGGCCGGCGCCTGTGCATTTTTTCCCCACTGCGCCTGGAGTTTCATGGGTCAAGGGCGGAGATCGCGGGCGCAAGCCCGGGGAAGTTTCGCTGACAGCACTTAGGGGCCTCCGCGCCCCGATGGGTGTTTTCCGATAGTAGCTTCTGCGCACGTCTCTTATTTTTCTGCTGTTCTGCGGCGTCCGCCTTTTCTTTTCTTTCCCGCCTTTTTTTTCTTTCTTCCCCGCCTTTTTTTTCTTTCTTTCCCGCCTTGTTTTTTTTTTTGCGCCGGCGGCTCCCTCACTCACGCCTTCCCCCTTCCCCCGCCCCAAAGAAACACGAAACGAAAACACACTCCTCCCCTCGACACCCAAAACCGAACCCAAACCAACCACGACCAAGCACAGGCCCGAGCGCTGGGCCCTCCACCACGAGATCGCCGCCCTCGAGCGCGCCTTCCGCCGCGTGCTCGGCCGGCCCTCGCCCACCGCCGCCGCCCCCACCGTGGCGGCGCCCGGCGGCAACGGCGGCGCCGGCGACGCCGCGTCCGCCGCCGCGCCCGCCGAGGCCGAGTCCCCCTTTGCCGCCCACGTGGGCTGGGCCCTGCCCGCCCTCGCGGCCATCGTGCGATGCCTCCACGGCCTGGCGGGCCCGTCCGTCCGCCTGGGCGCGCTGGCCCCTGTGGCCGAGGCGTTCGAAATGGATCCTGTGGAGCGCGCGCTCCGCTCGGGCCGCGAGAAGGACGCCAGCGTGGCGCGGCGGGCGCAGTCCCAGGCGCAGCTGCACCCGCAAGGACAGCAGCAGCAGCGGCAGCAAGGGGGCTGGGCGCCGCCGCCGCCGCCGCCTTCCGCGGGCGCGGGCGGCGACGATTTCGCCAACACGATCGCGGGCACGTCTCCGGCCGCGCTGCGCTACTGGCTGCGCGCCGTGCGCGAGGGCGCCTACCTCGCCTTGGGAAGCGCCGCCGCCTCGCTCGGCGAGTCGGCCCTCTGGCGCCGCCCCGACCTGGCGAGCGCCGTGCCCGCGGCGCTGGCGTCGGGGCTCGAGGACATGGAGCCGAGGCACTTGAGGGGTCTGATGAGGCACGGGGTGGCCCCCCTGGTGCAGCACTGCCCGCAGGCATTGCGGGGGCCGTGGTTGCTAGGGTTGTTGTGCGCCCTGCTGCCGAGCGTGAGGGCGCGGCTGTCCGAGGGGTGGGCGCGCGTGGCGGCGGCCGCGGCGGCGAGCGGGGGGGTGGGGGGTTCGCCGGCGGCGGCCGGCCTGGCGGCGGCGGCGGCGGGCTTGGCCGCCGACGCGGCGGCGGCGGCGGCGGGAGAAAAGGCCGGGGGTGGGGGCGGCGCCGGGGGGTCGCTCGACGAGGTCGTGCTCGAGTCGGTGCTGCGGGACGTGACGCGCGAGGCCATGGGCCTGTGCGTGCGCCTGTGCGAGCGGCGGGGCGAGTGGGCCGTGCGGTACCACTCTGGCGCGGACGGCGGCGGCGGCGCGCTGGGCCTGGTGGCGGTGGCGGCGGCGGCCGAGCGCGCGGCGGCGGCGGCGGCCGCCGCCGGCGGCGGCAACGGCCACGGCAACGGCGGCCTTGGCGCCAACCCTGCCGCCGCCCCCGGCCCCACGGGCCTCGCCCAGGCGCAGCAGTCGGCGCAGCTCCTCCAGCAGGCGCCCCCGCCCGAGGGCGAGTCGGTCGTCGACACCCTCTGGGCGCGCTGGCCCGACGCCGCCGCCCCTGCGCTCGAGGCGCTCGCGGGCCTGACGGCCTCTGCGCTGGCGGCCTGGCCCGACTCGCCCGCCGCGCAGCGCGCGACCATCGCCGCGCGCTTCCTCGTGCTGCTTTCGTCCGGCCCGCGCCCCGAGCTCGAGCCCTACGTGTGCGGCCCCCTGCTGCAGAGCGCCGTGGCCTCGGCTCTGGCGGTCTCGTCCGTGCCGATCCAGGCGGACGTGCTCGCCGTGGTGCGCGCGGCGCTGGTCGCATGGCTGCCGCGCTCGCGGCTGCCGGCGCAGCTGCTGCTGCGGCTGGCGCCGGCGACGCTGTCGGTCGAGCGCGTCGCGTCGTTCGAGCGCGCGCTCCTCGCGACCGCCTCGGAGAAGGAGCAGCGGGCCCTGGTCAAAGGGCTGCTGGCCGAGGCGGGCGGGGAGGAGGCGCGCGCGGTGCTCAACGCTGTCAGCCGCGTGCAGCCGGTGGTCAACCTGCCGGCGCGGGCGGGCGGCGGCGGCGGCGGCGGGAACGGCGGCGGCGGGAACGGGAATGGCGGCGGGGGCGGGCGGCGGCGGCGCGGCGGCGGAGGCGGCGGCGGCGGCGGCGGCGGCGGCGGGGGCGGAGGCGGCCTGAGCGAGGCCGACGAGTTCCTGCGCGTCGACTGGAGCGAGGGCGGCGTCGTCATCTGAGCGAAAAAGGGAGGGCGAGAGGGGCGAGGCGGTCTCCTCGCTTTTCGCTCCTTTTTCTTTCCTCTTCCTCTGGCGGCGGCGACGACCCCCGCCCTCTGTCGATCGCTCTTTGTCTAATTAATGCCCCTCTCTCAATCTTTCATGGCTTGCCCCTGCACCACTTCTCTCGCACTTGCGCGCGCGCGTTGACGACCATACCATCATCGTCGCACGTTGCTCTGTAAAAAAACGAAACGGTTGTACTTTTTTCGAGAAATTCGAAAATTTCAGAGGTGGGATCCGTTTGCTTCCGACCGACCGACCGACAAAACGAAAAGCAAACAAGCACCCAAGACGCTTTCCTTTCCTCTCTCTCTCTCTCTTTTCTTACTCCTCTCTCCTCGCCACGATCGAGCGCGATCGATCACACCCTTCCGTCTCAGCTCGCCGCCGCCGCCTCCTCCTCCTTGGCCTTGTTCGCCGCCTCGAGCAGCGGCGCCAGCTCGGCCGGCTCGTAGGTCCGCCGGACCACCCGCCGGCCGCCGTCGCCGTCGGGCGCGGCGGCGCCCTCGCCCTCGGCGGCCAGGCGCACGGTGACCATCTCGACCTTCTCGGCCGAGAGGCTCGAGTCCATGGTCTTGGCCAGCACGCGCACGGCCAGGGCCACCGCCTCCTCGAGCGACAGGCCTTCTTTGTACTCGGTTTTGAGGACATTTTGCGCCGCGGCGTGGCCGTTGCCGACGGCGCAGGCCTTCCACCCTCCGTAGTTGCCGGACGGGTCGCTCTGGTACAGCTGCCACCCGTGGTGGCCGTCCCACCCGGCGTACAGCAGGCTCACGCCGAAGGGGCGCTGCCCGCCGAACTGGGTGTAGCCCTGCTTGGTGTCGCAGACCGCGCGGACCAGCTGCTCGACTGGCATCGGCTCTGCATAGGCGAGTCGGTAGCGCTGGGCTGCCGCGCGCAGCTGCCCGACCAGGATGTTGGCGTCCGAGGTGATACCCGCCACCGCGCAGGTGACGTGGTCGTCGAGGGCGTACATCTTCTCGCGGCGCACGCCGACCGCGCTCGTGTCGAGCAGCTTGGACGTGACCTTTTTCTCGGCGACCAAGACGGCGCCGTCCTTGGCGAGCAGGCCGAGGCAGGCGCCCGCGTTGCCAATGGCTTCCATGGCGTACTCGACCTGGAAGAGGCGGCCCTCGGGCGAGAAGATGGTGGTGCGGGAGTCGTAGCGGCGCGCCATCGTGTGTGTTGTTGGCGGGGTGGCGGATGGCCCCTGTGTCGTGGCGCGCGCGCGCTCTTTTGCCTGCTCTCTCCCCTTGCTAACGAGAGTCGGTTTTTTTGGAGGAGGGGGAGGGGCGCGCGTGTGGTGCTGAGGCGCGCGCGCACGCAGCACACGTCGGCGATCGACGCCGATGTGCCCTCGGTATGACCTCGGCCGAGGAGAGGAAGAGAGCTTGGCGAAGAGCGAGAGACGGGAGAGAGAAAAAGAGGCTCTCGCAAAGAGAGAGAGATGGTTTTCTGGAACGCGACAGAGAAAAAGAGGGCGTTTTGCCTCTTGGTTTGGCGCGCGCGTAAGAGACGAGAGGGATGCGGTGGGGTATGCGAGGGTGCGATGTGTGTGTCTCGAGCAGTGTGTTTCTTTTCTTGCGCGCGTGTGTTCGACGAGACGCGATCAGGCGGCGGCGGCGGCGGCGACAGGTCGCCTCGCTCGGGCGAGCATCCCGTGTCGGTCGCCGGAGATTTTCTCTTCACACGCGCGCGCTCCCACTCCGCGAATCGATCAACACCGCGTCACTTCTACTCAGCCAATTGATCAGCAATATTGCGCTCCGCCAGCGCCCACACCGACAAGCATGGCGCGCAAGCGCGCGCAGCAAGAGGAGGAGGACCAGGCGGCGCAGGCGAGTCTCGAGAAAGGGGTCGCCGCGCCCGCCAGCGAGGAGGACGAGGAGGACGACCAGGAGCAGTTCTCCGGGTCGCTGGAGCTGGACTCGGGCGCCAGCAGCGGCGAAGAGGGCTCGCAGGAGGAGGAGGCCGGGGAGGCCGACGATGAAGACGAGGAGAGCGAAGAGGAGGAGGAGAGCAGCGACCTGGAGGAGGAGGGCGGCGCGCCATCGGCATCGGCATCAGCATCGGGGGACGCCGACGACGAGGACGACGAGGACGAGGACGATGATGGAGGCGACGACGACGACGACCACGAGGAGCACGTGCGCGACGCCATCCGCGACTACGCGCACACGGTCGCGCAGGACGCGGCCGCCGCCGAGCGGCGGCGGCGGCGGCGGCCCAAAGACGCCGCGCCCGTTGCCGCCGCCGACGCCGCCGCCGCCGCCGCCGACGCCGCCGCCGCCGCCGCCGACGCCGACGCCGACGCCGCCGCCGCAGACGACCCGGCCGCAGACGACGCTGCCGACGACCCCGCCACCGACTCGTCCGAGGAGGAGCGCCCCCACCGCAACACCGTCGGCGACGTGCCCCTCGAGTGGTACCGCGCCGAGGACCACATCGGCTACGACCGCGACGGCGAGCGGATTGCCAAGGCGGGCGCAGGCGGGCGCGACGCGCTCGACGCGCTCGTCGCGCGCGCCGACGACCCCGCGGGCGCGCTGCTGCGCACCGTCTACGACGCGTACAACGACGAGGTGGTCCGCCTGACGGACGAGGAGGTGCGCATGGTCATGCGCGTGCGCCGGGGGGTGTTCCCGCACGTCGAGGTCGACCCGCACGCGCCCTACGTCGACTGGTTCTCCGCAGACGTCTCTGCGGTGCCGCTGCGCGGCGGCGGAGCCGAGCCCAAGCGCCGGTTCGTGCCGTCGCGGCACGAGGAGGCCAAGGTGGTCAAGCTGGTGCGCGCCCTGCGCGCGGGCTGGCTCAAGACGCGCAAGGAGCAGCGCAAGGCGGCGCGGCGGGCGCGCGCCGGGGCCGGGGCGGGGGGCACGGGGCCCGCGGGCCTGTACCTGCTTTGGGGCGAGGACGACGCCGGCGGCGGCGGCAACGGCGGCAACGGCGACGGCGACGACGGCGCCATGCTGCGCAAGACGGGCGCCTCGCTGTCCTACCTGGCGCCGCAGAAGCCGCGGCTGCCGGGGCACGCCGAGTCCTACCGCCCGCCCGCCGAGTACGTGCCCACCGAGGAGGATGCGCGCGCCCGGTCGCTCGCCTCGGCCGAGGCCAGCGGCTGGCCCGACGAGTCGGGCGCCGCCGACGGCGTCCGACGCGACGCCGACGGCACCCCTGTCGTCCTGGACGAGGACGGCCGGCGCGAGTTCGTCCCCCGCGCCCACGCGTCCCTGCGGCACGTCCCCGCGTACGCCCGCTTCGTGCACGAGCGCTTCGAGCGCTGCCTGGACCTGTACCTGTGCCCGCGCGTGCGGCGGCGGCGGATGTTTATCGACCCGGAGACACTGGTGCCAAAGCTGCCGCGGCCGCAGGACCTACGGCCGTTCCCGCATCAGCTGGCGCACCGGTTCGTGGGGCACGTGGGCCGCGTGCGGTGCTTGGCGGTGCACCCGACGGGGCAGTGGCTCGCCACGGGCGGGGAGGACGGGTGCGTGCGCCTGTGGGAAGTGCGCACGGGGCGGTGCGTGCGGCGGTGGGCGCTCGGCGGCGGCGCGAGGGGCGGCGGCGCGGCGGCCGGCGCGGTGGCGTGCTTGGCTTGGTGCCCGCACCCGCGGCCGGTGTGCGTGCTGGCGGCCGCGGTGGGCCGGTCGGTCCTGCTGCTGCCCACGGGCCTGGGCGGGGAGGCGGGGGACCTGGCGGCCGCGGCCAAGCTCGGCGGGATCGAGGGCGTCGGCGGGCTGCTGCCGGCGGCACTCGAGGGCGCCGCTGGCGCCGCCGCCGCCGGCGAGGACGACGACGACGACGCTGACGACCGCGAAGAGCGCACCGCCGCTGTCGCCGCCGCGCGCGCCGCCGCCGAGGCCGGCGCCCCCGAGGCGCCCGGCCCCGTCCAGGACGAGGCCGAGCTGCGCGCCGAGGCCGGGCGCGCGGGCGGGCTGGGCGAGGAGGGCGACCTGGCCGCCGGCGGCGCGGCGCCGGCGCCGGCAGAGCTGTGCGTCTGGCGCGCCTGCCCGCCGCCGCTCGGCGGCGGCGCGCTCGAGCTGCGGCACCGCTTCCCCGTCACCAGCTTGGCGTGGCACCGGGGCGGGGACTACATGGTCACGGTGGCGCCGACGGGCAACACGCAGGTGAGCGCTCTCTTGTTTTGCGTTTGGTTTTTGTTTTGTTTTTTTCTTGCGCCGCCGCCGCCGGCGTCGCCGCGCCGATGCGGGCGGGGGGTGCGCCCGCAGGGGATTTCCCGGGGGGCGACGGGAGAGGGAGAGGTGCCAAGGGAGGAGCAACATCGATTTTTTCACAGTTTGTCCGACACCCAAAAACTCTGGAGACAACAACGAACGCTGATGGCACCCTCTGCCCCCGCGCGCGCGGCCGCGCTGCCAGCGGGGACACACACACCCGACCATTTTTTCACTCGCCCCCCTTTGGCCCGCCCGCTCGCTCACAAACGCGCGAAAAAAACCCGCCAACCCCCCAGAACACCCAAAACCCCAAACAAACAACAACAGGCCATCCTCGTGCACCAGCTCTCCCGCCGCGCCACACAAAACCCCTTCCGCAAGTCCAAGGGCCGCGCCGTCCGCGCCCTCTTCCACCCGTCGAAACCCATCCTCTTTGTCGCGTCTCAAAACGGCGTCCGATGCTACGACCTCGGCCGGCAGGCGCTCGCCCGCCGGCTCGGCGCGCCGTCCTCGGCGGCGGTGACGGCGCTCGCGGTGCACCCCTCGGGTGACCACGTGCTGACAGGCGGGGCGGACCGGCGCGTCGCCTGGTTCGACCTCGACCTCGGGAGCAACGCTTACCGGTCGCTGCGGTACCACGGGGCGGGCGTGCGCGCGGTGGCGTTCCACCCGCGCGGCTATCCGTTATTCGCGAGCGCGGGGGACGACGGCCACGCGCACGTGTTCCACGGGCAGATCTTCGCCGATCTGATGACTAATCCGCAGATCGTCCCGCTCAAGATCTTGAAGGGGCACGGCGTGGTGGACCAGGGCGGGGTGATGGACGTGGCGTGGCACCCGGCGCAGCCGTGGCTGTTCACGGCGGGCGCGGACGGCACGGCGGCGCTCTGGTGCCACTGAGGCGGGCGGCGTTTTTTCCGGCAAAGTTTTTTCCGTCAAAAGTTTTCTTCTCTTTCGTGTCGCACGCTCGTAGACACAGACGATAGGGAAACTCTCACGTGTGTCGAGACATCGCGCTCATCTTTACGACTCGTTGTTTTGCTCGGGGTGTATTACAACCAAGGGCCCACATGGACAAGGGCAAACACCAGGGAGGGCAGACTCGAGATGTGAAAAAAAAGCAAGAGCAGTGATATTGATGAGAACGGCGCGAAAGGAGCGGGGAAAAAAAGAGCCACGGATAAGGGCGGCGGCGCGCGCGCAACAAGAGGGGGGGGGACGAGGAAAGGGGCGCCAGAATGGTTGTGTTGTGTGTTGTTCTTCTCAACGGCGAAAAAAGGGGTGGCAAAAACCAGGCGCCGGGCTGTCTCGTCTGCGTTAGTAATTGAATTTGACGCGTGGCGTTTTTCGCGCCTTTGATTTTTCCAATTGGCGAGAGAAAACGCGAGGGGCCGGAAAGAGAAGAAAGGCGTCGGCGGCCGCCCGCGTTTTGTGTGTTGTGTTTTTGCGCTGTGGGGCAAAAAGGGGTGCGGGGCCACGAAGCAACCTGGGCGTTCTTTTTCGTGGTGCGTGTGATGTACACTTTTGTGTGTGTGTGTGTGCATGCACGCCGGCGACGCGTTGCGGTCGGGTGCTCCTCTGCGGAGGAG
>Ga0209390_10003176_pt1 | contig 27086 bp, 23 predicted proteins | sample BON01_FD_187212 | JGI IMG/M metagenome (GOLD analysis project Ga0209390, IMG submission 187212) | Freshwater microbial communities from Lake Bonney liftoff mats and glacier meltwater in Antarctica - BON-01 (SPAdes) (version 2) | ecosystem: Environmental > Aquatic > Freshwater > Ice > Glacier...
GTTATTACTTGCTGGTGCTGATATTTCTATACAATCACAGTTTAATGAGACTCCTCTTAGTATTGCAAAGAAGCATGGCGAAAATGAGCTTGCAACCTTTTTAGAAAATTTTACAATGCCTGAACCAGAGCCCGAAATTGTTACTTTTGAAAATGAAGAATCATTTAAAGATTATATGAAAAACAAACCCGATTCATCGAACTAAATTAATATGAATACAAAAAACAACTTTCTTTTATCTATTATTTTTGCATGTTCAACGCTCAACTGCACAACTTTTTACGCTCAAGAAGAAAAATCTGCAGATATTGTGCATCAAAAATCACTTTTGTCTTTTTTACCGCAAGAAACTTCTGATACCCGAACATCAAAAAACTCTGCACAAGCTATTGTCGTTGCTGATTTTGCTGATTATAAACAAAAAGGTGAGCCCGTTGATTTCTGCATGGTCATACCAAACACTCCTATTGATTGGGATAATGTCCCTAAAATAGAAAAGCTACTTAAGCTCATTGCAAAAAAAGATACTCCTGTTGATGAAGGTACGATAAGCCAAGAAATTGCTGATGAAATTGGTATGCTTGATGAAACCAAAACTTTACAAGAAAATTTTATCCATGCAGTCAAAAATCAAGAATATAAACGAGTTATAAACTGTCTTGCACTCGAGCAACATTATAATAAAAATCAAAAAACCCCTTCTGACAAAGAACCAAAACAAAGTTTAATGGAACATGCTGAAAACAACCGTGACTTAAAATTTAAAATCGAATATATGATGTGCTGCGATCCTGAACTTTTGTTATTAGTCATTCAAGATAGAAAGTTTCATCAAAAAAAAATCAGCGATTGGAGATGTGATAGTACCGGCAGAAATCTTTTATCCATCGTATGTCAATCACATCACATGTTCCAGATATTTCAGAATCAGAACGGTTCCTTGAATCTAAATGTCATTCAAATATTAATTGATGCGGGAGTTGATCCAAATGGAGAATCGCCTGGTGGATTTATGTCTTTACATAGTTTGTGTTCACGAAACAGCAATCGTGGTCACAAGAGTACAACCACACAAAGAATACATGCTGCTCGTAAATTATTACTTGCTGGTGCTGACATTTCTATTGAATGCTATTACCACTTAACTCCAATTAATTTGGCAAAAGAGGATGGCGAGAATGAGATCACAGTCTTTTTAGAAAATTTTACAATGCCTGAACCAGCACCCGAAGTTATTACTTTTGAAAATGAAGAATCATTTAAATATTATATGAAAAACAAACCCGATTCATCGAACTAAATTAATATGAAAATCATCTACAACTTACTTTTGCTTATTACCTTAATAACTCACTACACAACTTTTTACGCTCAAGAAGAAAAATCTGCAGACCTCTTGCAACAGCAATTAATTTTATCTTTTTTACCGCAAGAAACTACTGGCACACGAACAGCAAGGAACTCTGTACAAGATATCACTATTGATTGGGATAATATCCCTAAAATAGAAAGGCTACCTAAGCTCATTGCAAAAAAAGATGCTCCTGTTCATGAAGGTGCTGTAAGCAAAGAAATTGGAGATAAAATTGGTTTGCTTGATGAAACCAAAACTTTACAAGAAAATTTTATCCATGCAGTCCATAATCAAGAATATAAACGAGTTGTAAACTGCCTTGCACTCGAACAATATTTTAATAAAAATAAAAAAAATATAAATTCCGCAAATAGCTTAGTTCAACATGCTGAAAATAGCAGTGATCTGCTGATAACTAAAATCTACTACATGATGTGCAATGACCCAGAAATTTTATTATTAGTCATTCAAGATAGAAAAAATAATAATAAAAAGATCACTGATTGGATATCAAATCAAGGGACTGTTTTACATTCGATATGCAGAGCACACAGAAGTTATAATATATTTAAAGACCAAAGAAGCTCGTTAAATTTAGATGTCATTCAAATACTAATTGATATGAGACTCAGTCTAAATGAAAAGATGTTTGGTTTCGGTACACCATTACAGATGTTGTGTATGCAAGCTACAAGTTATGGTCACATGACTACAACCTCCCAAAGGATAAAGGTTGCACAAATGTTATTACTTGCTGGTGCTGACACTCCCACTTCATCCCGATCTAACAACACTCCACTTGATTGCGCCAAAGAAGATGAAGAGGTTGAGCTCATAACCTTTTTAGAAAATTTTACAATGCCTGAACCAGAGCCCGAAGTTATTACTTTTGAAAACGAAGAATCATTTAAAGATTATATGAAAAACAAACCTGATTCATCGAACTAACTTAATATGAATACAAAAAACAATTTTCTTTTATCTATTATTTTTGCATGCTTCACGCTCAACTGCATAACTTCTGACGCTCAAGAAGAAAAATCTGCAGATATTGTGCATCAAAAATCGCTTTTGTCTTTTTTACCGCAAGAAACTCCAGGCACACGAACAGCGAAGAACTCTGCTCAAGCTATTGCTGCTGCTAATTTTGCTGATTATAAAAAAAGAGGCGAAGTCATCGATGTATGGGTCACAATACCAAGTACTCCCATTGATTGGGATAATGTCCCTAAAATAGAAAAGATTTCTAACAAAACTATACATAAAGAAAATTCAATCGATGAAATACCAGTAAGTAAAGAGATCTCAGATCATATTGGCTTACTGAATACCAATCAAACAGTAAAGAAAAATCTTTGCGCTGGACTCAACAGAAAGAATATTAATTTGATCGAAAGTTGCTGTGCAATAAGAAGTTTTGTACGTGATTTTAAGCGTCAAGAGATTTCTACAATACGAAACTCACACGTTTGTTTTGATGATCTAACAGATAATGCTCAAAGCTCAATTAAAAAAATACTTTCTCAATTACTTAGAACTGAAGCATTTCATAAAAATACAGATCATGATGAAAAAATAAGAAAATTAAAATTTTTAATACATGCTGGAGCAGATATAGACGAAATTGTTCCCAATTGCATCACAAAACATAATTATCAAACATCGGGAAACGTTTTACATGGCGCAATATACACTAATGATTATGAGTTGACCGCATTATTACTCACTCTCGGAGCTGATCCTAATCAAGAGAATGATACTGGGTTTACTCCATTACATTTTGCATCTTATCAAAATTCATCTATTACAACTTCGTTATTGCTGGGTGCGGGAGCTGATGTTAATAAATTTACCAAACAGCATGGTTCTCCATTGTATGTAGCTTCAGACAAGGTAGTCCCGTTGCTTCTTGCTATGGGAGCTGAGGTCAATGCAGTTGATACAGACGGGTGGACCGCATTACATGCTGCTTTTCATTGGAACTCGAAAAAAGTAATTCCATTATTACTTGCTGCAGGAATCGATTCCGAAATAGTCGATAATAAAGGCAGAAAAGCATGTTTTTATGCAACACATAGATGGGACGGTCAACTTAAAAATAAATCCCTTATGTCTCATTGCTCAATATCATAATATTATATTGCTGCTGCAACAATCTGTTTTTGGCGACCTTTTAAACTATGGTCATAAGCTGCATCATAATAATCAATCAGCATTGAACAAAAAGATAATTTATCATTATTTTGTAATAACTGCTGAGCTTGTACATAGCGTTGAGAACCCAGATGTTTTTCAACTTTCTGCAGTGCATGTAATAACTCTTCATTTGAAATAGAACCATATTCTTGCATTAAAAGTTTAAGGCGCTCTTCTTTAGTTTTTTCTAAAAACCAGATTGGAGCTAAACGCATCTGATCCCATAATCCAGCAGGAATTATTATTTTTCCAATTTTACGGCTTTCATCTTCTATCCATGTTGGTTCATCTGATTTTAATTCATGTACAATGAAAGCTAAATTATTTTCAAATTGTTCTTGAGTTGGTTGAACTCTCCCAACCCCACCAAAAACAGATCCTTTATGACAAGCCAATTTTTCTAAATCGATAACCTGTTTTTTTTGATAAATAAAATCTTGTAATAACAAGGTTTTTCCTGTTCCTGTCTTACCAGAAATAACAATAAGATCTAATTCTTTCAACGATGCTTGTAATGCAAATTTTCGATATGATTTATAACCATCTTGCAATAAAAAAACTTCATAACCATAGGTACTTAAAAGCCATGCAAAACTTGAACTTCGCATTCCTCCACGAGCACAATAAACAAAAACAGTTTTTTTATCAGTTAATTTTTGAACTTCATGTATAAATGCTACTAATTTTGGTCCAACAACTTGTAGGCCTTGCAAAAGCGCTTGCTCTTTTCCTTGTTGTTTATACAAAGTACCAACTAATGCTCGTTCATCATCAGAAAATAATGCTATATTTTTAGATTGAGGAATATGACCTTTATTGAACTCTATAGGTGATCGAACATCAACTATTAATTGGTCTTTAGATTTATCTAAAAAATCATTCACTATTATTTTATGTATCATGCAAAAGTCTCTTTCTAAGATGAGTTGTCAGTGAAAAGATTCTTGTTAAAACTCATTAATATGATATCGTTAATGCAATTAAAAAGAAAGAAATCATGCTTACAAAATCACCTGTTTTTATCATTGACGGATCATCTTTTCTCTATCGAGCTTACTATGGCATGCGACCATTACAAACATCTCAAGGTGTTTCTGTTCAAGCTGTGTACAGTTTTTGTCGCATGATTCGAAAATTAATTAAAGACTTTGATGTTCAACACATTGTTATAGTTTGGGATAGCAAAGGTAAGAATGTTCGACATGAAATTTTTCCTGAATATAAAGCAAATAGACAACAAGCTCCACTTGATTTGTTTGAACAAAAAGAATTAATTTTACAATTTATTGATGAAATCAAAATGGCGCAACTTGCCGAAATTGGCATTGAAGCCGATGATCTTATTGCGTCAGTTGCTAAAAAATTTAATGACCAAGACTATCCGGTTATGATCGTTTCTGGTGATAAAGATTTAGCACAAATTGTAACAAATGATTCCATTAAAATATTCGATGCATTTAAAGACAAAATTTTTAATGAAGAAAAACTTGTAGAAAAATATGGATTTCCACTTAAAAAATTACCATTTTATTTTTCTATTCTTGGTGATGCTTCAGATAACATTCCTGGGGTAAAAGGCATTGGAGCAAAAGGCGCTACTGATCTCGTTACACAATTTGAGAGCCTTGATGATTTATATGCCAATATTAACAAAGTTGATCGAAGAAGAACAAAAGAACTTTTACTTGATCAAAAAGAAAATGCATATTTAAGTTTAAAACTTTTTACACTTCACATATATCCAACAGCAACAACAATTGAAGATACATTATTTAATGAAGCAAATTGGCTCAACACGCTACCTTTTTTACAAAAACTTGAGTTTAAATCTTTAGCTGCTGAAATTGAAAGAAATCACACAAATTTACTAGCTGATATTCAATCTCCCAATACAACTTCTGCAACTGCCGTAAATAATGATGAAGTAAACTCAGGACAACAAAATTTATTTAATGCAAGTCAGCCATTATTACATGAAACTTATAACTTTGTTCTTATCAATACTATTGATGCATTAAAAAAATTATGTATAAAAATTAAAGAGGTTGGATCATTTGCAATTGACACGGAAACTACAGGGCTTGATCCAATGGTCAATCCATGTGTTGGAATTTCGATTGCAACAGAAGTAAATAATGCTTACTACATTCCATTTGGTCATACTACTGATGAACTCCAACTATCAATCGATGAAGTTAAAAAATATTTGAACCCAGTTTTTACAGATCCAAACATTAAAAAATATTTACATCATGCAAAGTTTGATCAAGTAGTATTGTATCAATGTGGAATGCCTCTTGCTGGAGTTGTTTTTGACACACTTATCGCCGCTAGTCTTCTCGTAAAAGATTGGCAAAAAAAAGGCTTAAAAACTTTATCAGAATTTTATTTTGATGAAACAATGCTCACCTATGAAGAAACAATGAAAAAACATAAAGCTAAAAGTTTTGCACAAATTCCCCTAGAGGATGCAACTCATTATGCTGCTGCAGATGCACATCAAACACTAAAATTATATCAATTATTTAACGATGAATTGAAAAAACAAAATCTTGATGAACTTTTCTACAACATTGAAATGCCCATCAATGAAATTTTAGTTATGATGCAAATTGAGGGTGTTTATTGTGACACCAATGTCCTTGAAGCTTTAAATGTATTAGTTTCTGCAGATTTGGCTAAAATCGAAACTGAAATTGAAGCGTACACACCAACAAAAACAAATTTAAACTCACCTAAGCAAATTAAAGAACTACTTTTTGAAGAATTAAAACTACCAACGCAAAAAAAGAGTGCTAAAAACACTGGTTATTCAACCGATGCCCAGGTGTTACATACCCTTTCAAAAATTCATCCAGTACCAGGACTACTTTTAAAGTATCGCGAACTTTTTAAATTAAAAAGTACCTACATTGAAAGTTTGCCAACATATATAAACCCTACAAGTGGAAAGATTCATACTTCATTTAATCAAGCATTAGTTGCTACAGGTAGACTTTCGAGTTCGAATCCAAATTTACAAAATGTTCCAACGGGAAATTTAGGTTATCCCATTGATACCCGATCTGCTTTTAAGGCTGAAGAAGGGCATGTTTTGCTTGCAGCCGATTATTCACAAATTGAGTTAAGAATTTTAGCACACATGACACAAGATGAAACGTTGTTACAAGCTTTTAAACTCAATAAAGATATTCATACCGAAACGGCTGTAAAACTATTTAGCTGTGAATTTAATGAAATTACACCTGAACAAAGAACTATTGGGAAAACTATAAATTTTAGTATTTTATATGGTCTTACGTCATATGGATTATCAAAAAGCCTTGAAATTCCATATGGTGATGCAAAAAAATATATTGCTACTTATTTTGCTCAATATCCTGGAATTGTAAGTTGGATAGAAAAAACAGTTGAATTTACAAAAACTCATGGGTATATCCAAACATTATACGGCCGTAAGCGATATATTCCTGGCATCCACGAAAAAAACAAGATGCTTTTTGAACTTGCAAAACGCATGGCAACTAATTCCCCTATTCAGGGAACCGCTGCTGAAATTATAAAAATTGGTATGATTAATTTAGATAAAAATTTAATCGCTCATAACCTACAAGCCAAAGTTTTACTACAAATTCATGATGAACTCATTTTATCTGTTCCTGAATCACAAATAGAAAAAACAGCTCAAGTTGTTAAAGATTCTTTAGAGTCAGTTGTTTCATGGGAGATTCCTTTAACCGTTCAAGTTAAAACTGGTAAGAATTGGCACGAAATTACTAAATAACTTCATATTTTGACTGAAGTCAGCAAAAGCAACTTTAATTTCATATGAGCAAGTTGATCAATATAAAACTATTGATATTCTGATAGCCCTTTTGATAAACTCATAACAACTTGCATTTAAAATCAAGGTTCTATAATCCGGGGGGACTGTTATGAAAAGCATAAATAGCTATTACTCTATCTCTAGTATCAAATTTGCAACATTTTTTATCATATTATGTACTAATTTTTTTGCATTTTCTATGATTCCAAACAATGAACAATATGAAGAAATTGACACAAAAGACAAAGCTGTAGAAGAATTTGAATCAAGAGTAAAAAAATCTCAACAAAACAACTCTTCTGCAAAATCATTTCGATCTGAACAAAAATTATTTATAAATGCCAGAGATAGTACGATTATTCTCTTTGTTATCGATAAAAACAACAAACAATATAGATATAATATTCCTATGGGTGGAAAACAATATATTGATCATGTTCCATCGCACATAAAAAAAGTTGTTTGTCGTGATAAACAACAAGAAAAAGATATTATCATACCTCAAGCCATATTGAATGGTTACTCTGTTTTTATTTTTAATTTTGATATAAAGCCTGAACAGTTTCATTTTGTTGATGTTAAACAAAAAACTTACGCTTTACAGCAAGCAAAAAATGTTCTTCGAACAGCTCAATTATTTGAATATTATAATAAACAATTGATTGAAAAATTAATAAAAAAAGTAGAAGCCATTGAAAACAAAACTACCTACTTACAATAATGCATTCATAGGAATGAGAGTCATCAAAATACGATTTACTTGATTTTAGCCTTTTCTTTGTACTACAGTTTCTATAATTCTTATAAGTAAGTAAATAAAGACTAACTAATCGTAAGGCGGAGTCTTGTAATGATAAAAAAGATAGTGTTTCTATTTTTAGTGATGACTACTCATTCACACCTACATGCAACCGTTAAAGTATTTGTAAATGATTCATCAAAAACATTTTTCATACGTCTATTTGATGGAAAAAACAATATAACAGCCATTACTCTCAAGCCTGGAGCTGTTCAAGATGTTTTTTTAAATTATAATTCAATTTCTAAAATTATTATTCAAGATGAGAGACATAAAACGTCTGCAGCCACTATGGCCCACCACATTTTAAGAAAAGATATGTATCCAATTAACGAAAATATGATATTTATAGTTCATAAAGATGCAACCATGACTATGTATAAAGGAACTACAAGTCGAGATAAAATGTTACAAGATATTGATGCCTCATATACAAAATATGCCACTTTACCTACCATTGATTTTAATATTCATACCAGCAAATCCAATAAATCTTGGTCAGATCAAACTATTTCTTATAACCTAAAAAGCAATAAAAGCTTTTTACAGTCAGTAGAATCGTTATTTAATCTCAACTAAGACAGATTATTTTGCTTTTTTTCTTAATTTATAGATTGACTTTTCATGGGTTACAAGGCACAATTGAAATTGAAATCTATAGTTTTTAAACTATAATAAATGTGTAAATAATAGAAATTCAATTTTAAGGATCCAACGATGGCAACCAGTAAAGCCGGCGGTTCCACCTCGAACGGCCGAGAAAGTCACAGTAAGCGTCTTGGTGTCAAACTTTATGGCGGACAACAAGTATTAGCAGGTCAAATTATAATTCGTCAACGTGGTACTAAATATCACCCTGGATTATTAGTTGGACGTGGAAAAGATGATACATTATTTGCTTTATCAGCAGGTGTTATCAAATTCTCTAAAGGAAAAAATAATAGAAGCTTTGTGTCTGTAGTTTCAGAAGCTTAAGATTATTTACTTCCCGATTCTTGTATTTTTTATTTTTAAAGTTAGAACCTAAACCTTAGGAGAGTATAATGTTCCACTTTTCACAATATCGCATACAAAGTTTATCTTTATCTCTCATTCTTATATTTGCTGGCGCTGTAGCTTATATTAATAATGGAGGCTTTCGATATAGTGTAGATTTTACAGGCGGAACTGATATTAGAATGCGTTTTGAGCATCCAGAAGACACTGCCGCAATTCAAAAGGCCGTATCCGATGAATGGAACGGAACTGTTTATAATATTATAGATGCAAATGAAATTATCATTAGAATTCAAGATACTCCTGAAACTATTGAAAATTTAGATGAAAAAGTACAAGCAACTGTTGATGCAGTTTCAATGGACAACCCTGGAAAAATTATTCAAAAGAACAGCCTAAGCAGTTCTGTTGGTGATTCATTACGAGGTTCATCAATAAAAGCTATTATTATGGCACTTTTATTGATGTTAATGTACATTGCAATGCGATTCAAGTTTGCATTTGCTGTTGGTGCAGTTTTTGCATTATTTCATGATGCAGTAACTGTTTTAGCATGCTTTTTAATTATAAATCGTGAAATATCCATTGATGTTGTTGCAGCTATCCTTGCTGTGCTTGGTTACTCTATCAACGATACAATTGTTATTTTCACACAAATTAGAAAAAACTTGCAGTCAATGAAGGGTAAATCATTAGCTGTCATAGTTGATACAAGTATTAATCAAACATTGCGAAGAACAATTTTGACAAGTCTTTCAACTACCTTAGTAGTTGGATCTATGTTTGCTTTTGGTGGAGATGCTATTCGCAGCTTATCACTTGCAATACTTCTTGGTATTATATTTGGTACATACTCTTCAGTCTTCATTGCAAGTTCAGTTATGATGTTTTTTTACAAAGAAAACAATTAATTTTATAGAAAACTAACAAGTAGATCGATAACAGAGTATTTGAAAACTATTCCATAGTTTATAAATATTCTGTTATTGCCTATTTATTATAACCTCTCTTACCGTGGACACACCTACCTTGCAAAATCCAAAAGAAATAAAACGGCCTCGGCCTACTCATGTTCAAAAAAAAATGCCTAATCCTAAAGATCTCACAAAAAAAGATATGCTAGAGATGGTTATTCATGATCTAAATTTTACCGCAAAACGCTTGGGTATTATTGGATCAAGTATGATGACCAAGGACAAGTTGATTGAAGTAATACTTGAACATCAAAAAGAGGCTGAACGGTCTATTTCTGTATCAGGCGTATTAGAAAGACTACCTGATGGTTTTGGTTTTTTACGATTTCCTGAATATGATTATATTTCTGGTCCAGATGATATCTATGTATCGCCTACTCAAATTCGTCGATTAAACTTACGTACCGGAGATACAATATCTGGAGAAATTCGTCCACCAAAAGAAAATGAAAAGTATTTTGCTCTACAGGCTATTGAAAGTGTCAATGGACAAGATCCAGCACGAACAACTGGTCGTATTGATTTTGATAGACTAACTCCATTACATCCAGATGAAAAATTCAACCTTGAATCTCAACCAGATTTTATATCAACGCGAATCATGGATGTTTTTACACCGATAGGAAAAGGTCAACGAGGACTTATCGTTGCTCCACCTAAAGTTGGTAAAACAGTCTTGATGAAAGAGATTGCAAAAAGCCTTTTGGCTGAAAATGAAAATATTTATCTGATTGTTCTTTCTATTGATGAGCGTCCAGAAGAAAACACAGATATGAAACGTTCGATTACAACAAAAAATTCTGAAGTCATTAGCTCAACATTTGATGAGTCCCCAGAACGTCACGTACAAGTTGCAGAAATTGTACTAGAAAAAGCAAAACGTTATGTTGAATATGGACATGATGTTGTTATTCTACTAGATTCAATCACTCGATTGGCTCGTGCCTACAACACAATTTCTCCTACGTCTGGTAAAGTTTTAACTGGTGGTGTTGATGCAAATGCTTTACAGCGTCCTAAAAGATTCTTTGGTGCTGCTCGTAATGCCGAAGAAGGCGGATCTTTAACAATTATTGCGACAGCTTTAATCGAAACTGGATCTCGTATGGATGAAGTTATCTTTGAAGAGTTCAAAGGTACGGGTAACATGGAGCTACATTTAACTCGTAAATTATCAAATCGTCGCACATACCCAGCATTTGATCTTATTCCTTCTGGCACTCGAAGAGAAGATTTATTGTTGTCAGAAGAAGAATTAAACCACTCATGGGTTTTACACAAATTCTTATCAACAATGAATATTGTTGAAGGTATGGAATTCTTAATTAATAAGATGAAAACTACAAAAACAAATGAAGAGTTTTTTGCAACAATGAGTAAGAAGAATATTTCTGGCTCAACAGGCGGAAATAATAAATCTGATTTATAACATTTGTTAGATTACAAAATAAAAAAGGGTGAATACTTATTATAGCATTCACCCTTTTTGTCACTCTTAATAATTCATATCAAATATAATTTTATTTTTTATTCTGTTGTTGCAATGCAAGTTCGATATTTTTTATTCTGTCTTGAACTGATACGTGAAGCATATACTCTTGAACTTGATCATCAACACCACTAGAGTCTTCATTTGTACAACTACATACAACTTTTGCAAGTCCATTCGTTACCCATTGAACAACATTACATGACGACTCTTCGGGTATTGATGAGTTTGATAATCCGTAAAATACAGGGTCCGACTGTTGTCCCTGTTGCGAAGTTAACAACGAATGGTTACAAAAAAATAAAAAAATGAAACCCATGCACAATTGAAAATAATAATAGTTACTTTTCATATCAATTACCTTTTTTATAAATAAAAATGACATTCACACTGAAATATTCTATCAGATTGAATGTCATTTTTTCAATAATTGAAACTTTTATAACTATTATTTTTTATTGATATTCAAGATATTTTTCTACTGGAACAAGTTGCCTATCATCCTGAAATCCAAGTAATCGTGGATTCACCCCAACAATTTCATATATCTCTTTACCTGAAATTGTTCCTTTTTCATATAAAGCTTGAGCTATTTTTTTATGCTCTTTTTCGTGCAATTTTAACAATTCAATTGTTTTTGAATAAGCTTTTCGTACAATTTTTTTACATATTTGAGCGCTACGTTCATCATAATTATCTATAGTTGTATCAAAAAATGATTTTTTACCATCCATCCTTAACTTCGATTCTTCTAACAAAATCTGATATTCAACGTGCTTGTTCATAATACTACCGAGTTTATTTATATCATCACTACATCCTGGTTTACTAACACAATCTACGATATCAGCTAATGTTAATTGTTCCCCATTAGGTAACTTGAACAATTGCTCTGCAACACCTCCAGCAAGGAGGGCAACCATATCTTCTTCTAAAAATTTAAGATCATAAACCATGCATAAAATTATTCCAATGTAGATAACAGGACTCTACCCCACCAAGAGCAGTCTTTCGAGAAGTGATTGTGGCACTTATTATTAATTGTTTTTCATACATATATAATGCATAAATCACTGCATGACCAGCTTCATGATGAGCAGTTTTCATTTTCTCAAAATCAGTCCTCCTTGCTAAATAAACTTTATCAACTTCGTTACCCTGTAAGTCTTCCAACCTGTTGATAATATCTAGTTCTGTAATCTTGCTCTTACCCGACATATCAGATAACTCATAAAACAAAGCCCATATTTTACCATACGAAAAATTATTACATATCTTATGTGCAATCAACTCACTATCAAATTTCTCTTCGAAATCAAAATAATTTTCTGTAATATAATATAAATAATCAGCACGTTCTTTTAAGTTTGGAATCTTTTCTTTATCGATATCTTCAAAATCGATAGTATTCATTTCATCATGAGCAATGTCAGCAGCTACAGCTAGTCCACCGACAGCAAGCCATTTTGCTATGGTAAGCGAATCTGCTCCTTGTTTGCCTTCAGCAACTTGTTGCTTCATTAAGGCAGAAGCTGCAATTTTTGGTGTGTGTTGAGAATATAAACGAGATTGAGACTGTTTTGCTGCTTGAATAACATTTGGTGATAGATTTATTGAGCTTTTACCAACTTGAAAAGCCATGCGTGCCGCCTGTGTTGCTACAATTTTACCAGCTTTACCAGCTGATGCAAATCCTTGACAACCATACAAAGCACCAATCGCCACCATCATTATTTTTAATTTATTTTTATAATTCATAATTAATTCCTTTAAAGAATGTTTGTATAAGGTTATAAAATATTAATTTATTTATAACTATTCTTGATTATCGATACTCAAGGTATTCTTCTACTGGTGCAAGTTGCCTATCATCCTGAAATCCAAGTAATCGCGGATTTACACCAACAATTTTATAAACCTCTTCTCCAGATATTGTGCCTTTTTCGCATAAAGCTTGAACTATCTCTTTATGCTCTTTTTTATGCATCTTTAATAATTCGATTGTTTTTAAATAAGCGTCTTTCATTATTTCATTCTGCTTAACAGTAAAACGGCGATAATAGTCAGCATCTTTTTCAAAATCAAACAGTTTCTTTTTGCCCTGTAATTTTAATTTAATATCTTCTAATAAAAGTTGTTGCTCTGCCATTTTTTTTATAATAGGAAAAGCATGTTGCATATCACCAACTCCACCGAAAGTAATGATATCACTGAAAGTATCGTTCACTTTAAAGCTATCGCCCTTTAAATATATCCGTTCAGCAACTGGGCCAGCAAATAACTGTATCAAGGTATTCTGCATGTTGAACAGATTTCTATCCGTTAGTTGCAACTGAAAGGTATATCCTTCATCTGCTTTAGATTTATCAACAGCTACTCTTACAAGAAGCTTTTGATTGCATAGATATAATGCACTAATCAATGCATGACCAGCTTCATGATGAGCTGTTTCTGTTTTACTATCATATAAATAATTGTTCATGGAATCAAAAATCTTATCGAAAAAACCAATATTTGCATGACTTTTGCTCATCATCACGTCATATGAAAACTCTTGAACATCGTGCATGCTCATCAATCTACTCTGGTTTTCATGAATCAAAGTATTTGTTAATAAGCATAAAAAATCATACGTATCTGGTTGATATAAAAAAATTATCATTTCAAAATCAAGATCATCTGCAAATTTAATATCCTTCAAGCGATATTTTAAATAATCAACACATTCTTTGAAGTTTGGAATCTTTTCTTTATCGATATCTTCAAAGTCGATAGTATTCATTTTATCATGCACAATGTCAGCAGCTACAGCTAATCCACCGACAGCAAGCCACTTTGCTACATCAAGTGAATCAGTGTTTTGTTTGCCTTCAGCAACTTGTTGCTTCATTAAGGCAGAAGCTGCAATTTTTGGTGTGTGTTGAGAATATAAACGAGATTGAGACTGTTTTGCTGCTTGAATAACATTTGGTGATAGATTCATTGAGCTTTTACCAGCTTGAAAAGCCATCCGTGCTGCCTGTGTTGCTGCAATTTTACCAGCCTTACCAGCTGATGCAAAGCCTTCATAACCATACAAAGCGATAATCGCTACCATCATCATTTTAAATTTATTGCTATAATTCATAATTAATTCCTTTTTTTAATTTCTATATGAAATAACAATACCAATATCAGCCATTTACTGCAAAAGGGTCGTGCAAAATTCTCAACTTATAATTCGATACAATGTTTCGATTATTAATTCCTTCTGAACAAACCACGTGATCAATAAATACAAAATAATTTGATAATATTGTTTCAAACAAACAGAGACTCTTGCTAGGGTTAACCAAATTATAAAAAACTAGGTTGTTTAGTTTATAGAATAATCGCATACGCTAAGAATAAAGGAATGAAATGTACAAAAAATTAAATTTTAAATTATGCATAATTCTGCTTTTTTTCAACTTTTTACAACTCTCAGCTTCAAATGAAATAAAAAATCCTTTAATTGATAATAGCATTCAGATGAGTGAGGCTTATGTACAAGCTAAGCTACAAGCAATTACTGACTCAAACAATAAAAAGTCTGCTTACTATAAAGAAGTCATGTCATTATCAGCTGCACGACTTAATGCTATTTTACACAAGACTTATACATCACAAAAAGAAAGGGATAAAGAATGTATTGACGCAATAAAAACCATTACAACAATTCTTAATTCTGTTGTAACTCCTGGCAATAAAGATGATGAGTTAATTGAAAACAAAAAAAATGCAATACAAGAAGAACTTAACAAAAGAGTGGGATGTATAAAAGTCCCTCCTTATTTTTTACATAAAGATCAATTAATACTCGATATTACTGAGCTTCAATCTCTTGTAGAGCAACGATTTGAAGCAGAAATAAACTCTCAAGTATATACCACAAATCCTTGCATAGACTGGAAAACCTACAGAAACAACAGTAATGATACTGTTTAAAAAATAGATAAATTTAACTCATTAAATTCATTTTGTTCAGCTTTATAATTACCAACAAAAGCAATCATACCAGCATTATCAGTACAAAGTTTAGGGGATGGGTAAAACAATTGAATCTTCTTTTTATTGCAGAATTCTTGTAATATTCTTCGTAAATATTTATTACAGGCAACACCACCAACAAATGAAATTGCTTTAATTGATGGGTGCAATCGTAAAGCTTCAGTGAATTTTTTTTCAAAAATATCACCCATACAAACAAGTAATGAACTTGCCACCTGTTGCTTAAATTCCAGGTCATCATCTTTTAAGAATTTTTTATGCTCAAGATCATAAGCACCACGCTTAACCATGTCATATAAAATTGCGGTTTTAAGCCCTGAAAAACTAAAGTTAAGACCCTTCATCGCCCCACGAGTATAATAAAAAAAATCTTTAAAATTAACCTGCTCTGCTAACTTTTCTATGACTGGTCCCCCAGGATAAGGTAAGTTCATAAGTTTTGCAATTTTATCAAAAGCTTCTCCTGCGGCATCATCAATCGTATGACCAATCGACTGCGATTTTCCAAAATCAGAAACTAAATATAATGATGTATGGCCACCAGAAACAGTTAAACAAAGAAATGGAAACGGAACTGACTGCTCAATGCATGCTGAAAAAACATGTCCTTCAAGATGATTAATTCCAATTAATTTTTTATTCTCCGCAAAAGCCAGAGCTTTAGCATACGAAACACCAATCATCAAGGCACCTGGTAGTCCAGGCTTACTCGTTACGGCAATTACATCAATATCTTGTAATGTTACGCCAGCTGCATCCAAAGCTTTTTGTACAATAATTCCGATTTTTTCCATATGAAGACGAGATGCAAGTTCAGGAATAACCCCTCCATGCCATGCATGCAAATCAACTTGAGAATATAATTCATTTGATAACAAACCTTGCGATTGATGATAAACAGCTGCCCCAGTTTCATCGCACGAAGACTCTATTCCTAAAGTAAGATATTGCTTCATAATTTATGACTTTAAAGATAAAACGGCCTGCTTATTAATTTGTCTTAAAGCGGTCATGCCATGCTTATGGATGGTATCCATGTCCATTGCCGCAAGTCGCGATATAATCACTTCTCGAGATAAATCAACTTGATTCACTGAATCTTTTATAACAATCTCTGGTAAAATTCGAGCACTACTATCTTGAGGCCAACTTTTTACATGCAATCCTGCAATAAAATTTGCATTAAATAAAAATATCACCGTGTTGTCAGGAATAATATTACCATCAAGCAACTGTTCTTCCATGACACTCCAAAGATATCCATCAACCTCTTGGTTTTCATTATATCGTCGAGCTGCTGATAAAGTATAAAACTTATAGGCTATGCCTTGTGGTACATATAAATGTTGTATAGTGCCATCTTTTGGTAAAAATTTACATTCTGAACAAATAATCATATGAAACTGCTGAGTTGATTTTTGCTCTTCTAAAGAATAAGGAACTATTTTAAATTCTTTTTCTTTTCCATACACATCAATTGATAATTTTTTACCTTTATAATAAAAATTTAAGTCTGGAGCAACAGTCTTAGGAAAACTTACACTGCCTAAACAAACTGCTACTGGCTCATAATCAAATGAAACAGCTGCTGCATCGGTTGTCGAAAACGATACACAAGAAATCATAGTCATCAAAAAAACTATTTTTATTTTCATATTTTTGCCTAAATCTTTTGACGTAGTGCTAATATTTTCATTACTATAATATATGAAGTATAATAATAGTAGTATAAAAAAAGAAATTTGTTAGAAAAAGAATACATATATGAACATTGTTGCTAAAAATAAAAAAGCGCATTTCGATTATGAAATCTTTAAAACCATTGAAGCTGGCATAGTTTTAACAGGTGATGAAGTAAAAACACTCCGTGCAAAACGAGCATCCCTTGTTGGAGCTTTTGCCGTTATGAAAGATAGTGAACTTTTTTTAATCAACTGTAATATTCCCCTTTACTCGCATGCTTACACAAAAGAAGATACGAATGCTTTTAATAGTAGAAAGCTTCTTTTACATCGTAAAGAGATTAATAAATTAATGGGTGAAATTTCACAAAAAGGAATTACTCTCGTTCCAACAATCATTTATTTTAATAAACGAGGCCTTGCTAAAGTTGAAATAGGTTTGGCTAAACATCGTAAAGCTCAAGGTAAAAAAGAAGTCATCAAAGAACGAGATATTGCTCGAGATACTCAACGAGAAATAAAAGGCCTTCGATAAATTATAAACGTATCTCTCAGATACACGCACACTGCGGAGCTGCCCCTGAGCTCCGCTCTTTATTAAAAATCAATTTCTATTAATATAACCCCAACTCTTTTGACTTGGTAATACAATCTGATATGCTGTTTTATAGATTCTTTTCAAAAGAATTTTTTTGAAATTTTTGGGGGCGTACTGGCTTCGACGTATTGTTAATCGCTATCGGTGCATGTCGAGCTTTGATTGAGTGCTCGTTAAACAAACAATTAAAACAAATAAATGCAGAATCTAACGATTACGCTGATGTTTCAGTACAGGGCTTTGCTTTTGCATAAACCTGTCTGATCATTCTTGTTAGGGCGGCGTATCTATTCGTCAAACTAACTCGTATTATAAAATTATAGGTTTCATGCTGTAGGTTACTTTGTTTTGTAAGGCATGAATATCACAAAACAGACTTATACATATTGTTTTGTCTTTGAGGCTATGTATAAGTATATTCGAAGAACAAACATGTAGTACCTGTAGAGAAAGGTAGTGCGGACATGGGTTCGATTCCCATCGCCTCCACCAATTTTAGTTATTCACAAATATGTAACCATGCAAATTACATAATTAAAATTAATTTCAATGTTATTAAATCGCCGATTCAATTCTGAAGTGCAACATTCTGTAAGTTAATTTTAGTGTTATGCATAACCTCAAATGGGGTTAAATAATTCAATGATTTTCGAGGCCGTAAGTTTAGCCAGTTTTCAAATTTTTGAACTGCGGCCCCAGTTAGTTTACTAAAATCCATTCCTTTCGGAAAGATCTGTCGAATAAGTCCATTTGTATGTTCATTCAATCCACGCTCCCAAGAGCAATATGCGTGAGCAAAAAAGCAATTAGCATTTAAAACTTGAGCAATGTCTGTATGTTTTGCGAATTCTTTACCATTATCAAATGTCAAAGTTATTACTGGATGAGGCAATGCAGATAATCCTTTGATGATTTGTTCAGTTACTTTTTCAGCGGTTTTATTTAGAGCTAACTTTATAACTACATATTTAGAACATCGAGCAAAAGTCCTATTTTTCTATTTGATATTCCAGTTGCTTTCAATGCATAAATCTGGCATCTTTTATCATAAGTCACGTGTTTATAGCCTTTTGGCATGGTAATCCCTTTCGTTATAAACTGAGATTATCATAACACGTGGCTTTTTCTAATAAATTAAGCCTTTTTTATTTATCTAAAGTGTTGCACATCGCAGTTAAATTGGCCAAATAAATTATGTGATGTACAATATAGTTAATGCCAAAAAATCTCATAGTGAAAATATTTTTTCAAGTTTCTCTAGAATTCTTTTCTGAATTCAAAAAACTTTTATACATATCATCTATTTTTATTACATTACAGATAAGCATGAATGCAAGCAGCTTTGAGCTGCAATGTTTTCTGTTATAGTGTTGCACAGATAAGATTTTTTATAGTTCAAAATATTAAACCAGTTATTGAATCATGTATATGAGTACAAAATATGTATGTTGCACAATAAAAACAGTATATATCTTAAAATAAATGATATTTTCATCAGTTAGAAACTTTGTTTCGAATTGAATTTATAACGTCGGCTGAATCATCATTATAGCGATTTTAAAGTTTGACTTATTTTTCAAACAGATTCACCTTGAAATAAGGTATTAATGTATTAAATAATATTTTAATTGAAGTGAATAACCGATGATCAAAAAACTTTTTCTCATTATCCTGACTATAGGTTATTGTATAACGTATGCTGACTTTAATCAAAATCAGTATAATCAAGCTCAATGTACCGTAGTTTGGCAAGGTAATAATTCTGATCAATTCTCTGTTTCTGGATCAAATATATTTTCAGGGCAAACTATATCATATTCAAATACATTTCCATCGTTTGTTGTTTCATCGAGTAGTACATCAAATCAACCTATATTACAAAAAGCTCAAGATACACAGCTTGTTTATTATCTTGTATCTGTTGATGGACAAAAAGAAGTTGTTAGCAAAGAAATATTTGATACAGATCTTAAGCGAGTAACTGATGATTATGTCAGTTCAGCACAAAGTTATTTTGGTGCAGATATGCATGTTCTTGCTCCAGCAATTAATCAAGCCATTTTGCAAGGAACTATTAATACTCCAGAAACGCATAATCAACTTATACATCAAGCAATAACTCATATAGTTATGACAGGGCAAACTCAATTGGGAGTTGTCTGTAGTTTTTTAAATCATCCATGGGTGGCAAATAAAGATTTAAGCGATGCTAGTTTTGATGATAAAATTATGATTAATTATGTCATTTTTCGATTAGCATATTGTAATAATAGTACAACTATTGAACTTGCCCAGGGATGTTTACGTGCTTTTGATGATATGCAGCAATCTAAAACTGACAATGAACGAGCTGTACATCAAGAAACTTGTAGATCATGTTATTTAAGCTTATTGAGTAATCCAAGTATACAACAAAAAAATATTGCATTGCATGAAAATAGTATGCAGTCAGATTTAGTAAATCTATATTATGCTTCAGGTAAATTAATCGATGGTATGCATGATCAAATAGATCCTCATGTAGGTATGCAATCAGGAGGATGCCATGAAAAATATCTTAATCGATTAGTTGAGCGAGAAGCAGTAGTTTTAAAAACTCTGCAAAATGATCCTATCTATACCGAATTGACTGATGTCGATTTTAGTTTATCAGCAGAAGTTGCAGGATATTTAATGGCTCACAACATTAATTATGCAGCATTTCATAATCAAAATTGTATCTATTTCCAGCATCTTTTAACCAATCAGATTGTTGGTCTTTTAGAAAAAAATATTGAGATAGCTGATCATAGTAATAATCATATGATTTCTCAATATATTCAGTATACGTGTCATCTTGCGGTATCAGCGCAACAATTGAATCAAAATTATGAGATTATGCAAGCTGTTACTTTAGCTGATATGAGTGAATTTTTTACGGTGATTGCAGATGCTGTTCTGGATTGTACTCGAGATATTGTGGTAGGTGTTGGGCTTGGTGTTGGAAGATCTTTACATTCATGGGTTGTATTGGCACTTAATTTGACGATCGATCCATTAAAGACAATGCAAGAAGGTGTTGAGATTTTAAAAACTGCTGCATATCTATGTGGTCAAGTTGCATTAGCGGCTGCAGATTATTTGCCATTAGCTCAATTACCAAATATACAAGATTTCCCTAAAAATTTGCCATTTGTAGAAGATACATCTCAACTACCTCAACTTCCAGATTTCTATGAAAACATGCATCAAAAATATCAATCAATTAAAACAGGTAGCTTGCAAGCAATAGATTCTGTTATGCCAATAATTAAATCGATATTACAAAGACCAGCTCAAGAAAATATTGCAGATATTACTCAATGCATTGTTGATGGAGTTGTAATTGATGGTATTGGTAAATCATTATCGTATACTGCTCATTTTGCAAAGTCATATATTTCTGGTGCTGTTGCAACCATGACAGAGTCGATAGCACCTCATCTGATGGATGAGAAGATTAACTTTGCAATAACGTCAACGGGGCAAGTTGTTGCTTGTATGGAAAAAACAGGAGAACTTATAGCTGATGGTATGTTATCAGCGGCAGCAGGGATGATTGATGGAGCAATACATGCAGCAAAATATATTGCTCAAGGTAAAATATTATCCGATAAAGTTCAACAGGTAACGAATGCTGATAAAGATAAAATAACAAAGCTGAAAACTATGTTTGAAAAATATTATAGAGGAGATATTCTTCTTCCTGGACTTGCAAAAATTGAGGGTGTAAAGCAGGTTGATGCGTATCGAGCTATTACGAATAATTTTCAGGATATTTCAAAATTGACTGAAGCTGATATTATGTATCTTAATATGTGTAATGGTTTATATCCTTATTCAGTAGAAATTAATGAATTGGTTAAAAAATCAATGTTATATGTTACGGATCTTGAAGGAAATGTAACTCATATAAAAGAATTTGATATTTTCCATTCGTTTTTAGGTGAAATGCGGGCAAATGCTACCAGCTATGCAAAGAAAGGTGGACATATGCTTTTTTCAGAATCGAAAGTTGCTACGCATATGGTTGAAGAAATTATACCGTTTAATAATGGGTATTTTGATTTAGCTGTAAAACATATTGGAGATACAGCAGGAATGACGACTTTGAAAACACAATTTCCATTAGGTTCAACACCTATGGAGAATGCTCAAATAATGATTGATTTAATTAAAAATATTACATCTCCAATTGATATTATTGTAAATAATAAGGGAACTAAAATTATTGATTTAACACATCAGAGTGGTCAAAAGTTTGCAATTTATATAGAAGAAGGCATAGCAAATTTTTATCCTATAAGTCCAAATGTCCCTGCTAGAATAAGATAGTTATTAAATATTAATTATTATGAGAGTGTATATGAAAATCAAGCAGTATAAACTGTTTCAGTTGAAAAATAATGAATATGGTTTTCCAGGAACAACTCATTATCAAAATCCAATTTCATATGTAGAGTTATTTTTATATAGATCATCAGGTCATGTTTATAGAAAAGGTGGTCCGGTAACATTTTTAAATAGTCTTGTTATCAGAGAAAATGGTGAATCTGGTATGACATTCGATATGGTTGATTTAAACGTTGATTATCAAAATAGCCTAATTTATTTAGGTGAGATATTTGATGCATATGAAGCAAATATGACGGATGAAGAATTTAATATTAAATATAATAATATGAATGCTTTGGAATTATGCCAAAATAAGATAACAGATTGCGCTGTCATGACAAAAGATAACTTTATTCATTTGTTAACAACATGGAGAAAATTTTATGATGCATTGCCACCATTTATTTTACTCTATCTTGATGATAAAGATTGGTATGACGTTTTGCCATTTGACTCAAAAGAAGTTATGACAAAATTTGTAGCTGATCATACAGAGTAAAGTTACATTTACAATCTATTACATCATAATTTTAGCATTTGAATTTCAGCTGCTCTTTGAAATCACTCCATCTAAAAGTTCGATCTGCGCACAACGGCCTCCATCAATTTTATTTATTCACAAATATGTAACCATGTAAATTACATAATTAAAATTAATTTCAATGTTATTAAATAAAAAAAGAGAGTTGATTACTTCACAAAATAATCAACTCTCTTTTTTATAAAAAATTATTATAAAAATCTTTTTTTCTTACCCTTTGATTGAATCACAGAATTAGCACTTCCTACAGATTTATCATCGGCAATTTGCTTAACTCCAACCTTGCGGCCCTTCACCTTCAAAGGATCCATACAAATAGGGCAATCTACATCAAAAATACCTGATGATGCTACCATTTTTCTATCTTTTGAAACTTGTCGATACAAAGACCTTGTCCAATTAGGTTTCGTACAAAAAGAATTTGGACATGTATCTAAACCACTTTTTTCACATTCTTTAAAACAATGTTTATGCAGCTGAATTCCACAACAATATGGCGCCCATACAACATTTGATCGGCGCTCTTTCAAAAGATGACCAATGCATTTTGCACGAACTGCTTCTTCGTTATTATCAATAAAATTTTCAACCAAACTCACAAGAGTGGTTCGAGCTTTTTCACAATCAAAAAGTGGTTCATCATGTTCCAGTGGCATTTCTCCAAACATTTGCGTTATTACCACATTTGCTTGCTTTTGACTACTTAACATACTGTCAACTTGAGCCTGAATTACAAGCGTTTCCACAGCATCACTGTAATGCTCAAAAAAAGAATCGAATGCTATATTTTTATAAACCTTATTACTGTGAGTGAATAGTTGGTATAATTTATATGATAATGAAGTGTAAATAGCAACAGCAGGCAATTCAGAGATACTTTCTTCTGAATATTCTAAATCATCTATATCTTCTTCGCCAGATTCAATATCTGCATGATGAGTAGCCTCAGCAACTGCAGGTAGGCTTTCATGATCATAAATTTGAGTCGCTACTTCATCTTCATCGTTAGATGAACCATCTTCATGCCATGATGCATAACTCATGTGATTTAAGAATATTAATGAAAAAATTAAAAATATTTTTGATTTCATGGGCAAAATCCTTACATGTAAAGTTTTATAATTATTGATGTTTAGTATACAGATGCCAGTAAAAAAAACATCTTCAATTCTTTTGAAAAGCAAATATTGTTAGAAAAATTAAAATCCCTTGATTTTAATATATCACTATTTCTAACCTGTGATTCACAATGATGCAAAGTAGCTGAAGGGTTTGGGGGGACTAAACTATAAAAAACTACTTTGCTCATATCTTTGTATTTCAGACAATTCATAATGTTCTTTTTTGCTTATCAATCGAAAAATTCTATCCATATCAAATCCACAAAAGTTCTTTGCTTTTTTATAAAAATATGCTTTGATGAACCCAAATTAAAGTGAGAAAATTTTTAATGGAGAAATTTTTATGAAAAAATATATATTTTTGTGTAGTATTGCAGTTTTTTGTAACAATATCATTGCAAATCCATCTGATATAGATACGTCATTCAATAATGGAATAGATGCATCTTTATTTGTAGCTTTCAGTGTCAACTCGGCTCAAGATATAGCAGTTCAAAATGATGGCAAAATCGTTACTGTCGGTTATTCAGGAGATAATGCTCTTATTGTACGTTTTGAAAATGATGGACAACTAGATACAACATTTACGAATGGCCAAGCAAATCAAATTCCAGGAACTGTCACCATAAACTTAGGGCTTAACACTGCTGCATACGCCCTTGCAATTCAACCACTTGATAGCAAAATAATTATTGCTGGATACGTTAATACATCAGCAGGTAATCAGTTATTTATTGCAAGATTCAATACAGATGGAACTCTAGATGAAGACTTTGGAGCAGATGATACAGGTTATGTTATTCATGCACTTGGTGGATATCAAACTGAAGCTTTTGATGTTGCGCTCGATTATTCTGCAAATATTGTTGTTACAGGAACAACTACAACACCTTCTGCAACATCTGGCGTTAACAGCTCTTGCGCTTTTGTTGCACGTTATCTTCCTTCTGGTGCAATAGACACAACCTTTAATGCAGCAGATACTCCTGGCTACAAAAAAACTCTTTTTGGGGCTACATTTACAAAAGCACAAGCTCTTGCTATTGAAAAAGATCAAAATGGAGAGCTCGTTATTGATGGAAAAATTGTTGTTACTGGGCAAGCATACATAGATGGTAAGCCAGGATTAATAGTCTTTCAATATGATAATGACGGAGTACTCGATACAGGCTTTAATGATGGAACAGAGTATGCTGTTTTACCATCAACAGCGTATGTTTCATCCATAGGATTTGATGTTGCGGTACAGGTCGATGGCAAAATTGTTGTTGTCGGTTCAAGTAATCTTACCGATGGTTTTCCAAATCAACTCTACACAATCCTTCGTTTAAATTCTAATGGAACAGTCGATACAACCTTCAATAGTCCTTTGGGTTATAGCGCATCAGATCATGGACTTACAGCAAATAGCCTTGCAATTCAAGACAATGCTCAAATTATTACTTGTGGTCTTAACTATGATGCTGCCTATATCGTCATTATAACTCGCTACAACAATGATGGAACAATTGACGCGACATTTAATTTTGTCCCTCAAACTGATGCTTCGCTCAATACAATAGGCAAGGCAATTACTTTACAAGCTGATGGAAAAGTTATCGTAAGTGGAGTCAAAGTTATTCCAGAGATCCTCTAATTAATTGAGGAAAATATCGATTAATCTTAATTATAAAATATAAGGCCAAATGATGAAAATTAAATCTATTCTGTTTTGTTTCTTACTTGCACCAATCTCATCGATCATCAATGCATCTGCGTATCCATTTACCATCACAAATAATAGTACTCAGTCTGCCAACATTAGTCTTAATGGTGGAGTTTCTAGCGCTATTCCTGGATGGACAACCGATACAGCTAAAAATTTTTCCGTAACAACTTTTACTGTTAATAATGCTTATGGAATCAATGGAATTAATTTTATAATCGTCCCCGCTTCTGGTGCTACCGCAAGTAATATTTATTCTAACTTTATTCTTACCAACAGTTACTCTAATAACTCTTCTAATAATTATTTAACGGTCAGATGCTGGAATATAAATGATGATTCAACAGGCTTTATGCCAATCAACGCTTTTGAATCTATGCAATTCATTACTGGAACAACTAATATACAAATATACGATTCTACGAATACCACTGCTCTGACAGCAGTAACACCTGTTGCTGGCGGCACTTCTTATGAAATCACCTATGATGGTACAGCTTGGGCATTAAAAAAATACACTCCAATACTCATCAATAATTCAAGTTCAACCATCTCTAACTTAAATTTTTATGATTCAAGTTATACCATTCTTAATGCTACACCCATGAGTTTATCTGCTGGTATATCTGCTCTAATTCCTGGACAGTCAACTTTTTTCACTTGCGGAGCTTATGATACGAACCTAACTATTGAAACTTGTTTTCCTTCTGAAAATATATTCACTGATAATGCTATTTATAACAACAGTAGCGAAACTATAACAATTAATTATTTTGGAACTATCAATGGAAATTCCAATAGTTTAATGAATAAAGATCAAATCGAAATTGTTACAGAAGAATCAAACGTCATTATTACAGGAGCTGTAAGTTTTAATGCTTATGATGCTGCTGGTGATAAAATTACATTTTCTGACGGTTCAACATCACTGCCAATACCAAGTAAAACTAACTATTATATTACTTATAATAGCTCTAATGACACATGGAACTATTCAACTACTGCTCCGGCTGCTTTGATTACGAACAATTACAGTGTTGCTACAGGAACGGTGAGTTTTTATCAAACCGGAACAGGTGTTCTTACTGGTAACATTCCAAGCATTCCCGCTGGTGCATCAGGTGGACCTATTCCTGCTGGTTCAGGTTTTGCTGAAATTGATATTCCAATTAATGGATCTAATATTTTTGTAAATTCAACTGTTTCTAATTCTGAAAATTCAAATTTTTATACAACTCAATTTGTTTTTAACAATACCAATGATGATATATATCTAACTTTTCCGGGCTTTAGCACTCAAATGCTTTTAAAGGCTAATAGTGGCTCTGATACATTCAGCTTTCCAATTCCAACTGGTGCAACT
>Ga0209390_10003179_pt1 | contig 27051 bp, 11 predicted proteins | sample BON01_FD_187212 | JGI IMG/M metagenome (GOLD analysis project Ga0209390, IMG submission 187212) | Freshwater microbial communities from Lake Bonney liftoff mats and glacier meltwater in Antarctica - BON-01 (SPAdes) (version 2) | ecosystem: Environmental > Aquatic > Freshwater > Ice > Glacier...
CGCGAGGAAAACGCGGGGGGAGAAGTCGGCGCGAGCCGCGGGTGCTGCCGCGGATGCTGCTGCGGGTGCCGCTGGCTGCCGGAGGGGGCGCGGGCGGCGCCGTCGCCGTCGACCTCGGCGGCGACGCCCTGCTGCTTGTCGGAAGAGGCGGGGGCTGCGCCGGCGGCGGCGGCGGCGGCGGGCGGAGGGTCTGCCCCAGAGCGCAGCGGCTTGATCTGAGGCGGCCGCTGCGGCTGCGGCTGCCGCTGCTGCTGCTGCTGCTGCTGCTGCTGCTGCTGCCGCTGCTGGCGCCCGAGCTCGAGGCGGGCGTTGGCGGCCGCCGCGACCGAGGCGCGCCCGTCCGCCACGGCGAACACGTCGGCCGGCAAGGCCAGGGCGGCGGCGCCGGTCTCGGCCGCCCCGCGCTCGGCCGCCCTCCCTTCAAGAGCCGTCCCGTGTTCGAGTGCCGCCGCCGCCTGCGCCCCCGCCTCGGCCGCCGCCTGCTCCGCCTCGTCCTCCGCGTCGCGCTCGAGCACGAGCTGCACGTCCTCGAGCATGGCGGCCTCGGCTTCGGCGTCGTCCGTCAGCGGGGAACCGCCCGGCGCCGCCACCCCCGCGGCCGTCAGGGTGGCGAGCCGCGGCAGCAGGGGCGGGGCGGCGGCGCCCAGGCGCGCGGCGGCGGCGGCGGCGGCGGCGGCGGCGGCAGAGGCGAGGAGGTGGCGCAGCCAGGCCACGGCCGCGTCACAGGTCGATGCAGCGTTGCCGACGGCGGCGCGCAGGAGCAGGACCAGCCAGGGCAGCTGCCGCGAGGGGTCGCCGTCGTTGCTTTGGGGGCTGTCGAGGTCAGCGCGGCCGCCGCTCGCGGGGAAGGAGGCGGCCGCGGCTGCGACGACGACGAGAGGGCGCTTGCGGCCGCAGTTCTGGGCGCTCAGGCGCCGGCCGACCTCGGCGAAGGCCGCCAGGCGCGCGGGGCCCGGCAGCGTGGTGGCGAGCAGGGGGCGAGCGGCGGCGGCGGCACGGACGCGCGACGACAGCAGCGGCGGCCGGAGCGCGAGGCCGGCGCGCGCGCGCGACGACGCCGAAGACACGTCGTGCATCTCTCTTTTTCTGATAAGGCCGCCCGGGAGACGTGTAGAAGACGCGTCGTGCGCGTCAGTGGTGGACGCCTAGCGCGACGTCACGCGCTTCGGTGCTTGTGCGGGAGGCGCGATTGGAAGAGCTCTCTCTCTGCTTTTTGAACCACCGCACTGCGACAGAGAGAGCTGTTGCTTTTTGCTAGTGGCGCCACGCCAAAGCCGAAGTCGCGTAGACGTGGATGCGACCCCCAAGTGGGTGCCTGCTTTATATGAGTCGATCACGCCGTCGTCGGGGTCGTCAAGGCGTGACCGGGGTCTTCCAAGAAGGTCGGCGTGTTTCCCCGGGGGGATTCAAATGATGGAGTCTGCGGATCTCTCTCCGTCGTCTACAAAGTCGCGTGTCAAGAAGAAAGGGTGGTCATCTGCGTAATCGCGTGTCAGGGGCACTCCGGTAAAGGGGGGGGAAGACGGAGAGTGGGTTTTGTCGTTTGGCAAACGCCCGACGGAAAAGAAACGTTTGCGCCACCCCCCGCCGTCGACGACCCACCTCCTCGTCGACGGGTCTTCGTCAATGACGGCACGGACGCACGCATGCAAAACGACCCCCCGTCGACCGCGATAACTCACCCAAACGTAGACCGACGGCGACGGTGGCACCTCCGAACCCCGTCCCAACCAGAACATGAACGCGCTCGACGACCTGTGCCTCTCGCTCGTCCTCGCCTCCCTGCCCCTCGTGGACCTGGTGATCGCCGGCAGGTGCTCCCGCGGCTTGTGCGAGGCCGTGCAGGGCGCGCGAGAGGCGTGGCGGCGCCTGGCGGACGAGCTGCCGTCGCTCCACGCCCAACCGAACGACAAGCAGAGCGGCGATGCGACGACGACGGCGGCGACGGCGACGCCGACGCCGGAACGGTTGTCGGTCGAGCGGGAGCCCGGTGAGACCGCCGACCCGTCCTGGTCTACGAGGACACTGCCGCCCCCGGCAGCAGCAGGAGCAGCGCACGCGCGCGGCCGCTGGCGCCCCCCGCCCCCCTGCGCCGAGGCCCAGGACTGCCGCCTCCGCTTGCTGTCGCGCCGGCGCGCCGCCCGGGCCCGCCGCGCGCTCGATCTCTTGCGTCGCCAGTCCGACGCCGCCTCGGCCGAGCGGGCGGTCCGTGCGCTGACGCTCGAGCTGGCCGCCGAGGCGCACAACCGCGGCCGCGTCGCGCGCGAGGCGGCGGCCATCGCCGAGGACCTGCGCGCGGCGGGGCCGCCCGCCGGGGGCGGCGGCGGCGGCGTGCGGGCGTGGGTGCCGTCGGGCGTGCGCGCGGGGTGGGACGCCGCCGGCGCCGGCGTCGGCGCCGCCCCCTCTCATGCGGCGGGCGGCGGCGGCCCCCCCTCGCTCGTCGCCGTGCGCGGCGTCGACGCGCGCGTGCGGCTGCGGCAGCTGGCGCAGGAGGCGGCCGTCTCGGACGCGCGCGCCGAGACGCTCGGGATGTCGCTGCGGGCGGCGCGGCAGTCGATGGCGCGGGCGCGGCGGGCGCTCGAGGAGGCGACCGGGGCCGAGGCGCGGAGCAGGGGGGCCGGGGAGGGGGATGCGTGGGGCGGCGGCGGCGGCGACGGGCGCGCCGCGGGAGCCGGCGTGGTGAGGGTGTGCCCGACGCCGCTGCTGCTCTGAGCGGAAAGTACGGATAGCGACGACGGACGACGCCCTCTGCGTCTCTCGCGTGCATGTGTGTGTGTGTGAAAATCTCAACGCCCTCTGCGTGTCTCGCGTGCATGTGTGTGCGTGTGCGTGTGAAAATCTCAACGCGCCGCCGCCGCCGCTCCCGCTGCCGCCGCAGCTCCTGCCGCCGCCGCCGCCTGGCCCGCCGCCCACACGGCCGCCGCAAAGGCGCCGCCCTCGCGCTGGTCGCGCGGCGGCATCAGGCCCGAGCGCGCCGACAGGGCGTGCAGGCGCGCGCGCGCCCCGCCCAGCGCCTCGGCCGCGCGCTCGGCCAGCGCGCGCCGCGCCAGCGCGGCCGCCTCGGCCTCGCGCCGGAGCTGCGGCAGCTGCCCCTCGAGCCGCCGGACGCGCCGCGCCAGCTCGCACGGGTCGACGGCGCCGACGCCGCCGCGAAAGGCGCCGGCGCGCGAGGACGCCGACGCGGTCGCCGACGACGAGAAGCGCTCGGCAAACTCGGCCTCGAGGCGGGCGGCGACGGCGTCGAGCGTGGCCTGGCCGCGCGACAGCAGCGCCGCGAGGTCGCCGGCGGCGGCGGAGAGCTGCGCGGGGCGGTACGCTGCTGTTGGTGCTGCTGTTCCTGTTGTTGTTGCGGCGGCGGCTCCTCCCGTCGCCGGCGCCCTTGGCCTGTTGACGTCGGCAAGCATGGTGCTGCCGTCGACGTTTATTGGCTCGCCCCGTCCGCGAGAGAGGAAGAGAGGAAAGGGAGACTCCCGTTTTGGTTTTCGAACGCCGTTGCTGCTGATTCACGCAGGGCAAAACGCGTCGCAGGGTGCCAGGATGGGGCGAGGTCGACAGGATGTGCCAAGAGAATCACTAGAAGCCCGAAAGACAGAGCGGTGGGTCTTTGTGCGATGACGAAAAACGGGCACCTGTCTCGCCGCCGTTTTAAATCGCGGCAGACGCGCCGAGCGTCCGTCGCCGCTTTGCCGCTCCTCGCCGCCGGCACGCCCCGCCTCCCCGCCAAGCGAGCAATCTCACAAAGCTCTCTCTCTCACAGGCTGCTGCGCTCTTACAAATGCAAGACGCATTCACCAACGCCAGACTGACCATCCAGACCTTGCGTTCCGCGGCACACCGTCACCCTTTCGACGCCTCTAGGCCCCCGCGCGCGCACCAAAAAGCGTCTCTGTTTTTTTCCTCCTCCCCCCCCGCTCCTTCCCACAAAAAAACACACGCGCCTCCCTCGCCCGGGCGCGAATCAATCCGGCGCGCGTAGATCCCGGCACGCGTGACCCCCTCTTTGCGACGATGATGATGCAGCAGCCGCGCTCGGTGCGCAGCGCGGCCGGCGCGGCCGGCGCGAGCAGCACCGCCCCCGTCATGCGTCCCGTCGTCTCTTCCGTGTCCGCGCACCGGTCGCCACGCGCGCCGGTCGTCGCTGCCGCCAGCAGCGTGAGCACCGCGCCGAGCACCGGCATCTCCAGCGGCCGCCGCAGCACCATCAGCACCAACGACCGCAGCGCAGCAATCACGCAGCGCCGCGCGCGCCGCGCTGGGCCGTCGCCGCTCGCCGCCGCCGCCGCCGCCGCCGGGAGCGCCGCCGCCGACGGCGAAATCTTCGACGCCGTGATCGTCGGCGCCGGCATCTCCGGCCTGGTGACCGGCATGGCGCTCGACCGCAACCACAAGGGCGTGCGCTTCCTGGTGACCGAGGCGCGCGACCGCGTGGGCGGCAACATCACCTCGGTGCAGGACGAAAAGTACGTCTGGGAAGAGGGGCCGAACTCGTTCCAGCCGAACGACTCTATGCTGCGCGCCGCCGTGGACGCGGGCGTGGCGCCGCAGCTGGTGTTCGGCGACCCGAAGTCGCCGCGCTTTGTGCTGTGGGGCGGGCGGCTGCGCCCCACGCCCAGCGGGCCCGACATCCTGACCTTCGACCTCATGAGCCTGATCGGCAAGATCCGCGCGGGTCTGGGCGCCATCGGCGTGCTCAACGGGAGCCCGCCCGCGGGCGGCGAGGAGGAGTCGGTCGAGCGCTTCATTCGGCGCAACCTGGGCGCCGAGGTCTTCGAGCGACTGATCGAGCCCTTCTGCAGCGGCGTGTACGCGGGCGACCCGTCCAAGCTGTCGATGAAGGCCGCGTTCGAGCGCATCTGGGTGCTCGAGCAGAAGGGGGGCAGCCTGGTCGGCGGGTCGATCAAGCTGTTCCGCGAGCGGCAGGCCGACCCGCCGCCGCCGCGCGACGCAGACCTGCCGCCGAAGCCCGCGGGGCAGACGGTCGGATCGTTCGCCAAAGGGCTGCGCACCCTCACGGACGCCATGGGCGCCAAGATGGGGCCCGAGCGCCTGCGCCTCAACTGGCGCCTGACTAAAGTGGAGCGCGACCCGGCCACGGGCGTCTACTCGCTTTACTACGACGAGGCGGCGGCGCCGCCGGCGAGCGGCGGCAACGGCAACGGCAGCGGCAACGGCAACGGCAGCGGCAACGGCGCGCAGGCGGCGGCGCCCCCCTCGGCCGTCGTCAAGCAGCACGTCGTGCGCGCCCGCTCCGTCGTCAGCACCGCCCCGGCCTGGGCCCTCGCCGACCTCGTCCGCCCGAGCGCCCCCGCCGCCGCCGGCGCCCTCGCGTCCTTCGACTACCCCCCTGTGGGCGCCGTGACCGTCGCCTACCCGCTCTCCTCGGTGCGCGACGACCGCCGGGTCGCCGCGGCGGCCGGCGGCGCGCTCGGCAGCCTCCCCGGCTTCGGGCAGCTGCACCCGCGCACCCAGGGCGTCGTGACCCTGGGCACCATCTACTCGTCCAGCCTGTTCCCGGGGCGCTGCCCGGAGGGCGAGGTGCTGCTGCTCAACTACATCGGCGGCGCCACCAACCGCGGCGTGGCCACCGCGGGCGACGACGCGCTGGTCGCGCAGGTCGACCGCGACCTGCGCTCGATGCTCATCAAGCCCGACGCCCCGCCGCCGCGCAAGGTGGGCGTGCGCGTGTGGCCGCGCGCCATCCCGCAGTTCAACGTGGGGCACGGGGACCTGCTGCGCCGCGCGAGGGAGGGGCTGGCGGCCGAGGCCGGGTGGGACGAGCGCTCGTTCCACCTCGGCGGCAACTACGTGTCGGGCGTGGCGCTGGGCAAGTGCGTCGAGTACGGGTACCGGTTCGCGGACCAGGTGGCCGAGGGTCTGAAGGAGGGGCGGGCCGGGGGCGCCGCGGCGGCGGCCGGGGGGGCGCGGGAGGTGGCCGCGGCCGCGACGCGCTGAGGATTCGGGGTTCGCTTTTTGGGGGGGGGGCGTGGGGGCGGGTTGGTCGCGTAGCGGCGTGTTTTTCTTGTCGTTGCACGCGCGGTGACCCCCCGTTTTCCCCTTTCGTTGCTGATCCTCCACCCCCCTGCATTTCTCGCCACGCGCCTCGAGAGAGCGCGCGAGACAGTAACACCCCGAGAGGACGACGCTGTGTTTTCTGCGCGCGCCTCTCTGTTTTGTTTGCGGGGGTGGCCGATTGATTGGCCAACGCGAGCGTTGTTGCCCTCTTCCCTCGCGGGGTCGGCGGCGGCGCGCCAGAGAAAGCGCCGATCGGCGAGCCAACGCCAGACCACAATAAAGCTTGCCTCCGCACACGTCGGTACTCTCCTGCCGAGACCCCCGGACTCACGACCGGCGCGCCCAATCGCCGCCGCCGCCAAACCTCTGCCACGTGCAAGACGCAGAGCAATTCCCTCGCGGGGGGGCAGACCCTCCTCCGTCATCATGCCACCGGCACTCGCGCCGGGGGGCTCCTGGATTACCGCAGCACAAGACCTGGCCCTGCTCCTCGCATCCGACTCCGTCCGGGGCGCCCTCGGGGCCGACGAGCGCGCCCTCCTCCGCGGCCTCCGCCTGCGCTCTTGCGGCGACGTGCTCGCGGCCAGCGCCGCCGCCGCCGCCGGCCGCAACACCCTCTACGGCTGCCACAAGCTCCCGGCGACCCGCGAAGAGCTCGTCCTCATGCGCGCGGTCGCGGCCGCCGCCGGGCGGAGCCCAGGCCCCGACACCGTCGCCATGTTCGCTGCGGTGAAGCTTTGGTCGGCGGTCCGCAACGGCGAGGAGCTCGGTTACGCGGGCGAGCGCGCTGCCGGCCCCGCCCCGCCCGCGCCGCCCGCGCCGCCGCCGACCGCGCTGCCGAGGGCCTACGGAGAGGAGGACGAGAGCAAGGCGGCCTGCTCCGCAAGGGCCGCCGCCGCTGCGCGGCGCGCGCTCGTTTCCGTGCGAGACGCGGTGAGCGAGGCCGCCGCGACGATCGTCGACGTGGCGGCGACCCTGGCCGCCATGGTGGCGGTGGGCGAGGGCATACGCGTGCGCAAGCTGGGGGTGGTCCTGCGCGAGTGGGGCGCGCCCGTCGCGCCGGACTTCCGCCTGGCCGTCGGCGAGCTCGCGTCCCTGTCGCGCGCGCTGCTGACCGTCCCGTCGCTGGTGACGCGGCGCGCGCCGCCTGACGACGCCGAGTTTTACGTGCGGGCGACGCTGGACAACTACCTGCGGCGGCCGGAGCTGTCGCGCCGAGGGATGGAGGCTGGGGGGCTGCGCTACGCGGCCCTGGACGCCCCGTTCAAGTCGCAGAAATCCGCATGGGTGGCCGCGATCCACGCGGGAGCGGCCGCGAGCGACCTGGCGCACGCGGCGTCGGCGGCGCTGCGCCACGGGGACGAGGACGGCCAGGGGATCGAGGGGGAGAGCGGCGAGGGCGGCGAGAGCTTGCCCGACGCGGTCGAGGACATGCTGCTGATGCTCGTGTCGGCGTCGCTGGTCTGCTGCACCACCCAGGACCCCGCCGCACCCTGCCCCGTGGTCTCTGCGTTTGCCAAAGTCGGGGCGGCGGGCAACGCGTCGGCGTGGGCGGGCGAGGCGGCGGCTCGGCTCCCCGCGCCCCTCCGCAACGGCGCCGCCGTGATCGCGCTGGCCTGCCGCATGACGAGCGCGTTCTACAGGGACTCACCTGGCGCAGGTCGGGCGCTCGTCGAGCCCGGCATGCTGGGCGCCCTCGAGGGGGCAATGGCGTGCTGCACGCTCTTTGCGACGCGCTTTACGCGCGACGGCGGGGGCCGCGGCGACGGAGGCGGGCCTGCGGCCCTCTGCACGCTCGGGCTCGGTTTGGTTTGCGCAGCGCGCGTGCCAGTTCGTACCAAGAGACCACAACGAAATCGAAATGATCGGCAACCTGCTCAGCGCGACATCGGAGTCGGCCCGGCACGCGGCTCGCTACTACGAGCGCCGGCCGGGCGCGCCGGCGCGCGTGGCGCCGCCCCTTCGCGAATGGCTCGCGAGCTCGCTCGCGGCGGCCGCGCGGCGGACATTGGAGCAGGTCGGCGACTGGACGGTGCTGGACACGCCGCTGGTGCTGCGCGAGGCGCTGTCGTCGCGCGAGTGCGCGCGGCTCAAGGCGGCCGCCAACAGCGCGAGCCCGGCGACGGACGTGTGGCGAGCGGCCGACGCCCGGCTCTCGGCTGCCTCGTGGGGCGGCGCCGACGAAGCTCCGGGCGCCGCCGCCGCCGCTGGCGGCCCGACGAGCGGGCGTGTCACGCTGTCTCACGGCGATGTGGCGCTGAGTTCCGCGAGCAACGAGCGCGCGGTCGACCTGGCCCGGCTGGCGACGGCCGTGGCGGCGCCCAGCGCTGCGAGCGCGCGCGCCGCCAACGCTGCGTGCGCGCGGGCTGTGGCCCGCCTGCGAGGTCCTGACCGCGCGGCTGTTGCGCGCGGACGCGGCCTCGTTTGCGCAGGGGTGCAGCGTCTTCATCGGCATGCCGATGTCGCTCGGCACGCGCAGGGACCGCCTGGTGGCGCGCCGGTGCATGTCCGACCTCGCGCCCGCGGCCCCTCTGCTGGAGCGGCATCTCGCGACGCTCGAGGGTGCGGCCATGGCCGACTTCGAGCGCCGCGCGCGCCCCTTTCTCGACCTGGCGCGCGGCTACGAGGCCCCGTCGCTCGCCCCCCCGTCGCTTTCGCCGTCGCCGTCGCCGTCGTCGTCGCGCGGGGCCCCTGCGCCGCGCCGCCCAATCAGCCTCGCGCGGCTCTCGTTCGCGTACATGACGCTCGGGTCCGGCTCCGCCACCGACGTCCTCTCGCTCGCGGGCCTCAACTTCGGCGGGCCCTTGGGGGCGGCGAGCGGCAGCCGCGCCGAGCGCGCGCGGAGGCTCGCCGGCAAGATCATCTGCGCCTACGGCAACTGCGCGAGCCACTTGGGGGCGGTCGAGTCCGAGCGCTCGAAGAAAAAGTGCTCGGGCTGCCTCGTGGCCCGCTACTGCGGTGCCGACTGCCAGAGGTCGGCCTGGCGCTTCCACCGCTACATGTGCCCGGTCATGAAAAAGGCGCGAGAGGCTGCCGCGGCCGCCGCCGCCCCCGCCGCTGGTGCTGCTGCTGCATCGGCGCCGGCGTAGGGGCGCCGGGCCTCACCGCCGGCGCCGGCGCGCGCGCGCGTCCTTCGTCTTTGCGCTGCTGCTCGCCCTCGTCGTCCTCGCCGCTCGCGCGGCGCTCGGCCTCGGCGGCGCGGTGCGCCCGCGCGTCCAGCTCCCCCCCGTCCGCCTCGCGCGTCGCGCACGCGCTCAACGGACATGGCCTCGCCCCGCCGCCGCCGCCGCCGCAAACAAGCGCTTGTTTTTCTTCCCGCCGACGTCGGCCGCTTTCGGCGGCGGGGAAACTGAAAGAGTGATCGCGCTCTGGACCCCGCTAGGGGCACGGCTCTACGTGTGTCTCTCGCGGGCGGTTCGAAGAGGTAGGCGTGGTCGTTCGCGGGGGCTTTGGCCGAGATGGGGAGGTGCGGGAGCGGTGCGGGCGTCCTCCTCCTTCTCAAGGCGTTTCCCTTGAGAAGGAGGAGGGGAGAGGAGGAGGAAAGGGGGGGGGGGGGGGAGGAAGAAGCAAGAAAAGAAACGTCGCCTTTGCCACCTTTATGGCGCTGCACGGACGTCGAACCGACGTCCCACACCTTCCACCCATCGCACAAAGATCGAAAACAACCGCACGCAGCAACACAGAGCGCAAAAAGCAAAACGACGTTCTTTCGCCCTGACAGACGGGCAAAAAAACACTTTTTTTATTGACCCGCGAGGACGCCAACTCCATGGCCCCCTGGTCCTTCCGACTAGCCGCCTGAACCGCCCCACGACGAGGTCTTGGCGACCTCCTGCAAGACGTCCTATCTCAGCATCAGTTCCTGGAGGCCCGCGCGTTGGTTGCTTGGAGGCGACTTCCCCACAAAGAAGGCAGAGAGAGAAAGGCGTGAACGCGACAGCGCCAAACCCACCCAAAGCAGCAATCGACCCACCGATGCTGCCGACCATGCGGACGGCCACGCAAGGCTTTGGGCGCCCAGCGCAGCGCAACAGCGCCCGCCTGAGCAGCAGCAGCAGCAGGCCCGGCCGCAGGCGAACGGCGCTGCTGTCGGCGGCGGCGCGCGCGCGCGCGGACGACGGCCGCGACGCGCCCTCGCCACCGCCGGCGCCGGCGCCGGCCATCGCAAGCCCAAGCCGGCGCCAACAGCAGCAGCAACAGCAACCGCCGTCGTCGACCGACACCGGCCGCTCCAAGTCCCTGGAGGACCTGCGGCGCCGCCTCGCCGGCGCGCTGCCGCCCGCGCTCACGTCGCTCGCGGCCGAGGCGGCCGCGGGCGCGGCGCAGGCGGCGGCGGCGGCGGCCGCGCGGGCGCGCGCCAGGCAGCCGCCGCCGCAGCAGCAGCAGCAGCAGCAGCAGCCGCAGCAAGAGCAGCAGCGGCGGCGTCTGTCCCCCTCGCCGCAGCCGTGGTACCTCGGCTTCTCCTCCTCCTCCTCCTTTGAGGAGCCAGACGACGAGCGCGAGCAGCAGCGGCGGCGGCAGCGGCAGCAGCAGCAGCGCGCGCAGCCGGCGGCGGCTGTGGCCAGCAGCGGCAGCGGCAGCGGCGGCGGCAGCGGCGGCGGCAACAGCGGCGGCGGCGGCGGGGGCGAGGCCGGCAGCAGCGAGGCGGCCCGCCGCGTCGCCGCCGGCCCGTCGCCCTCCCTCTCTTCGCGCTCGTCGAGCCCCTCTTTGCTCGCCGCCCCCCGCGACACGACGACGACGACGACGACGACGACGACGACGACGACGACGGCGACGACGACGGCCGCCGCCACCGCCGCCGCCGATGCCGCCGCCGCCGCCGCCGCCGCCGCCGAGCAGCAGGGCCTCCTAGGCGCCTGGGCCGCCCTCCCCTCGCGCCACCGCGTCGTCTTCGGCGCCGCCCTCGCCTTCGTGGTCTGCAACATGGACAAGGTAAACATGAGCGTCGCCATCATCCCAATGGCCCAAGAATACGGGTGGAGCGCGGGCGTGGCGGGACTTGTGCAGTCGGCCTTCTTTTGGGGCTACATCCTGTGCCAGCTGCCGGGCGGATACCTGGCCTCGGCCGTGGGTGGGCGCGCGGTCATGCCCGCGGGCGTGGGCCTGTGGTCCGTGGCGACGGCGGCCGTGCCGCTGCTCGCGGGGACGGTTCCGGGCGTGTGCGCCGCACGCGCGGCGGTGGGGCTGGGCGAGGCCGTGGCGCCGTCGGCGGCGACCGACATGGTCGCGCGCATCGTCCCGCCGGGGGAGCGCTCGCGCGCCGTGGCCTTTGTGTTCGGCGGCCTGCACGTGGGCAGCGTGTTGGGGCTGCTGGCCGCGCCCTGGCTGATCGAGCGCCTCGGCTGGGAGAGCGTTTTCGTCGCGTTCGGCGGCGTCGGCCTCGTGTGGTGCGTGTGGTTTGAGCGGCTGATGGCCGACATCCGCGCGCGCGACCCCGAGACGGCCGCGCGGCTGGTGGGCAACGGGCTGGTGGCCATGGCCGCGGCAATCGCGGGCGGCGGGGGAGGGGGAGCAGGGGCGGCGGCGGCGGCGTTGCCGTCTCCGGCCGCCGCCGCCTCAGCCCCTGCCTCCTCGACGGCGCTCGCCCCCGCTGCCAAGGACGCCCCCTCGCTCGCGCCGCCCTCCTCCTCCCCCAGCTCCCTCCCGCGCATCCCCTACCGCGCCTTCCTGCGCTCCCGCCCCGTGCGCGCCCTCGCCTACGCCCACTTCTGCAACAACTGGTTCCACTACACCATGCTGGCGTGGCTGCCAACCTACTTCACCCAGGCCCTGGATGTGGACCTGGGGTCGGCGGCCCGCACGGCGCTCCTGCCGCCGCTGGCCGGGATCGCGGCGTCGGCGGTCGCGGGACCCTTGGCGGACGCCCTGGTGGCGCGGGGGGTCAAGGTGTCGACGGTGCGCAAGCTGGCGCAGGGGGCGGCATTTTTGGTGCCGTCGGCGTGCCTGCTGGCCGCCTCGGCGCTGGCGGGAGGCGTCGGGCCAGAGGCGGCGGCGGCGGCGGCCGACGGCGGCGCGGCCGGCGACGCGTGGGCCGCGCGCGCGACGGTGGCGCTCATCACCGCGGGCCTGGGCGCCTCGTCGTTCTCGCTCGCGGGCCTCTACTGCACGCACCAGGACCTGTCTCCCAAGTACTCGTCCGCCATGCTGGGCCTGACAAACACGGCCGGCGCCGTGCCCGGCATCGTCGGCGTGGCGGCTACCGGCTGGCTTTACGACGCCACGGGGTCATGGGCCGACGCGCTGTTTCTGCCGACGGTGCTTTTCCTGATGACTGGGGCGGCGGTGTACACGGTGTACGGCTCGAACGAGCCGGAGGACTTTGACGCGCCGGGGCTGGACGCGCCGTTTGCGTTCGAGACGCGCCTGAGGGGCTTGTTTGGCTTTATGGGGAGGGGCAAGGAATAGGCGAGAGGCGCCGCCCCGCGCAAAAAAAGAGAGGTTCTGCTTGTCTCGACTCAAAAAATAAACAACCTTTTCCAGAATCGCCCCCCAATTCATGCCGGATCGATCACGCCGTAGTGCCGACACCGACTGTAAACAACACCTCGAGAGAAAATTCCGAAAATGCTGCGCGATCGCGTCAGCAAAAATCGACGAACATTGGTCACGGCGACCCTTGGCGGCGCAACCCGCCGCCGAATGCAAGGGAAGTTGCAGATTACATTTTGTTACTGGCTGTTCTTTCGAGAACACTTGATAAACTGGAATATATACAGAGAAGATTAGCATGGCCCCTGCGCAAGGATGACACGCGATACTCCGAGAAACGGTCCAGTCTATGTTTTTGCTCGCGGCACGCGTGTGAGGACTTGGGGCGGGCCGACGGGTCGTCGGCCGAATTCTTTTTTTTTGGAGGATTTGTCGAGGTCGGCGTTCCGGCGGCGTCGAGCGTCGGCGTCGGGCGTCGGGCGTCGGCGTCGGCGTCGGATTCCGGGGCACACCACACGCCCGCAATCCGATCCATAGCGTCCGCCCTTGCTTTTGCCAGGTCGCCCCACCAGCCCACCAGCCGCCCACCAAGCTCCCTACCCAAACCCGGGCGGGGCCGGCGCCGCGACTGCCGCCGCGCCCGCCGCGAGCAGCCGCCGCGCGATCGCGGCCGCCGCGCCGCCCACCCCCTCGCCTCCCCCTCTTGCCGGCGACGACGACGACAGCGCGGCCGCCAGCCCGCCGACGCCCCGGGGCTGCTGCTGCCGCCGCGGCTCCGCCGCCTGCCTCGCGCCCGAAAAGGTAAACGTGACATCAAAGGGAAAGGAAAAGGACGAGGGGGGCGCCGATGAGGCGCCCCCGCCCCCGCCGCCCGCAACCAGCGGCGCCGCCGCCGACCAGGGGGGCGGGGGGATGTGGTCCCGGTGCTCCGAGGCGCGCGCGAGCAGCTCCGACAGCGCCGCCTCGACCTCGCGCGCGAGCCTCTGGCAGCGGCGCCGGCGGCCGGCGCCGTCGTCGTCGTTGTTGTTGCGTTCCTCCTGCCGCTGCTGCTGCCCCTCGCCGCCGCACACGCACAGCAGCGGCAGGCACCACGCCTCAAACGCGGCGGCCGTCCCGCCGCCGTCGAAGAACGTCACGGCCACGTTGACGCCGACCGCGCCCCCCGCCCCTCCTCGCTGCAGCTGCCGCCGCTGCTGCTGCTCGAGGGCCCGCACGAGCACGTCGATGCGCGCCTCGACGCGCGCGTCCAGCGCGGCATCGATCGCGCTGGCGCTGGCGGCGGCGGCGGCGGCGGCGGCGTCGTTGGCGGCGCCCGCGGCGTTGTTGGCGGCGCCCGCGCGCGAGAAGCAGACGCCGTCGATCAGCTCGCAGCAGGCGTCGCGCGGGACCACGGGTCCGACGGCGCGCGCAAAGACGGCCGTGTGCACGACCGCGCGCACGACCTCGCGGACAACGTGCAGCTCGGCGTCCTGTCGTTTGTTTCGTGTTTTTTGGCGGGGGCGGAGCTCTGAGTCCCTCGTCTCTCGGGGATCTCTCTCTCTCCAACCGCGCCGTGTCGTGCGTGGCGCAACAGACAGACAGGGACACACCACGGGAGGCAGCTCGTAGACCTGCGTATTGGACATGGCACGTCGCGACGACGGTGCGTGGATGAAGCAATTGAATCCGAGAGGGAAAATGATGGAGGCTGACGCTGCGTCGGCGTTGGGCAAAATTGCGCGCGCTGATCGATGGCGGGCGGTTTTGTTTCCTCCTTTGCAACACAAAACAAAACACATCAATAAACCGTCAGCAGCGCAAATGCCCCGTACATCAAGAAGCACGGGTACGCCAGCAAGGCGGGCGAACGCGCCAGCGCCGTCCCGCGCGCCCCGGGCGCCTCCGCCACGACGCGCGCGGCCAGGTGGCCCGCCCACGCCGCCGCCAGCAGCGCGGCGGCGGCCGTCGGCGCGCCCCGGGGCACGAGCAGCGCGGCGGCCGACAGCATCAGCACGGGCAGCATGCAGTAGCCCGTGACGCAGCAGAGCGAGTAGAGGTCCAGGCCCGAGGGGGCGTTCGGGTCCTGCTGCTGCCCCCCCGGGTGCGGCCGCCCGTAGGCGCCGCCGCCAACGCCGCTGTAGCCCGCGCCGCCGCCGCCGTCCGCGCCGCCCGCGACCGCGCTTCCCCCGCGCAGCTGGTGCGCCACGAACCACACCGCCACCGACTGCAGCACCCCCCACCCCAGCACCACGCCAAAGTGCACCTTGCCCGCCAGCAGGTGCAGCGCGGCCAGCGCCAGCGCCCACAGCAGCGCGCCGCCCATGTCCAGCCCCTCCTCGAGCGCGGCCGAGCGCAGGCGCCCCGTCAGCACGGCGGCGCTCTTGCGCGCGATGGCCGACAGGTCGATGCCCAGCTCCTCCAGCAGCGGGGGCTCGTCGTCGAAGCTCCCCAAACCCGCCCCACCCGGGCCCACGCCGCCGTAGCCGCCGCCGCCTCCGACGCCGCCGGGCGGGCCGTAGGCGCCGCCGCCGCCGCCGCCATAGCCAAACGGCCCGCCGCCGCCGCCGCCGCCGGCGCCGGGCGGCGGGGGCGCGTAGCTGCCGGCGCCGGCCTGGCCCGCGCTGTACCACTCGACCGAGCCGGACGTGAAAGAGTTGGGGTTGGGGTGCATGGCGCAGGCGCGCGAACCGCCGGGGGCGGCGGGTGCGTTGCGCGCGCGGACAAAGTTGCCCTCTCTCTTCTGCTCTATCTCGTGTCTCTCCCTTCTTCTCGTCGGTTGGTGCTGCGTTTGATGCTGCTGATGAGGTCTGGGCGCGGCCTCACGCAAGTGAGTGGTATCGGTTCGCGGTGGCGGTCGTCGCGACGGCAGGTTGTGTCCAGTGGGAAGAACTAGTGCGTCGCGCGCGCTCGCCCCTTTTCAAAGGATCGACGCCGACGCCGACATTCGATCGATCGGCGCAAACATACAAGCCGCCTCTTCCCCTCTGCTCTCCCACACAGTCGCCGAACACGCACACAACACACAAGGTCGGCGGCCAGTTGACCACGAAGATGATCATGATGATGTAGCCCGCCACCTCCCTCGAAACTTTCAGGAAGAACTAAAAACAGAAACGGCATCCCCCCTAACGCCCGATCGGCAGCATGCTCCGCACCACGCGCGCCCGATCGGCAGCAGCGGCAACGGCAGCAGCGGCGGGCTCGCACGGACCTGGGTCCAAGCAAGAGGACAGCGATGGCGGCGGCCGCACCGCGCACAGCCGGCCCAATCCCGCCGCGCCTAACGCCGACGCCGACGCCGACGCCGACGCCGACGACGCCCGCCGCCCGCGCGACTGGCGCCCGCGGATGCTGGCCTGCCTCCTGTCCGCGCAGCTGCTCCTCGCCCTCACGCCGGGCCTCTACCGCTCGACCGACTTCGAGGTGCACCGCAACTGGCTCGCCGTCACCTCCTCCCTGCCGCTGGCCGAGTGGTACCGCGACGCCACCAGCCCGGCGGCCACGCTCGACTACCCGCCGCTCTTTGCGTGGTTTGAGCGAGCGCTGGCCGCCGCCGCGCGCCTCGTCTTGCCGGCGCCGGTCGCGCGGGACGCGCTGCGCCTGCAGGCGGAGCCGCACGCGTCGGAGGGGTGCGTGCTGTTCCAGAGGCTGACCGTGGTGGTCACGGGTCTGGCGCTGGCGGGAGCGGCGTGGTGGGCGGGCGGCGTCGGCGGCAAGAGCGGCGGCGGCGGCATAAGCGCCCACGGCATGAGCGCCGACGGCATGAGCGCCGACGGCATGAGCGCCGCCGGCATGAGCGCCGCCGGCATGAGCGCCGCCGGCATGAGCGCCGCCGGCATGAGCGCCGCCGGCATGAGCGCCGCCGGCATGAGCGCCGTCGCCGCCGCCGCCGCCCTCCGGAAAAACCTGCTCTTCTTCCTGATCGCGTGCGACGCGGGCCTCTTGCTGGTCGACCACGTGCACTTTCAGTACAACGGCTGGCTGCTGGCGCTCCTGCTCGTGTCCGTCCTGCTGGTCGAGCGCGGCGGGGGCGTCGGCGGCGCCGGCGTCGGCCACAACGATGAGGACAGCGGCGACGAGGACATCAGCGCCGCCGCCGCCGCCGTCGCCGCCAGCCCCCGTTGGTCCCGCGCCGCCTACTTTTTTCTGGCCTCGGTCGCCTTCTCGGCCCTGCTCAACGCCAAGCACCTGTTCGCCCACGCGGCCCCGGCATTCTTCGTCTACCTGCTGCGCGGCTACGTCCTCCAGCCGGCGCCCGTCGCGCCCGGCGAAGGGAAAGCAATAACGACAACGACGACGAGAGGAACGACAAAAACAACGACGACGACGAGGAGGACGACGACCGCCGCGGCCGCCCTCGCGCGCCTGGGCCTCCTCGCTGCCGCCGTCGTCGCCGTCTTTGGCGCGTCGCTCGGCCCCTTCTACGCCGCGGGCGCCCTGCCGGACCTGGCCGCGCGCCTGTTCCCATTCGGCCGCGGGCTCCTGCACGCCTACTGGGCGCCGAATGCGTGGGCGCTGTACGCCGCGCTCGACAAGGCGCTCGCGCTGCTCTTCGCCCCTTCCTCGTCGCGCTCGGCGGCGGGGGCGGCGGGAACGGCGGCGGCGGCGGCGGCGGCGGTGGCCAGTCTCGGCGGCACCAACGACCAGTCCTCGCCCCTCCTCCCCCTGCCCCTCCTGCCCAAGACCCCCAAGGCCGCCAGCATGTCCGGCGGCCTCGTCGGCGTCGCCGAGTTTGCGCTGCTGCCGCAGGCCGGGCCGCGCGCCGCCGCCGCCGCCACGCTGCTGTCGATGCTGCCCTCGCTGGCCGCGCTCTGGCGGCGGCCCGACCCGCGCCGGTTCGCCGCGGCCGTCGCGCACGGCTGCCTGTGCGGCTTCATGTTCGGGTACCACGTGCACGAGAAGGCGGCGCTCACCTTTCTGGTGCCGATGGCGCTGCTGGCGGCGCGGCCGGGCGGCGGGCACAACGGAGGGGGGGGCGGCGGCGGCGGCTGCGGCGGCGGCGGAGGGTCGGGGGCGGCGGAGGACGAGGCGGCGGCCGCGGGAAGAGGGGCGACGACCGAGGGCGGCAAGCGGCGACAGGAGCAGCAGCAGCGGCAGCAGATGCAGCGGCGAGGACGACAGTGGCGAGCAGAGGGCCGGGCGCGGGCCGACGCCGACGCGGCGGTCGATTTCCTGCTCTCGTCCACGGCCGGGCACGCCGGCATCCTCCCGCTGCTGTTCCGGCCGCAGGAGGCTGCCCTGCGCTGGGCGCCGGCCGCGTTCTACTTTGCGGCGGCGGCGTGGGGCCTGGGACGGCAGCAGCAGCAGCAGCAGCAGCAAGAGCTGGCGGCAGCGATGCGGCGGCGGCGGCGGCGGGGCGCGGGGGAAACGACGGCGCCCGTCTCGGCGGACGGCGGCAAGCAGCAGACCGGGACGCCCCCGCCCCGCCGTCCTCCCCCCCTCCCGCGCTCCTGGTTGAGCTACGGCGGCGGCGGCGCTGGCTGGCGCCTCGCCTGGCTCTACGCCGGCGGGTGCGCCGCGCTCGGGGCCTTCAACGCCGCCGCGGCGCCCGCGCTGTTGCCCCGGCTGCCCTTTCTGCCGCTGCTGCTGACGTCGGTTTGGTGCGCGTGGCCGATCGCGCTGGTGTGGGCGCGCACGACGGCCCTGTGGGCGGTCGAGGCGCTGTCTCCGGATTGACGATAATTTCAAGGGTGGTGGGGGGGGCGCGGGGGCTGTCCTGCTGGCCGCCAATCATCGTCCAAGTCGTTTCGACGTTCTTTCGACGCGTCCGATTTTTCAATTCAATTCAATTCAATTTTGCAATTCTTCTCGTTTAAAACACTCACGCATCTCAAAACAACATGTCCCACGCCATCCAGGCCGCGAGGCCGATGGCCACGTCGGCCGCCGCCCGCAGCGCGCGCTCGCCGCCCGTGCGCTTGGGGCCGCCCGGGCGGGCCAGGTCGGCAAAGCTCAGCGGCGCCGAAGACTCTGCCTCGACCGGCGCTCCGTCGTCGCCGCCACCGCCGCCGCCGGCCGCCCCGGCCGCCGCCGCGCCCGGCGCGCGGCCCCGGCGGTACCGCGCCCCGTGTTTCAGGCAGTAGGCGACGCCGCGCATGTGCGCCGCCCCGACCACGCCGACGACGGTCGACGAGCCGCGCACCGCCTTGCTGCGGCGCAGGGACCAGGCCAGGTAGGCGTCCCGCTCGTGCACCAGGGGCGAGGCCAGCAAAGGGTGCGCGCGCGTGAGCGCGGCCAGCGCCGCCGACACGGCGTCGTCGTCCGAGCGCAGGCGCTCGGCGGCCTCGAGCAGCGACTCGGGGAGGGGCGGCGGCGCACTGGCGGCGGCGGCGGCGGCGGCGGCGAAGCGCTCGGCGGCCTCGCGCGAGACGGTCACGCGGGCGAGGCGGCGGGCGGCAGCGGCGGGGGAGAGGTCGCCGTCGTCGTCGTCTGGGTCGGCGGCGCCGCCGTCCGCCGAGGCAGCGCGCACTGCCCCCGCCGCCGCCGCTCCTGCCGCCGCCGCCGCTGCTGCCACCGGCGCCGGCGGCGCGGTCGGCGGGCCCGAGAGCAAGAGGTCGCGCAGCAGCGACGCCTTCTCCCAGGGCCCGCCGGACGCGCGCCACGCGCGCGCCAGCGTCACCTCGATCGGCCGGTCGCCCAGCACCAGCTGCGCGCCGACGGCGTCGGCGGCCGAGGCGGCCGCGCGGAACTCGACGCCGACGCCCCCCGCGGCCAAAGACGAGGACGGAACGGAAGACGGAGAGGAGGACGAGGAGGACGACGACGACGACGGAGCGCCGCCTTCGCCGGCCGCCGCCGCCGTCCCCGTCGTCGCCGACGCCGCCGCCGCCTTGAGCGCCTGCTTGGCCTTCCACCCGATCAGCAGCTGCAGCACCAGCCCGGCCTGCCCGCCCAGGCGCAGCGAGCGCGACATGGCGCCGACGAACGACGACGCGCCGCCCAGCGGGACGGGATTGTCGGCGTTGCCATTGCCGCTGCCGCCGCCGCCGCTGCCATTGCCGTTGCTCTCGCGGCCGCCGACGCCCCCCTGCTCGCCCGCTCCCCCGCCGCCCCCGAGCAGCGACGCGCGGCTGCGGCACAGCTCCACCACCACGTTGTCCGGCCGGACCGCCCGCACCACCGCGTCCACGTCCGCCGCCGAGCGCGCGGAGGCGTGCGCCACGCCCAGCACCAGGACGATCTCTGGCTCGGGCGGCGCGCCGGCGGCCGGAGCCACCTCGCCCCTCAGCGCGGCGGCGGCCGATGCGGTGGCCGCGAAGCCGCGGCGCCACGCGATCAGCACGCCGCTCTCGGCCAGGGGGAGCAGGGACGGGTAGCGCTCGGCGACCAGGCGCCGCGTCTCGTCCGCGACGTCGGCGCGAAAGTCGTACGAGTCGGGCGGGCCGAGGACCTGGAGGGTGCCGGCGGCGGGCATCGGCATCGGAACGGCTGAGGAGGACGCCACTCGCCCGCGCCAGTTTGCGAGGCGCTCGGCGCGCGGGCGCGGGTGGGCGCCGGCCGCGGGCCGGGCCTGCCTGGCGAGCATGATGCTGCTGCTGCTGCTGCTGCTGTTGGTGGCGTGGTCGCCCTGGGCGCGCGCGCGTCAGGAGAGAGAGAGGAGAGGGATTGAAGAAGGGAAAGCTGTGTGGCCATCAAACGGGGGGGACTGCAGAAAGAAAGTACTGTACGCGCAATTGAGGTCTAGCTAAGCTGTTCTATGAAGAGGTCCGGGTGATCGTGGCGGTGACGCCGTGGCTGAAAGGCCTAGTGCGCTTGCGAGGGAGGGCATTCTCAGAAGAGGAGGACCAGCCGCGCAGAAAGCACGGACGCCGGATGACGACGACGGACCGGCTTGCTGTTGGCGCGGCGCCGGCGTTGGCGCCTCTCTGGGCGAGAGTCTCTACGAGTCGCCGCGATCGGGCGAACCTCGATCACTGCCTCGGTATTGGACCGACACATTCTCATCAGACAGAGATAGAGAGAGCACAAACACACACTCGATCCCCGGACGACACGACACCACCCAAAAAAAAAAAAAAAACGCCCCCATCAGCAACCAGCAACACGACCATGGGCCGCCGCGGCGAGGGCGGCGGTGGTGGCGGCGGCGGAGGGGCCGGGGGAGGCAAGCTCGAGGCCAAGGCCACGCTGTCGGCCATCGTGCTGGCGGACTCGTTCACGCAGCGCTTCCGCCCGGTCACCGTCGAGCGCCCGAAAGTGTTGCTGCCGCTGGCCGGCGCGCCCCTGCTCGAGTACACGCTCGAGTGGCTGGCGCTCAACCGCGTGGACGAGATCTTTGTGTTCTGCTGCGCGCACGCCGACCAGATCAAGCGCTACCTCGCCGCGTCCAAGTGGGGATGCGGCGGCGGCGCGGGCGGCGGTGGCGGCGGCGGCGCGAGCGGAGGCGGCGGCGGCGGCGCGCCCCGCCCCGCAGCCCCTGCCGGTTCGCCCCTGCTGCCCAGAGTCACGGCCGTCGTCTCGACCGGCTGCCTGTCGGTGGGCGACGCCCTGCGCCACATCGACCAGGCCGACCTCGTCAAGGGCGACTTCGTGCTCGTCACGGGCGACACGGTCGCCAACGTCGACCTGTCGGCCGCCGTCGCCGCGCACCGCGAGCGCCGGCAGCGCGACCGCGCGGCCGTCGCGACGCTGCTGCTGCGGCCGGCGGGCGCGCACGGCGCCGCGCGCCTGCGCACGGGCGACGCGGGCCTGGTGGTGGCGCTCGACGCCTCGACGCGCCGCCTCCTGCGCTACGTCGAGGTCGACCCGCCCGGCTGCGGACGCGCGCGCGCGCGCGCCGCTGCGTCGGCCGCCGACGCCGGCGCCGCAGCCGGCGTCGCCACAGGCCCCAACGCCGCCGCCGCGCCCGCCGCGCCGGCAAACCCGGCCGCCACCCTGCTGCGCCTCGACTGCGCCGCCCTCTTCAGCGAGCGCGACGCCGTCGCCGTCCGCACCGACCTCGTCGACACGGGCGTCGCCGTGTGCGCGCCCGAGGTGCTCATGCTGTTCACGGACAATTTCGACTACCAGTCCCTGCGGCGCGATCTCGTTCCGGGGGTCCTGTCGGAGGAGGAGCTCGGAAACAAGCTCTTCGCGCACGTGTTGGGCCGGGACGAGTACGCGGCGCGCGTGCACTCGCTGCGCACGTACGACGCGGTGGCGCGGGACGTGCTGCGGCGGTGGGCGTTCCCGTTCGCGCCCGACACCAACTGGATGACCGGCGCGCCGGCGACGACGACGATGGGCGGCGCGGGCGGCACGGGCGGCGCGGGCGGCTTGTTGGGCGGCTTGTCGGGCGGCGGGGCGGCAGCAGCATCAGCAGGTGGCGAGTTGGCGGCTTCAGCAGCAGCAGCGGCAGCGGGCGGCGGCGGCGGCAGGCCCCCGCTTCCGCCGGGCGGCGCAGCAGGCGCCGGCGGCGCGGCCGCCGCCGCCGCCTCGGGCGCCCACCAGATTCAGCTGTCGGCGTCTTTTGCCGCCGCCGCCCACCACCACCAGTCCGCGCCCGGCAGCGCGTGGGGCGGCCCCACCTACCGCCTGGGCCGCGGCAACGTGTACGCCGAGGCCGACGTCAGCGTCGCGCGCTCGGCGCAGGTCGGGCCGCGCGCCGCCTTGGGCGCGGGCACGGCCGTGGCCGCCGGCGCGCGCGTGGCGGGCAGCGTGCTCGGCCGCGGATGCCGCGTCGGGCGCGGCGCGGTCGTGGTCGGCAGCTACCTCGGCGACGGCGTGGTGGTCGGCGACGGCGCGCGCGTGGAGTACGCGATGGTGCTCGACCGCGCCGTGCTGCGCGCGGGCAGCAGCGTCGGCGAGGGCGCCGTCGTCTCGTTTGGCGTCGTGGTCGGCGCGCGCGCGGCGGTGCCGGCCTACGCCCGCGTTTCGCTGTGCCGGCAGGGCGGCGGCGGCGGCGGCGGCGGCGGCGGCGGCGGCGGCGGCGGTGGGCGGGGGGCGCTTGGAGGGGCCGGGGCCGGCTCCTCGTCGGAGGACGACGTCGAGTACTCGGCGTCGGTCGGCCGGCGCGGCGGCGCGGGCGCCACGCCGGCCGAGCGCGCCGGCGAGGCGGGCGGCAGCGCGGCGAGGCGCGCGCGGCGGGAGGAGCGGCGGCGGCGGCAGGAAAGGGCCGAGCGGCGGCAGCAGCGGCGCAAGCGGCGAGCCGACGGCGGCGGCGACGAGAACAGCAGCGGCAGCAGCAGCGGCAGCGAGGACAGCGACGGCACCAGCGGCAGCAGCAGCAGCAGCAGCAGCGGCCTGGGCGGCGGCGACGACGACGACGCCGCCGCCCTTGCCGCCCTCGAGCGCCCGAGCGCGGCCGCGCTGGCCGCCGCCGCCGCGCTGGCCGCCGGGCGGCCCGCGCCCCCGCCGCCGCCCAGCGACGAGGGCAGCGTCGCGTTCGACCGCGACGTGGTCGGCCCGGACGGCGCGGGCTTCGTGTGGAACGTCGGCGAGGGGCCCGAGGCGCAGCTGCGCTTCTCGATCGCGCCCCCGCCGCCCGACATGGACGAGAGCTGCGGCGGCGGCGGCGGCGGCGTGGTGGCGGCGGCGGCGGCCGACCCGGCGGCGGCAGCAGCGGCGGCAGCAGCAGGCGACGCCGTCGGCGAGTCCGGCGCGGTCTCTCCGTCGTCGGGCGCCGCCGCCCCGGCCGCCGCGATGGAGCGCGCTGGCAGCTATGGCCTCCCTTCGGTCCGCGCCGCGCTGCAGGCGCTTAGACTCGCCGAGGCGGCGTCCAGGCATGGCGCTGGCGGGGGCGGCGGCGGCGGCGGCGGCGGCGGGGCCGGCGGCGGCGGCGCGGGCGGCGGCGACCCCGGCCACGACGGCGACGACGACGACGACGCTGGCGGCGGCGGCGGTGGCGGTGGCGTCGCGGCCGGGGCGGGCGGCGGCGCCGGCAGCGACGTCACGGAGGACACGGAGCCGACGCCGGACACGGACGGCGACTCGGACGGCGACTCGGACGAGGAGCAAGACGACGGCGACGGCGACGGCGGCGACGGCGACGGCGGCAGCGGCAGCGCGGGCGGCGGCGGCGGCCGCGGCGCGGCCGCGCGCGCGGCCGCCGCCGCCGCGCGCCGCAAGGAGGCCGCCTTCATGCGCGAGGTCTCCGAGACCTTCCTCCGCGTCGTGCGCGACCGCATCGACCCGGACAACGCCGTCATCGAGCTCAACGGCCTCAAGATCGCAGAGGTCCGCACCTTCGCGGACTGCGCGAAATACCTCGTCTCAACGATGCTGTCGCTCAGCTTTTCGCCGGCGCCGCCACGCACGCGGAACGAGTATCGGTCGCTCTACCCGCCCGACGCGCCGGCCACGCCCGCCGCCCTGCTGCGGCGGTTCGCGGCCCGCTTGACCGAGTGGAAGCCTTTACTGCGCCGCTTTCTGCGGGACGAGGAGGACCAGGTGGAGCTGCTGCTGACGCTCGAGGAATACTGCGCGGCCGGGGGCGCCTTTCGCGGCGCGCTGGCGCCGGGCGCGGGCGCGGCCGCCGCCGGCGCGTTCGCACCGCTGCTGCAGCTGCTGTACAAGGAGGACGTGCTGTCGGAGGAGGCGGTGCTCGCGTGGGCGGACGAGAAGGAGGGGGCGGGGGAGCGCGACCGCGCGTACCTGGCCAAGGCGCAGGCGTTTGTCGACTGGCTGCGCGCCGAGGACGAGGACGAGGACGAGGACGGCGAGTGAGAGAAACTGTTCTGCGTGGGGGGGCCGGGGCGCGAGCGGCGCGCGCCGCTCGCGCGCTCTTTGCGCGTCTCCCCATTTTCGAGCCGCGTACGCGTGCCACGTTGTCTACGTCCACGCGTCGCGCGTGTGCGGAACTAACAGGTTATTAAGCACGCGTTTTGTGTGTGTCTTAGCGGCGGGGTGGGGCGGGGCGGGGGCGGGGCGGGGGCGCGGCGTGTCGGGTGCTCGCCCGATCTCTGGTGGTGGCCAAAAAGAGGACTCCGCCGCGCTAAATTTATGAGGGCGCGAAAACACGCATAAGAGAGAAAAAAGCAGTGGGGGGGGGTTAGTACTCGGACAAGTGCTGGGGGGAGGCGCGATTGGGGTGCGCGAGATTGGGGCGCAGGGGGGGGTTGGGGCGCGGAAGCAGAGAGGGGGGGACAAAAAGAAAGAAAGCAGGATTGTCAGAAAACGAAAAGCAAGAGGGGAGGCGCTCGGACGCGCGCGCCAAGCGAAGACGAACAGGACGGATTTTGTCAAAAGCCCTCAGGCGCGCGTCGCCGCGGCGGCGAAGGGGGCGGCGGGCCCTACAGAGAGTCCGCCGGGACCCGAGGCCGGCGGCGGGGCAAACGGCTGCCGCTGCCGCTGCCGCTGCTGCATCTGCATCTGCTGCTGCTGCTGCTGCAGCAGCTGCCCCTGCGCCTGCGCATGCGCCTGAGCCTGCTCCAGCGCCTGCTGCTGCTGGTGCAGCAGCCAAGCGCCGCGCGTCGCCGGCATCCCCATGAGCCAGCGGGGGTGCATCGCCGCGCTGAAGCGCGCGTACTGGATGGGCGTGGCGATGCGGCACATCGCGACGAAGGCGGCCTGGCCGGTCTCGGACGACCTCGCCACGGCGTCGTGGAGCGAGCAGAGCGACGGCGCCGGCGACGGGGGCAGCAGGAGGAGCGGGGGGGCGCCTTGCCCGGGGGCGGCCAGCGCGTCCGAGAGGTCGCACGCGGCCTGCCAGATCCGCCCCAGCTCGCGGCGAAGGGCCGGCATGGCGCGCTCGTACACGCGCGACAGGAGGAGGAGCTGCGCGCGCGAGAACCCGGCCGCGCGCGCCGCCCGTGCGAGCCGCGCGTCGTCGCGCGCTCGGGCCTCCTCGTCGGTCTCGCCGGCGTCCGCCACGGGCGCCAGAGGGCGGCCGGTCTCGACGTCGAGCCCGCAGACGGCGATCACAAAGTGCGGCCTGTGGCGCTTGGCGGCACAGATCCAGCCGAGGATGTCTTTGAGGTGCGCATACACCTCGGCCTCGAGCGTCGAGGCGCCGCCGCCGCCGCCGCCGCCGCCGCCGCCGCCCTCGCCCTCGGCCTCCTCGAACGAAGCGCGCAGGAAGGCGAGCCCGGACCGGGCGTTGAAGTCGCGGCCGACGCGCGCGTAGTCCGACATGCTCATCCGCGCCATGACCTCCCGGCGCTCGGCGCTGAGCGCCTCGAGCATGGCCCACGCCGCGGCGGTCACGGCGGCGGGGTCTTCGTCGCCGTCGTCGTCGTCGTCGTCGCCGCCGCCGGGGCCGCCGGGGCCGCCGCCGCTGCCGCCGCCGCCGCCGCGCCCCCCCCGGAGGTGCTCGCGGGCGAGCATGCCGATCGTAGAGGCGCGCAGGATTGCGGCCTGCTCAGGCGGCAGGGGCGTCGGCGGGACCACCGCGATGGCGGCGGCGGCGGCGGAGTTGGCGGCAAGGGCGCGTGCGCCGGCGGCCGCAGAGGGCGGGCGCCTGCACTTTGACTCTGCCACCGCCGCTGCCGTGTCGGCCGACGCCGCGGTAGTGGTGCCTCCCGCCGCCGCCGGCGCGCCCGCGAGCTCCTCTGCCCGCTCGGGCATCGCGAGCCAGCACGCCGCCGCCAGCGCGCCACCGGCCCGCCCCCGCCGCGCGAGGCGCGGCGGGCGCTGCGCGCCCCGGCCGGCCGGCCCCGGGACCCCCGCGCCTGCCCGCTGCAGCTGTTGCCGCGACGCGACGGCCTCGCCAGAGGGGCACGCCGCCTGGGCCAGGCGCTCGGCCAGCTCGGCCCTGGTGGCCGCGCTCCCGCCGCCGCCGCCGCCGCCGCCGCCGCCGCCGCCGCCGCCGCCGCCGCTGCCGAGGGTCTCGGATGGCGACTCGAAGACGCGGCCGCTGTCGGCAAGCTTGCGCTCCCAGGCCCGGGGAGGGTGCTGGGATTGCTGTTGCTGTTGCTGCTGCTGCCGCTCCTGCTGGCCGCCCGCCGTCTCCATCGGGGGGCCGCCGCCGCCGCCGCCGCCGCCGCCGCCGCCGCCGCCGCCGCCCGCCGGCTCGGCGAGGCGTGCCAGCAGCACCCGCGACTCGACCATCTCGGAGCGGCAGGCGAGCCCGCGCCTGAGCTCCGCGTTCCGGGCCTCCGCCGCGCGCGCCTGCAGCTCGAGCCCGGCGACGCGGCGCTCGAGGTCGGTCAGGGCGCGGCGGCGCCGGGCGGTCGTGTCGAGGCCGGCGGCGGCGGCGAGCCGGGGCGCGCTCGGGCGGGGGCCGGGCGGCCGCGCGGGCGGGGGCCGAGACGCGGCGGGGGCAGGGCAGGCCGGGGCGTCGTCCATGGGGCCGGTCGCCCCGTCACGGGCGTCGCGCACCCCGCCGACGCGCGCCGAGAGAGGTGGCGCGTCGGCGTTGGCGTCGGCGTCGGCGTCGGCGGCGGCGGCGCGCCCGTCCCGCGACGCCACTTGCGACAGTCTCAAGTTTGTGACGAGGAGGGGCGCACGGCGGTGCGTCCTAGGTTTCCGGACCTGCCTGGTCAGGGCCACGATGTCCGGGTGCCGGGGGGGGGACAGGAGGCGTTGTTCGAAGATGATTTTACTGGGCGTCAGAGAGAGAAGGACGCTGTGGAAGGTCAGATCTTGGAAAAGGTTGTTGGTGTCGTGTTCCGTGACCGTTTGGGTCGGATGGGAGTTGAGGTGGCGAAAGGGGATTCGGGGCTTGTCGATGTGTGCAGGGGAGGTGAAGGGGGGGGGGGGGAGGGGGGGGCATTT
>Ga0209390_10003181_pt1 | contig 27047 bp, 12 predicted proteins | sample BON01_FD_187212 | JGI IMG/M metagenome (GOLD analysis project Ga0209390, IMG submission 187212) | Freshwater microbial communities from Lake Bonney liftoff mats and glacier meltwater in Antarctica - BON-01 (SPAdes) (version 2) | ecosystem: Environmental > Aquatic > Freshwater > Ice > Glacier...
GAGACGCTGGTCTTGGTCAGGGTCAGCGCCGGGGCGGGTGCGGCGGCAAAGGCTGCTGCGGAGGAGGGGGCGGGAGAGGCCGAGGAGGAGGCGGAGGAGTCGGAGCCGGGCTTGAGGCCCTCGCAGGACGGACACTTGAGGACGGCGGCGTCGATGTTGGTGGACAGGCAGCCGTCGCACTTCCAGGACCCCGGCTTCTGCAGGCGCGCTTGCAGGTCGCCCCAACCGCCGCCCCCTCCTCCGGTGGAGGGTGTGGTGGCAGGGAAGGCAGGCGTGGGGGCTGGGGGGGCTTGCCGCGGCTGGGGGGGGGGCATGGCGGCACGGTCCGCGTCCTTCTTGGTGCTGGCAGCCGGCGGGGCCGAAGTGGTGGGAGGGCGGAGTTGTGATTGCTGTTGCTGCTGTTGTTGCTGCTGGTCGGCGGCCCCCGCACGACGAGGACGCAAGCGGCGCTTGACCGGAGGCGTGAAGATAAATTCCTCGTGGTGCTTGGCCACTGCTGCCTCCACCTCCCTCTCCTCCTCCTCGTCCAGGAGCATCGCTCGCGGCGCCGTGAAGGCGAACCCCGCGTTCTCTTCCATGCCGGCCGCGGGAGCCGTGGCTGCTGTTGCTGCTGCCGCCGCTGCCTCCACCCCAAACACGGGCCGAGGCTCGGGCAGCAGCGAGTGACGCGGCAACTTGAACACGCCCGGCTCGCCCCCTCCACCTCGCTCTTGTTCCTCCTCCTCGCCCTCCTCCCTGTCCCCCCGACGCCGCTTGTCCCGCCCCGCGGCAGCCAGGCGGCTCGGCTGGACAGTGCCTGCCCCACCGCGGCTGCTCCGTTGCTGCTGTTGTTGCTGCTGCTGGTGGTACGACTGCTGCTCCTCCATGGCGGGCATGCCCTGCCGCGGGGGCGACACCTCCCCCACCTCCCGCGTGGGCAGCGCCCGGGAACGGAGGGGCGTGGGCACGTACTGGGACTTGGCGTCCTGCATGGGCGTGCGCATCTGCTCCTGCATGCTGTTCAGGATGCGCCGCGTCACCAAGTCCGACCATCGGGACGGGGCACGAGGGGCTTGCCGCGGCCGCACCGAGCGCGCGGCGTCGGCGGACTCCAGCAGCAACCCCCGCTTCCTCCCACTGCTGCTCAGGCTGGTGCTGCTGGTGCTGCTGCTGCTGAAGCTACCGCCCATCCCGCCATTGCCATTGAGCGGCCTGCTCCTGTCCACGTAGGGCGTGGTGCGGAAGCGCGATGGCGCCGAGCGACCACCCCCCCCACCTTCTTGCTCCTCCTCCTCCTCCTGGGCAAAACGGACACAGTTGCTGTGGCTGCTCCTCCCGCCAAAGGAAGACGACGACGACGACGACGACACGGGCGCTTGTGCTTGCTGGGAGGGATAGAACATGGTGGGACCGTTGCTCCGGGCTCCCCCTCCTCCTCCTTCTTCCCCCCCCCCACCACCGCTACCACCGGTCATGAAGTGCAGGTCCGGCATCTCGTCTTGCAGGGTGCTGGCCGCCGCCGCAGCGGCCGAGAAAGGCGTCATGCTGCTGGCGATGGACGGCCGCTTGTAGCTTGAACCACCACCATCACCACCACCGCCGCCGCCGCCGCCGCTAGCAGCAGCTCCATAGGCCACGAAGCCGGCGGAGGAGGGCACTGGCACTGGCGACGCTCTCCGCTGGTCCCACGTGCGGGCCTTGCCACCCTTCTTGTTGAGGAAAGTGTTCACCACCCCAAACACCTCTTCCCCGCCTCGTTGCCCGCCTCCTCCCCCACCACCTCCACCAACAGCAGCAGTAGCAGCACCGCCGCTGCTACTGCTCTTTGATTCCTCCACGCCACCCCCACCCCCCGACGCCAGCACGGGCAAGGCCGTTGCCCGCCCTCCCTCCTCCGACGAAGGCACCGCCATTCGCGTGACTGCAGGCCTCACCACTAGCACCACCGGCCGCGGCAGGCTCGCCTCCCCTTCCTCCTGCATCCACGCCGGATGCCGCTCGGGGAGCTGGCGGTGACTGCTGCTGCTGCTGCTGTTGTCGTGGTGGTGGTGGTGGTCATCGTCGGTGACCTTGGCCGTGGCGGCGACCGGCGGAGCGCGTGCATGCCCGACAACCACCTCAGCTGCGTCGCGGACTCGTTCGAGCTGCTCCGGACGCATGAGTCCCTGCCCGACTTGGCTTGCTAGCTCACGCGCCACGGCGGCAGACGTGGCGGCTTGCCTGGCGGGGGAGGAGGGAGCGGGGGCAGCGGCGGGGCTGCGGGTGCGAGACGCTGGTGGGGGGGGCGACGCCGGTTGGTGTTGCTGTTGTTGCGGTTGTTGTTGTTGCTGCTGCTGCTGCTGCTGCTGCTGCTGCTGTGTTTGTTGCTGCTGCTGTTGCGACCGCAGCCACTCCTTGAGCCGGTCGGCGAGTTCGCTCTTCTTCCCCTTGTAGGACAGGCCCTTGAGGCGCAGGATCTTCTTCAGCTCCGACACGGTGATGCTGTCCACCGGCTGGCCCTCGTACTCCCCCTCCTCCGCCGCCCTGTCCGTCCGGGAAGGAGGCAGCTCCACCGCACCGTCCTCGTCGACCTCCCCCGCATGCCCGGCTTCGCGGCACTGAGCCCGCGCTGTCGAGGCGGTCGCTGGGGTCCTGGGCCTCGCCCCATTCATGCCCGCCGCACGAGCAGGCGGGGAGGCGCCGTCACCCCCCAAGGACGCCGCCAGCTTCCTGGGCACCTCCCCGCTGCGGTTCCGTCGCGCATGCTCTTCCCGCGGGGACATAAAGCCCATCACACCCTTGACGGCGGAGGAAACTAGGCTACTGCTCGTCTTGAGGAGGCGCTGGAAGGGCGTCGCCTGATGGTCCTCCTCCTCGTCCTCCCCTCCTGCTACCTCCGCCTCCTCTCCTCGTCCTACCCTGGGGAGACGGCCTCGGCCTCTTGGCTGCTGCTGCCGGGCATCCGCAGTGGGCACGTTCCAGGCTGCTGCTCCTCTTTGCAAGACCTGCTCCTCCTCCTCTTCTTCCTCCCCGTTCCTCCTGCGTCCGTGCGGGCGGCTGCTGCTGCTGCTGCTGCTGCTACTACCTCCATCCGTCCTCACCCCTCCGCCCGTTCGTCCCAATTCCCGCCGCGTCCGCATTCGTGCACTGGACGACGTCGAAGAGGCCGGTGATTGGGGCGCGCGTCCGACTGGTGCTGGTCGTGCGGGTGATGATGATGCTTGCCTCTCTTCCGTCGTCCGCGGCGCTCCACGTGATCGTGTCCCACCACCGCCGCCGCCGCCTTCCCTTTCGACAGATGGTGAGTGGGCTCTACTCCGCGTTAGACGGGCGCTGGGCATTCCTGTTGATTTGTGCGTGGGAGGAGATGGTGGGGGGAGACGATGAGATGGACGCGAAGCCTTGGCTGGCCTTCTTCTTCGTTGCGGGCGGTCCAGCCAAAACCTTTGTCCCTGCTTGGTCCGTGCGCCAGCCACGGGCACCCTCACACCGTCCGCTTGGCTTGGCTTGCATGCAAGGTCTGTTATGGATGTGTGTCCGTGTGGTAAGTGAGTGGGTAAGCGGGTGAAAGAGCTTGTGACGGAGAGCATCTGGTTGCTTGCTTCTTCTCTGTCGCTCTCCATCACCTCACAAAAAACAAGCTGTGGTGATGCCAGACAAACCACCACCTGCGCAAGCAACAATTGTGCGCACTCGACAAGTCCTATACCAGGGCCGAGGCATCGCTCTGTGGGTGTCCTGGGCTCTGTTAGTCGCAGCAAAGAAGGGGAGAGCATGGATCTGTGATGATGAAGCACGCCGCGGCGGCCAGGGAGATCTCCTCCTCCCCTGCCATTGCCGATATCACACACCACCACCACCACCCTGACCCTTGTCAACCCACTCTTCTTTCATTCTCCTTCTGCTTAACAGGGCAAAGCCATGCTTATTTTGCGGCGGGCTGAACGTTCCCGACCCTAGTGCTAGCTAGGTTCTGCCTGGCCTTTCGCCTCCCCAACCCCCCGCCTTGCCCTCCTCCCCTCCTCCTCTCGACCGCTTAAAAAGCACGCGTTGCTGACCAGGTGCCTGCAGCAGCTCAAGCGCACCATGGCCGCGGCGGAATCATGGCCGCCTTCCCAGGAAGCGCTGTCGCAAACCGTCAATTTGCTTTGCGTGCTGCGCGACCCCACCAACCCGCAGGTAAGTTGTGTGTCGGGGCTTTTTTCTGGGCGGGTAGGGAGAGAGATTGCGAAACCAAACCGCTTTTTTTACTGCGTACCCTTACAAAAGACGTTGCCAGGGAAAATTTGCCTGCGAAAAAGAGGCTTGCCAGCGATTGTGCGTGCTCACTTTTGCCCTCCCCTCGATCATACACAAAGTACTTGGAAGCACAGCGTCATCTGGAGGTTCACCAAGGGGACGCCCAATTCCTCCTTTCCCTCGCTTACGTGCTGGCACGGACGACCCAAGAGCAAGTCCCCGATGACGTGCGGCAGCTAGCGGGCCTGTTGCTGAAAAACTACGTGCTGCGGCACGCCGAGGCGTTTGTGCGGGGGACCGGGGATGTAGGGGCAGCAGGGGCGGGGGCGGGCGGAGCGGCCGAGGTTCGGGACTTCGTGAAGCTACAAGCCTTGATAGCGGCGAGGGACGGAAATCAGTCGGTCCGCAACACGGCCGGGATCTTGATCACCACGCTGGCCACCCACACCTTGCGCGCGGGCTTGCCTCTGGGCACGGCCTGGCCCGAGCTCTTCCCGGCATTGGTGGAGATGCTGGGGGGTGGCCAAATGGCGGCCATCGAGGGCGCCTTCAGTAGTCTGACCAAGATCCTGGAGGACTGTGGCCAGGACATGCGGGCTGACCCCTCGGGCTACGGGCCCCAAGCCCTCAACCAGCTCGTGCCCATCTTCCCGTCCTTCTTCGGCGCCGAGGCCCCCGGCATCCGCGCCGCGGCCGTGCGGGCCATGAACCTGCTGGTGCCGCTCAAGCCCACGCAGCTGACCGTGAACATGGACGCCTTCATCCAGGCGCTGGCCACGTTGAAGGATGACCCGTCGCCGGGCGTGCGGCAGGGCGTGTGCCAGGCCCTGGTCGCGCTGTTCAAGGACGGCACCGACCACCTCCTCTCCCGCCTGCCCGAGGTCATGGACTTCATGCTCGCCAAGAGCCAGGACCAGGACCAGGACGTCGCCCGCGAGGCCTGCGAGTTCTGGAGCGTCTTCTGCGACTACTACCCCAACGAGAGCCAGCGGCGCGTGCCCGAGGCCTTGCGGGGCTTCCTGCCCCGGCTGGTGCCGGTGCTGCTGGCGGGAATGGTCTTCTCCCAGGCGGATCGAGAGGCCATGGAGGCGGACAAGGCCAACATGCTGGACTCAGTCCCCGACCGCGCCGAGGACTTGAAGCCCATGCATTACCAGTCGCGGGGAGGGAGGGGGGGTGGTGCGGGGGAGGAGGAGGGAGGAGGGGAGGAAGAGGAGGAGGAGGAGGAGGATGGGGAGGGGGGCGAGGACGGGATGGGCGGCAGCGGCGACGAGGTCGAGCAATGGAACCTGCGGCGGTGTTCGGCGGCCACGCTCGACACGATCGCCGAGTTCTTTGGCCCGGATGTGCTGCTGCCCATTCTGCTGCCCCAGCTATACGCCAAGCTACAGCAGGGCTCGGTGTGGGAGCGGGAGGCCTGCATCCTGGCCCTGGGCGCCGTGGCGTCTTGCATGGAGGGCATGGCCGAACAGCTCCCGCAGCTCTTCCCCTTCCTCCTGCAGCAGCTGGACGACAAGGCGGGCATGGCGACCAACCCGCAGCTGGGGTGTACCGTGGCCTGGACGCTGAGTCGGTACGGCGGGTGGGTGTTGGAGCAGGACAACGACGCCGTCTACCTGGCGCCGCTCGTGGAGCGCCTGCTGGGCGCCATGCTCGACCACCACAAGAAGGTGCAGCAGGCGGCATGTTCGGCCATGGCGACTCTGGAGGAGGACGCCGGCCTCCGCCTCCTGCCCTACTTGCCGCACCTCTTGACCTTCATGACCCAGGCCCTGGGCCGGTACCAGACCCGCTCTCTGATCGTGCTCCTTGACACGCTGGGCACCCTGGCCGACGCTGTGAAGGAGGAGCTGGCCGAGCCCAAGTGCACGGCCTTGTTCATGCCGCTGCTCTGGGCCAAGTGGCGGGCGCTGTCGGACTCGGACCGCGTGCTGCTGTACCTGATGGAGTGCCTGACCTCGCTCTCCACCGCCCTCGGCCTCGCCTTCCAACCCTGGGCGCCCGAGGCGTACGCGCGCTGCCTAGGCCTCTTGCGCCACACGCTGGCGGCCGAGCAGGCGGGCCAGGCGCCGGAGAAGGATTTCGCCGTCTGCGCGTTGGACCTGCTGACGGGCATGACGGAGGGCTTGGGCGCGTCATTCGAGAGCTTGCTTCCCGGCTCAGACCTGCTGGGACTTCTGTTTGGGTGCATGCACGACACGTCGGAGGAGATGCGGCAGAGCGCCTTTGCCTTATTGGGCGACCTGGCCAAGGCCTGCCACGTCCACTTGGTGCCGGTGCTGCCAACCTACCTGCCCGTGTTGGTGGAGAGCCTGGACCCGCGCGCGGTCTCCGTCTGCAACAACGCCTCCTGGGCGCTGGGGGAGCTGACCGTGCGGCTGGGGCCCGAGCACATGTCGCCCTACGTCCCTGCCGTCATGGCACGCCTGGTGCCCATGGCCAGCCAGCGCCAGGAGATGCACCCCCACCTGGCCGAAAACACGGCCATCACCATCGGCCGCCTGGCCAAGGTCTGTCCCGCCGCCGTCGTCGCTGCCCCCGGGGTGGGGCCTGAGTTCGTGCATGCCTGGTGCTTGAGCCTGCAGGACGTGAAGCATCGCGGCGAGAAGGAGCACGCCTTCGAGGGCCTTTGCCTGCTGCTGCAACAGAACCCGGCGGTTCTCTTGCCAACAGCGGACCGGGCCAGCGCGCCCAGCCCCCCTCCCGGCTCTTCTTCTACCACTCCGTCGCTCAACACGTTCGAAGCCTTCGCCTGGGCCGTGGCGTCCTGGTACGACAACATACAGATGCAGCCCGACGTGCCGGAGGCGTTGCAGCACATGTTCCGGATCATCTTCAACTACGTGCGAGAGACGGTCAACAGCCTGCCGCCACGGAACTGGAACGAGTACTTGAGCAGCCTGGACCCGCAGCTGGTGGATTACCTGGTCAGGTTCTACGATTTGTAGGGTGAAGGTGAGGAGTGGTGTAGGCAAGGCTTGTGCAGACAGGACGGATGGACGAACGGATCGGTGCGCGCAGGGGAGATTTTATATTGAACGAGAGCGAAGTCTGTCGCACTGACACACGCACGCACGCATGCACGCCACTGAAATAGGGACAGCCACACCGAACTTGTCAGTCATAATGACATCCAATCCAAATTGAAGTTTTGCAGCCTGACACGAAGTAAAGGGAAAAGTTTGAGCGGGCGAGTGTCTTAAAATAAAGGACATTCCTCGTTCTGATTTTGTAGGACAAGAAAGAGAGGGAGAAAGAAATTGGAAGAAAGATAAACAGGGAGAGTAGACGAGCGAAACACAATAAACGAGAGGGGATTGATAATGAATTTTGGGGTGGGGAGGCAGAGCGCAAATAAGCACGATAGGAGCCATGTTGGAGTCAGGAAGTAGGAAATGGAGGAAAAGGTTGTCGCTGACTGCCCTCACCGAGCTGTGAAGGCTCTTCGGTGAGAGGTTGTATGGGGCAGCCTTTTTTCCGTCTTCATTCGAAACAGCATGCAAGTTCTTGCTCGGACAACAACGATTTGTACAGTCAGTATTGAGGTAGGTAGAGAATTAGATAGGTAGAGTAAGAAGGGTTAGTGGGACGACCGTCGACAATTTGATTTTACCAGACACACACGCGCGGGACACACAAGACTCCATCCGCGTTATTTCACGAGCAAAAATGCAAGCAAAAATAAAGAAGTCTTTCAGCAACACCTTCGGAGTTGGGACCATTCAACCGGCTCCCCCAATCTTTTGTTGAGAACTCCACAAGAAAGATATCAAATTCCAGGCTTCATCCCCCTCAAACCCACCCACTCGTCCACCCTCTTTGTGTCTCAATCTCATCTCCTCCAGCAAGCTGAGCAACCGAGGCGCTGAACAGCGGCCGCAAATAATAAAGTTCGAGACAACTTGCGTCAACTGCGCCAGTAATGGCCTTCTTCTTCGCCCCCCTCCATGCCATGCTGCCTGCACCGACACAACCCCATCCCTCATTTCGTTTAGTATCGCTGCCCTCTTTCTCTACTTTCGTTCATTCATACATCTTGGCTAACTCTTCGTTGGAAAAAATCATGCTTCCCTATTACATTCTATTCTGGGTAGGATGAGCAGCCAGCGCAGCGCTAGGCCTCCAAGCTCCTCCCAACAAGCGTCAAAAGAGCGAGGGTGCATGCCTCTTCTTTCAGGAAGAGAAGGAGGTGGTAATCCAGCCCACCACTGCCACTTCTTGGGGCCCGCCGTGCAAGGGTTTGGCGATTTGAGGAGTGCGGACTAGGTGGTGAGAGGCTCGTGCATTCTAGCATTCGGCAGCGTTAACGCAATAAGGGAGTAAATATGGTGTGGGGATAGAGAGGCACTTTCTTCTCTTTCGGTGGAGGACGAAGGAATGTAAATGCGAGTAAATAGAGACGGTTGAAAGCAGTGGAGACCGCATATGGCTGGCTTTGGCAGGGGCATGCATCAATGTCTAAAAAAGTTGCCCGCGTGGCCTGATGCTGGTTTCCCTTCCTTGGTACCGGCCGGGACATTTTCTCCCCCAATCCCAACTAAAAAGCACAAAAGTAAAGCAACTCATGCACGCTTAATGTCATCCAAGCGCCGCCCCAGCTTTCGGTGGCATTTGGCACGGGTCGAGGCTGGAACCTGAATACTTTATCAACTCATTGCTTTTGCTTTGATCTATTCCTGTCTTTACATTCGCCTGCATGAGGAACCGCCACCGCCCCCTCGGCCCCCCCCAATAAGGCCCGCGCGACGCAAGGCCGCCAGATAGTCTTCGTACGAGCAGAATAAAGGATTGATGTGTCGAGGCGCATCCCGTGTCGGTCGCTTGCCGCTGCGGCTGCGCTTACTCCCTCCCCTGCCCTCCTCCCCACCCCTGTGCTTCTTCTTGCCTTCATTATTACTGTTCTCGTCGTCTGAGGGTTTGCTGGGCTCCTCGTGCACGGGCGGCGGCGTCGGAGGAGGGGGCAAATCCTCGTCGTCATCAAAGTCGAGCTCGTCGTGGTCGTCGTGCGTGTCCATTGGCGTGGTAAAAGTCTAGGGCTGTGGATGATGGGAAGGAAGGGGAGGAGCGAGGCCGGTGGTGAGATGGGTCGTTGGAGCTGACGCGAGAAGAGGCGGCGCGTCGTTGTAGGCAGCTTTTCGAGCTTAAAGCGCCCTTTAGCTTGCTGTGCGTGTGTGTGAAGGGAGAGGGGAGGGTGGGTGAAGCAAGCAACGCGTAAGGAGGGGGGTCAGCGATTTGAGGAAATGATCGGAGGAGGCTCAAAAAAAGCACATGCACTCTTTTGGAACCACACCTTTTCTTACGCTTATACACAACACACATTGCACCAAAACACACAGGTTGGGCTTCCACCCACCCACGGAAGCGATGCGGGCGACCTGAGGCTCTTTTCGGGGTGTCTGGGACTGATTTGTCTGCGGCATCTTGCCTCTCGATCTCGAAGCAAGCAGAAGAACGAGTCAACAGCGCCTGCAAATAATGGTCCCGCGCGGTGTCCTTGCCCTTTTGGGGCTGGTGGTGGCGTGCAGCCACATGACAAGCCCTGCCATGGCCTTTGTGTCCCTTGCGGCCCGAGGGCCGGCGTCCCCAAGCCTGGTGGGCAGATGGCACGGCAGAGCATCAGCAGCTGGTGCCAGCAAGGCACCCGTGGTGCGAAGGGGCCTCCCCGCTTTGTACGTGCACCAGGGCAGTGAACCACCCCCACCCGCAGTCGTGGAGGAGACCAGCGCCATTATGGATATCCCGACGGCTTTGATCCAAAACAACTTCCCCACCCCGAACACGGTAAGTAGTGCACGTGTCACGCTGTCAGGCCGTAGGAGGAGGAGGAGGAGGAGGTAATAACGCCCCGCCCCATCCTGATCTCTTTCCTGAGTGTACCCCTCCATGCTGACCAACATACACGCATACACACACACACATGTCTAATACAGAACTCGAGCCTCATCACGGCTGCCAGGCGATTTTTGGAAGGCGAACCCATAGACAAGGAAATTCTGAAAAAATGGCTCAATCTGGTGCTTCTGGTCGCAGCGGGCGTCTATGGCACATCCCTCCTCGTTACGGTCGACATGGACAACTGGCGGGGGTGGACGCTGCAGGAAATCATGCTCCGCATTCCTTGTAAGTCCTGAAAGGAATTCGTTGGTGGTGGTGGGCTTGCATTGGCCCCGTTGATATTTTCCAAACAAATACCACCCTCTCCACACACACTGACACGCTTGTAATTCTACAGAGGCAGGCTCCACGAATGATTTATCTCAAAGCTCCTGTCTTGTTTAAATTTCTCCCGGATTTATCTCGAAATTCCTATCGCTCACTCACGCCCTGTCCTCTCTTCTTCCCACCCGAACATAACACAGACGACAACTGGCAAGAGTACGAGGGCGGCCTGAGCACGCACCCCATCCTGGTCAAAACGGCCATCAACGTGGTGATTTACATCATCGGTGACTGGATGTCACAAGTCGGGTGGGGCCGCACCAAGAACTTGCTGGACTTTGATCTGGCGCGCACGGCCCGCAATGGCCTTATTGGCGCCATGTTCGGCCCACTGGTTCATTATTATTATGACTTTTCAGATTGGATTTTGCCAATGGATGTACCTATTAATAGGGTGTACAAGCTTTTGATGGATCAGTCCATTTATTTCTTTGTCAAGTGCAGCGCTTATATTGCCTTGGTGGGCCTCATGCGTGGGGATCCGCCTCAGGAAGTGGTGCAGGACGTGAAGGAACGCATCTGGCCTGTCGTCTTCCGCGGGTGGCGCTTCTGGCCGTTGGCGCACATTGTGACCTACGGCTTTATTCCTCCCCGTCATCGTGTCCTGTGGGTCAATATGCTGGACTTGCTGTGGTCCTCCATCCTTGCCCAGCTCGCGTCCAAGGAAGGGGGGGAGGAGATTGCTGCTGCTGCTGCTGCTGCTGCTGCGACGGCGGCGGTTGAGACCTCTGGGGCTGCTCCCAATGTACTCGAAGCCAGCCAGGGTTCTCCGCCCGCTTCGTCCTCGTCGCCCTCGCCGGTGATGGTCCCAACTGCGTTGGTCATGGCGTCCTCTGCCGAGGAGAAGCGTGCCGAAGAGGAGGATGCGGCAGGGCGGGCAGCGGTAGCAGCAGCAGCGGTTGCAGCTGCAGCAGGAGGAGGGTTCATGCCTTCGTTGCTGCCAGTCAATGAAGACGAGCTATCCGCGGGTCCGGGCATTGGCTTGTTGCATCCTCTTGACGGGAAGGTAGGGGAAGAGAAGGGTGAGGATTTGTTGGCACCGTTGGGAAGAAAGGAGAGTGGCAGCAGCCAGCAGCAGCAGTACGCTGGACAAGGAGCTGGCAGGGTAGTGAAACGAGAGCAAGAGAGTTGAAAGGCAGGGAAATTGGATAGATCAGGAAGGTGCCAAGGCGAACAGGGTCCAGGAAGACCGCCCCATTGTATCATGTCCCCTTAACCGCATTTTTTAGTTGTTTTCTTATATTTTCCCCCTTGTACATTTCCCCGTTAGCCCGTCAGTCAAGTAGTCAGATTGCTAGGTCAGTAGGAGGTCTGAGAGAAAAGGAAAGAGATAACGATGCAGTAACCAGCAGAGCAGAGAAGGAGAGAAAACAGAGAAGGAGGAAAGGACGGAGGGAGCGAGAGAAAGAGGGAACGAGGGAGTGCGTGAAAAGAGCAAAAAAGACAGCAGGCTGCTGTCCTTGATGTCCCCACACGTTTACACATGAAAAGTTTGTGCCTTTCTCGGCCTAAATTGTCCACTTTAAATAAATGTCAAACGCAAGATAAACACAACAATCGATCCTTCTCGCTTCTTGCTTACCTAGAGTCTACTCTCTATTTGCTTTGGTTGCTCGACAGTTTCCTTCGCTCCCCACCCTACTTTCTTCTTCTCGCTCTACCGCCGTCGGTGCTGGTCTTGGCGTTGCTGCTGCTGCTGCTGCTGCTGCTGCTGCTGCTGCTGCTGTTTCTGCTGCTGGTTGGGCGGCGGGTTGTAAGCCGACGGTCCCAAGAGAGAAGACATAGACATGGAGGGTGGACCTTGTGCTGGAGGTGGTGCCCAGCCTCCCCCTGCGTTCCCCAGAAGCAGACTCGCCAGCAACTGAGCCGTGGGCTGGGGCTGTTGTTGGTATTGGGGAGGCGCGAGATGAGAAGGCTGTTGTTGCTGGTGCTGCTGCTGGTGTTGCTGGTGCTGCGACCGCTGTTGCAAGTGCGCGGTGGCGGCCGTGATGAGGTGCGGTTGGGCGAGCAGAGCCTCTAGCATATTAGGCGTGCCGCTCTGCCCCACGCCCCGCAGCAAACTGTCCAGCGGGTTGACGCTAGGCGCCGGTGCGGCCGATAACAAGCCTCCCATGGCGGGCGCTTGGTAGCATTGCTGCTGCTGCTCCTGCTGCTGCTGCTGCTGCGGTGGTGGTGGAGCGGGCGCGGGAGGCGTTGCCACTTGCGCGAGCTTTTGCGTCTTCTCCACCGCGGCCCCCACCACCCAGGGAATGACCTCCAACATGGCCATGCGACCGGCATTGGCCGCGGGCTGGGAGACAACTTGGTAGTCCTCTTGGGGCGTGGTGGGGATCTCGGCTTCGTGCAAATAGCGGCGTTCGATCGATAAGCGCGTCCTGCTGTTTTGAACCACGACTTCCGACGATTCCACCTCCGGCAAGGGGTTGGCCTGGGCCAAGCGCGGAGGGAAACGCCAGGCAATCGCCGTTACTTGGGGGAGGCAACGAGTTCGACCTCCCCTGCTGCTGCTGCTGCTGCTGCTGCTGCTGCCACCACCGCCCCCAGACATGCCCCCCTTCTTCCGCAGAGCGTCTCGTTCGTTCAAATGCTCGCGCTTGGCCAGCTCCGTCCAGCTACCCCCCATGGGGTGGGGGTGCTCTTCGCCCTCGTCGTCCATGTTCTCGAACGCCTGCTTCTCAAAGATAAAGACCTCCCGCAGCTTGCCTTCCCCGTGCTGGTCCCTCCACCGCACGCCATTCTTCTTGGGCTTCTTCTGGAGGGGGGGCAATGTGAATGTTGCTGCCCGTGGTGGTAGTACAACTGCTGTTGCTGCTGGTACTGTCCCTCCTCCTCCTCCTCCTCCTCCTCCTCCTCCTCCTCCTGCGCTCGTACTGGTACTGGTGCTACCACTCTGACAAGCAGGAGGGATGGCAAAGCTTTCCTCTCCACTCTCCCTTGACGAGGGCGAGGGGGTCATCGGGCTGTCAGCCACCACCTGAATCCCCCCCCCCTGTCCCCGCTTCCGCAAGTCAATCCGCTTGGCCTTGGCAGCAGCAGCGGCTTCCGCCTCTTCCGTCGTCACTTGCCGGGGACGCTTGACCGACAATGCCTCTGTCATCGGCTGTTGTGCGACCGCCTTGCTGGGTTTGCTGCTTGCCGTTGCCCCCAATGCTCCCGTTGTCCCCGCTGGCCGTGCCGCTGCTGTAGTCGCAGCCGCGGCTGCAGCAGCGGCAGCCGCTGCCTGTTCTTGACGTCGCTTATGCTGGCTGCTATTCGCAAATTCCGCCCACTTGTCCGTCACCAACAGGGCCAACTTGGACACGACGGCATTCGCGGCCTGCCCTCCTCCCCCAACCACAGGCGCCTCCCCCTTCCCCGTCGGGACGGCCGGGGTCTGGAGGGTGGTGAGGAAGCGAGCCATGTTGGCGTCCTTGACAGCTTCCAAATCGACCGGCAGAAGAAACAACGCCTTGAGCGTGCCTTCCAAAAGCTCCTTTGCTGCAGTAACAACTTTGTTTTCTTCTTTCCCTTTCCTTTCCCCTCCTCCCTCAGACTGTTGTTGTTTGAAGCACTCGGTCATAACGAGCTTCAGCGCCTCCAATCCTCCCCATCGTACCACCTTTTCCAGCACCAGCCCGCATTTCCGCTTCTTTTTCAAGACCAAACCCGTCCGACGCAGAACGAGGATCAACATGGCCTGCTCCTTCCATGCATGCCGCACCGCCGCCTTGATCAAGAGCTGCAAGAAGGGTTGCACCACACTGGACGAGTCCTTCAGGCAGCCTTCCTTGTCCAGGTACGAGAGCAGGGCCGTATTGCAGACTTCTTGTCGCCGCGTCTCTTCCTGCTTTACTAGTTGTGACTGCAGCTGGTGGAAGCGGTATTCCTTGCTCGTAGGCACCGGCAGGCGGGACGGGTCCAGGTGGTGTTGCGTGCTCAAGAGACGGTGGTAAGCGGCCGTTTGGGCCTGAAACACCTTGAAGTGGCCCTGCGCAAGCTTGGTTTCCGCCGCCATGGTGCCAGCTTGGCCTGCCCAGGGCCTCTCCTCCTCGCCGTGATGATGGCCTCCTGCCTCTCCTCTCTCTCTCCCCTCCCTCCCTTGTGGAAAGCGCTGCTCCTCCCCCCGCGGGCGACCAAGCTCCTGCCCCTCCTTGCTCAGCTACTGCCTTACCTGTATGGGTGGCATGTAAAGTGCTGCCTTACCTGTGTGGGTGGCATGTAAAGTGTAGTGGTCAGTGGTCGGATGCGTAAAATGTGGTTGTGATTGGGGGACAAGCAGGCAAGAAAACGTGAAGAAGCGGTGCCCGCCACATTCTTCACGCTTGCAGCACGCAAATTGCACATGACTTGAGTTGGTTTTAACCAACGCCCTTGTGCCAACACTCACCCCCACCACCACCATCACAACCATCTTGGCAATTTATGCCGCGCATTGCCTGCGGTGGGCTTTTCTTACACTCAATCGAACGCCCCGACCCCACACTCCCCCCTACACAGCCTCCGCATCGTCATCACACATTCAAGCACCCGGCCGCGAATGACCTCGACAAGACCTTATTCATCCTGAGTCGCACCAGCAGCAACGCCCCATCACGCGCATCTGCTTCGGTAGGCCCCCGTTCGCTCCTTATGACGGCCTCAATACCGAGGCCACGGCGGTCGTTGCCGCCGCCGTGTTTGCTGTGGGTACTGCTCCTTGGGTGGGCGGCACTCGGCTGTCACGGCTTTCGACCACCTTTTGGAAGACCACAGCAGCATGTAAGCAAGAAGAATCTCCTTGTCTCCTCCTCCCGAACCAGCCTCCGGCCCCTCTGTTCAATAGACGAAAAGGCCAGCGGTAGCTTTGTGGGGGAGAGACCAAGGGCACGCGGCAGCAGCGGCACTTTGAGGTTGAAGGAACTGCTGCAGCGGCGGCTCCTTTTTGTGGTGGAGACAGTGGGAGACATTGATCGTGCGGCCCTCTTTTTGACGCGGCGCGACTTGGTGGGAGACGGCGTGGAGCTCTTTCCGGCCGTGGCCTTTCCCCCGAGCGAGGAGAATTGGATGCTCAGTCAGGTGGCTGCAGTGCAGCCGAAGAAGAGAGCAAGCAGGAACGGGAACGGCAGCACCCCGCCCACCTTTTTCTTGCCAAGTGGGGAGCTGGCGGTGCGTATCAGTTACGGCTCCCAGTTGGTGGCGGTGCTGGTGGTGGACGACGAGGAGCGACGCAAGACCCGGAGAAGACAGCAAGACGACGCGGTCTCAGGCGAGGCGGAATTGAAGCTCTCCGCGGCCCGCATGGGTCGAATTGAAGAAGTTGCCACGCGCGTCTTTGGCACAGCCCTGAAGGACACGTTGGTGAGTGACCAGCAAGCCCTCGCGGCCGAGTCCGCCTCCTCCTCCGCCTTGATAAGAACCGAGGTTCTGCCCTTCATCGGCGCCGTGCCTGAAGAGGCCGAGCGGCCCCCACCAGGCAGTCCCGAAGCCATCGCCGCCGCCTACCAGCGCGAGCTTGCACGCACGGAAGAAGCAGCAGCAGCAGCAGCCGCCGTTGCCAAGGCGACCGTGAATGCCAACGCCTCCTCGTCCTCCATCCTCTCCTCGGACGTGACCATCTCCGTGGGCGGCGCCACCAACATCACCTTTGACCTGCACCTGCTCGAGGACTTCAAGCACATCTTCGACGACATCCAGCTAAGCGGCATCAGCCTGCAGAACAACACCAACCTCTTCATCCTCCAGGTCGCTGCCCCTGTGGTCGCCGCCCTGGCCCTCGAGCCCCTCATCTCCCTCGTCGACACCTACTACATCGGCCACTTCCTGGGCTCCGTCTCCCTCTCCGCCTACGGCATCTCCGAGCGTGTCTTCGTTTTCAGCCTCTACATCCTTAATTTCCTAGCCACCTCCACCACCCCCATCGTCGCCAATCTCCGTGCCCAAGGCGAAGACGAAGCCGCCCGGGAGCTCGTCGGGCGCCTGCTCTTCTTCGCGGGCATGCTCGGCCTCGCCCTCATCCCCATCCTCCAAACCCTCGCCTACCCCTTGGTTAACCTCCTGGGGGCCCGCCCCGAGAACTACGCCGAGGCTGTCGAGTACTTCCAAGTCCGAAGCTGGGGCACACCTGCCCTCATGCTCGCGGCCGTCTCCAATGGGGCTTTGCGTGGGTACCTGGACACGTCCACCCCCCTTATCATCGCCGCCATTGCCTTCGTCGTCGATTATTCCGTCAATCCCGAATTGGTCTACCCCGCCGATCCCAAGGGCCTGGGCGCCGCGGGGGCCGCCACGGTCATTGCTGAGTGGCTGTCCGCGGGTTTGTTTCTGACCAAATTTCTGACCATGAAACCGCCCATCCTCCCCGTCTTTGACCTCTTTCCCCCCTGGGCCGAGATGGCCCCGGTGGTGCAGGCCTCGGCACAGATTTTCACTCGAACTGTCTTGCTTCAAGCCCTCCTCGCCACCTCCTGTATTGCCGCTGCCCGCATCGGCCCCTTGGACATTGCTGCGCACCAAGTCGCCCTCCAGTTGTGGATCCCGCCTTCCTTCTTGACCGAGGCATTCTCGATCGCCGCGCAGGGGCTGGTGGCCGACGCGTTGGGTCGCGGGGACCGGCTGCGGGGGCGGGAGCTGAGCCAGTTGTTAATTAAGTGGGGTGTGGCATTGGGTGGGGTGTTGGCCGTCTTCTATGCGACGGCCCAGATCTTGCAGCCGGACGTGTTGCCCCGCTTCTTTACGGAAGATCAGGGTATCTTGGACAAGGTCCACCCGATTGTGTGGCTGATTGCCATCATGCAGCCCATCAACGGCTTGGTGAACGTGGGCGGCGGCGTGCTGCAAGGCGCGCAGGACTTTACCTACCAGGTGTTGACCATGGGGTTGAGCGCGCTGTTTGCAGGGTCACTCTTCTTCCTGTTGCGGGACGAGGGCTTGACGGCCGTGTGGGAGACGCTGCTCGCCTTTCAAGTGATGCGGGCCATTCTGTTTACCTATCGATTCGTGGAGCCACAGGGTCCACTGAGTCTAGCACAGGAGCCAGGGGCGGCCAAGGGAGTATTGGCAGGCTCCATGTTTAGGGCGTGGGGTCACGACAAGAACGTACCCAAGAAGAACAAGAAGAGCAAGAAGAAGAAGCGGTATTGGTTCAACGACTTGTAAAGGAAAGGGGGGGAAAAGAAAGGTAAAAGGCGGAGAGTGGAAGGACGGAACAAAAAGGGTGTAACATTTGGTGGGGGGAAGTGAACAATTATCGAATGGGCAACAAAAATGTGTAACATAAAATGATGGCCAAAGAAAAAGAAACAATAGACAGGAAGAAAGATAAGGAGAGGAGAGGTATGTGGACGGCTTTCGCTTTGATGTGACAGGGTTTTGGTAAGTAAATTAAAAAAATGGGTGCCTGGTGATTTAACCTCCCCACCCCCTGGAAACGAAAACGCAGAAAGGGAGGGAAAGCAAATCACGATACTTTTTCTTCCTTGCTTCCTTGCTTCTTTTCTGCGCTTTGTAGTGCCGATGCGGCTAACAAACCACGCGCACGCGCTATTCCCTGTCTCGTCGACGCTGATGCGTGCACGTCCTTGGCTGTGTAGGGTGCCTCTGTGCCAATCACTCGCCCGAATTGAGTTGGCGAGCGCCAAAATCGCTCAAGGTTGCCTTCCCCCGCTTTCTTTCTGCGGTGGTCGCGTCCTTGCCCTTTTGCGGCTTGTCGCTTTATTCCAAGCCACCTGCCGCCCGCCTTGTCTCCCCCGCGGCAGCAGTGGCTTTGCTCTGTGGCCGCTGTGCTGTGTGCGTGGACGAGGTTTGTCGTGTGGTCTGAGGGAAAGCAGGCACGCTTGGACAGCGTTGTGGTCTGTACAGAAAAGGAAAAAGGCGCCGCCGTCTCTCTTACTAGCACACGCAAACCACACACCCACACCACACACACGCACAGGTGGCAGAGCTCTTCGCCTTGTTGAATGATGGGAATGCTTGCCATTTGCGTGGCCTGGGCTTGGTCCTTGTGTCTTGGTCCGCCCTGGCCTGCCTCGTCCCACCCTTCCCTCCCGCCCAACCTCTCCTTGCGGCGTAGAAAACCCAGTGAGACAAAGCCGCGCCCACCTCTGACCGCTCACGCCCACACAAAGCACACATATAACGCACATACAGACGAGGCGGAGCGATATCCTCCGCTATCTGTACCGGGGGTTGGGAGCCCTCTCTCCTGCTTCCCGCTTCCGCGCGGCCGAGGAAGAGCCCTGCCGCCTGTCGTCTCCCCTCTTCGCGAGCGCATCCAGGAATCACACACATACACAACGCGCACGCGCACTCAACCGCAGGCGCACTCAGCCGCCGTTCGAGGCTCTTTGACAGGCTTGCAAGTCTCGCCTTGCCCGCGGTCCCTTCGAGTTCCTCTTTATAGCATCTCACTCACTCCTATCCCCCGCCCTCTACCCCTACCCACAGACCTACAGACCCTTTTAGCTTTAGCCATGTACGTCAAGAAGCGCGACGGCCGCCTGGAGGCGGTGCAGTTCGACAAGATCACGGCCCGTATCAAGAAGCTGGTATACGGCTTGGACGCCAACTACGTGGACCCTGTGGTTATCACGCAGAAGGTGATCAGCGGCGTCTACGACGGCGTCACCACCTCGGAGCTGGACGAGCTGGCGGCCCAGACGGCGGCCTACTGCTCCACCCAGCACCCGGACTTCTCCAAGCTGGCGGCCCGCATCGCCGTCTCGAACCTGCACAAGAACACGACCAAGATCTTTTCGGAGGCCATCGAGCAGTTCCGCAACTACAAGCACCCCAAGAACGGCCAGCCCGCCGCGCTCATCGCCGAGGACGTGTACAACATCGTCATGGCCAACAGGGAGCGCATCAACTCGGCCATCATCTACGACCGGGACTTCGACTACGACTACTTCGGCTTCAAGACGCTGGAGAAGTCCTACCTGCTCAAGATGGACGGCATCGTCATGGAGCGGCCCCAGCACATGATCATGCGCGTGGCCATCGGCATCCACAAGGAGGACGTGGACGCCGCTATCGAGACCTACAACCTCATGTCCCAGAAGCTCTTCACGCACGCCACGCCAACGCTCTTCAACGCCGGCACGCCCCGGCCCCAGCTCTCCTCCTGCTTCCTGCTCACCATGAAGGAGGACTCCATCGACGGCATCTACGACACGCTCAAGCAGTGCGCCGCCATCTCCAAGTTCGCGGGCGGCATCGGCGTCTCCATCCACAACATCCGGGCGCGCGACTCCTACATCCGCGGCTCCAACGGGACCTCCAACGGCATCGTGCCCATGCTGCGCGTCTTCAACGACACGGCCCGCTACGTGGACCAGGGCGGAGGGAAGCGCAAGGGCTCCTTCGCCATCTACCTCGAGCCCTGGCACGCCGACATCTTCGAGTTCCTGGACCTGCGCAAGAATCACGGCAACGAGCTGGAGCGGGCCCGTGACCTGTTTTACGCCCTCTGGACGCCCGACCTGTTCATGCAGCGCGTGGAGAACGACGGCGACTGGTCCCTGTTCTGTCCCAACGAGTGCCCCGGCCTGGCCGACGTGTGCGGGGAGGGTTTCAAGCAGCTGTACGAGACATACGAGAAGAGCGGCAAGGCGCGCAAGGTGATCAAGGCCCAGCAGCTGTGGTTCGCCGTGCTGGACTCGCAGGTGGAGACGGGCACGCCCTACATGCTCTTCAAGGACGCCTGCAACCTCAAGTCGAACCAGCAGAACCTGGGCGTGATCAAGTCCTCCAACCTGTGCACGGAGATCATCGAGTACACGGCGCCCGACGAGGTGGCCGTCTGCAACCTGGCCTCGGTCAACCTCTCGGCCTTCGTGCAGGAGGAGCCGACTGGCAGCGGCAAGGCACCGAGCTATGACCTGCAGCGCCTGTACGAGATCACCAAGGTGGTGACCCGCAACCTGAACCGCGTCATCGACATCAATTTCTACCCCGTGGAGGAGGCCAAGCGCTCCAACATGCGGCACCGGCCCATCGGCATCGGCGTGCAGGGGCTCGCGGACGCCTTCATCAAGATGCGCTTCCCCTTCGAGTCGGCGGACGCGCACCAGCTGAACAAGGACATCTTCGAGACCATGTACTTCGGCGCCGTGGAGGCCTCCATGGAGATCGCCATGAAGGAGGGCCCCTACGAGACGTTCTCCGGCTCGCCCATCAGCAAGGGCGTCTTCCAGTTCGACATGTGGGGCGTGACCCCTTCCACGCGCTGGGACTGGCCCGGCCTGCGCGCCAAGGTCCAGGAGCACGGCGTGCGCAACTCCCTGCTGCTGGCGCCCATGCCCACCGCCTCCACGGCCCAGATTCTGGGCAACAACGAGTCCGTGGAGCCCTTCACCTCCAACATGTACTCCCGGCGCGTGCTGGCGGGCGAGTTCACCATCGTCAACAAGTACCTGCTCAGCGACCTGATCGAGCGCGGCCTCTGGAACGCCGAGGTCCGCAACCAGATCATGGGCAACCGCGGCTCGGTGCAGAACGTGGCCAGCATCCCCCGCGAGCTCAAGGAGCTGTACAAGACCGTGTGGGAGATCCGGCAGAAATGCGTCATCGACATGGCGGCCGACCGCGGCGCCTACATCTGCCAGTCCCAGTCCCTCAACATCCACCTGGCCAACCCCACGCCCGCTCAGCTCACCTCCATGCACTTCTACTCCTGGAAGAAGGGGCTCAAGACCGGCATGTATTACCTCCGCACCCGCCCCAAGGCCGACGCCATCCAGTTCACGGTCGACAAGAGCCAGCTGGCCCAGTCGGACCTGGCCGGGGCGGCCGCCAATAAGCACGAGGAGGAGGAGGAGGAGTGCTTGACCTGCAGCGCGTGAATGTGTCGTTATGTGGTGGTGATGGGAAGAAATTGAGAGCAGGTGCTGTCGTGGGTGCTTGAGAGTGGTGTCCTTTGTCCTGTGCCTTGCTAGTACTGGCGGGGGAGGGGGAGCGACAGGTTGAGTTGAGTGGGGAGGAAAAGTGTATGTGGGAACTGTATGTAGACATGCGGCGCGGCACCTATCGGGATGGTGTGTCTCCATTTTTGCCATTTCGAGAGGACAGGAGAATAAGGATGGAGGTACGCACAAGCGCGACTTGAGACAAGTGTGTACGTGTAGATCGAGTAATGGAAGGACGGGCGGGTTTTTGGAGCGGCACGACATTTGAAGGCAGGGTTAAGGGGCGTGCTTTCCTGTGACGTTGCTGAAGAGAAGGCCTGAGGGTGAGAAGAAAGAAATTGCGTAAGGAAAGGGAAAAGATGACGACGAGAAGCAGGGGAAGAGTAAAAGAAGAGATACGTATAAAGCTATATTTGTGTACGACGAGAACGACGAAGACCAGAACAAAGAATCAAACGAGTGAAATAGAGAAGAGACGCTTGTTTGTATCAGAAAAACCTTGTTGCTTTTCCTTCTAACCTTGCTCTAACCTCCCTGGGTCCCACTACCTGGCTTGAAGCAAATTCGGAGAGAGAGAGGCCTAGGCGAGGCCTTCGTTTGTGTTGGACGCTGCACTACGTTGACGATGTGTGCCACTTAGTCTCACACACAACCCCGTCCTTCCCCCTCGCACCCTGCCCCAGGCCCCCAACGGCGGCGGCCCCGTCCGCGTCCTCATGTCGCAGCAGGTACCTCCACCTCCCCCTCCACCATCACTGATGGCATCATCATCATCCTCCATGCACACGTCCGCCCCCACTCCGGAGGAAGCCGCAGCCCAGGGGATCAGTTACGACGCCTTGCTGAGCATTCGGCACCAGCGGTTGGTGAGACACGTCAAGGCCGTGTCGGGGGACCACCGTAGGCAGGTGGCTGCGTATTGCCGGCGGTACGAGGCGGGCGAGAGCATCCACCAAATCGCGTGCCGCGTGCGGTACCCACCCTACTTGCTGGCGCGCATGCTCGTGGAAGAATTGTGCCAAGTGGGGACACGGCAAAAGGTCACGGAGCTGATGCGCGCTCCGCACCTCATCGCCAACTTGCGGTTGCGCCGGGAAGTGACGCAGTGCATCGAGCTGGACGGGGACTTTTCTCCCGGTGCCGACCGGGTGGCGCGAGCCATTGGCGTCGACTATGAGCGTGAGCTTTGCTTGCGGTTGCGTGCCTTGGCCGTGCCTTTTGAAGACGAAGACACATTGCGGGCGCGGGGGCTGCCCAAGACGCCCGACGTGCGGTTGCTGGTGCCCTTGGGCCTGGTGGACGCGGACGGGAAGCAACACCTCGTGAATTGGATCGACAGCAAGGCCATGTACGGCACGCGGGAGACATATCTGACCGAAGTCCTGCCGCAAGTGACACGCTACGTGAACCGGTTTGGGCCCGGGTGTGTCGTGTTTTGGTATGGCTTTTGTCCGAGCATTCGCGAATCGCCGGCGACGCCCCAACACCACGTCGCACTGCTGGACGATTTTCCCCCGCGACAAGGGGAACTGGTGTTCCTGGACGGAGGGGGGTTGGGCAGATGAGGTTCTGCATAGGAGAAGGATGGAATGAAACACTTACAAAGAAATCAACAAATGAGCGTGTAAAAGCAAAAAGAAATGAAGCTGGTCGCTGCCCTTGAGGGCTATCTCGTGTGTTTTTTTCCCCCGCCGCTACTGTCGAGGATTCTTTGCTTATTGTGTTGTCTGGCGCGGTTACCCCTAACCTCAGTCCCATGATTGATCCCTCTTCCCCGTGCGTGGTGGCGGCTCTCCCACATCAAAACCACTCGTAGTGTCACCTAGGCCCCATTTCTTCCTTTTCCTCTCAATTTCTTTCCCTCTTTTTGATTCTCCAACAAGAAATCATGGCATTGCAGACTTCCCTTCTTCCCCATACCCACCTGTCCTTCCCCCTCCTCCCCCACCGTCCTGCTCTCTACGCGTCACTGGGAAAACAAAATTTGGTCGACTCCTTACCCTGACAGGAAATTCCTCGCTATGATTCACTCACTCCCAAAACGCACAGCACCGCACCCGCCCGCGGGCCTCTCCCCTCCGGAAAAGCGCCCGCTATGCCACGCGTGCCAACGTACGATGTTTGACTCTAGTATGCAATACACTCTTTCCCTCTCTTCTTCTTCTCCATTTGGAACACATTAAATCCGATGCCACTCACATACAACCTAAATACTTTTTCTTCTTACCCTCCTCCACCCACCATATAACCTCTCCTCCCCCTCACCTTCCCACTACCCAAAAAACACACTTAACATTGCGCGCTAGCCGCGGTGCTGGGGTCAGCCACCGCCTCGTACTGTCCGCGGTTCAGGGCATTGGGCAGCACGTTCTGCACAGCCGCAGGAAAGGAGGTGGCAAGGTTGGCAAACGGCCAGCTTCCGCTCGCGTAGACCTGCGTCAGGAGCACCACCGTCCCCAGAAGAGCCGCCACGCCGGCCAAGGCCAACAGGATGCCCGTCAGGTTAGACGAGGAGGAGGACACCACCGTCTCCGGCGTCTCGCGGCGGGAGGAGGAAAGCACAACGTCTGCAGGCTCAGACGCCGCGACCTCCTCCTCTTCCACCACCACCAACTCGGGCGTGGCGGCCACAGAATCAGCCTTGTCGTCGGCAATGGAAGCCTCGGTGGCGGGCTCGTCGACCGGCACGGCAGCGGGTGCCCCTCCCTGCCAATCAGCAATCGGATCGTACTTGCAGGCGTGGGGCGGGTAGGTGGTGTCAATGTAGCCCTCCTTGACCGCCAGCCGGAAGCTCCAGAGCGGCGCCGAATCGGCCGTGGTCTCAGCGTGCTCGTCCAGCTTGTAGGTCCAGAAGGCCCAGCCCAGCTCGCGCTCGTAGACGTCCATCTGCCGGTGGGCGAAGGAGCGGATGTGGTCCTTCCACCAGGGGTCGGTCTTGCGCAGGGCAATATGGTCGCACTGGCCGAAATTCTGGAACTTGCGGTCGAGGGCGTCCATGCAGTTGTCGATGGCCAGGGAGAACTCGCCCGTGATGGTGGGCGCGGCCGAGCAGGTCTCGTAGCGCAGCATGGAGGTCATGGCGCAGGACATGCGCTCGTGCACGTACATCTTGAGCTTGTCGGCCTGGTAGGTGTCGGAGGCGATGTCGGAGGGGTTGAAGCCGTGGTACAGGTGCGTGTCCATGTAGACGTTGTCGAAGGGGAAGTACTTGAGCATCATGGCCCACATGTCGCCGTGGAAGGAGTCGTGCAGCAGGATGGGCAGCTGGGGCAGCACGGCGCGCACGGAGGAGATGGCCAGGATGTAGAAGTCGCGCACCATGCCCATGTCCAGGAAGACCCAGGGCTCGTTCACCAGCTCCAGCATCATGATGTTGTCCAGGCGCAGCTCCTCCGACAGGTACTTGATGTAGAGCGCCATGCCCTCCAGGATCTGGACCGTCTCGTTGATGGCGCCCTCGTTGTACAGCCAGGTCTCGCCCCACTTGTGCACGTCCGGGTCGTCGCTCATCTTGCCCGAGTTGTCCAGCCCGTTCTGGCTGAGCGGTGCCCCGTGCAGGTCTAGGATCACCTGCAGGCCCGCCTCCTTGGCCCACCGGATGACGTTGGTAATAGGGTGGTGCGCGTCGTAGATGTCCTCGTCCGGCACCAGGTACGGTGACGGGTCTAGGCCCGCCTTCTCGGCAAAGTACCAGTAGCCCACGGGCAGGCGGATGGTGTTGAGGCCGAACCTGTGGGAGGGAGAAGGAGGAGGATGATAGTTGTGTGTAAGCACAGATGGTGGCGAAAATCTCGAGAGTGCAATCAAAGTAATACATCCATGCTCGTGTAGAAATGTGCGACAACAAGACGCAGTGTTTTGAAAAGGATTTGAAAAGGAGAAAAGAAGCACCATTCGTCCTCAAACAACCACACCGGCACTCCTTCCTCTCAGAGCCAACCACCACCTCACCAATAAAACTACTTACTGCTTCATCTGCACAAAGTCGGCAGCGGTGTACCAGTCCTTCCAGTGCTCCTTGAGCTTGTCGCAAATGCCCATCTTGGCGCACTTGGACGAGTACGTGTATTGGTCCCAGATGCCGGTCTCCTCGCCCCAGGTCACAAAGCCGGGCATGATCCACTGCTCCAGCACAAAGAGCCCGCCAATGTTCACGGCCCGGATGGGGTTCTTGATCTTGCTGTACCAGGGCACCGTCTTCCAAGGCTCCTCCCGCCCGCAGGTCAGGTAAGCAAGCCCATTAAAATCGCAGGCGGCCACGCCCTTCACAATGGTGCTGTTGTACACGGCCGAGATGTAGTTGGCCAAGGCCGCAACCGCCTTGGTAGGCTCCGCAGAGAGAAGAGAGCCAGCATTAGCCACACCCCAGCTTTTAGGAAATTTTCCACAGTCGTACGTCTTCCCGTCCGCCGGATTCATAACAAAAACGCCACGATTGCGACCACACGCACTTCCCCACATGCCACCAATCTATTTGAATAGAGTAATTGTTTGAATTAAATTCACATCATAAACTTTCAAAAGAAGTCGGATATCAAAAAACACATGTCACACGTATGTCACATACAAACTTACATCTTCCGAGAACTGACTCAACGTAGAGGCACTTATTTTAGGGTCTAGTCGGCAAATCATGTTGTCAGGGTCCACTCCTTGCTGTGTTTTAGTGCCTTCCGCAGGCTTGCTTCGCCACTCCATTATCACATTGCCATTCCTGCCGTCTAAATGCGTATTGGGAGACACACTGGAAGGCGTTATTGACGGGCCATTTCCTGGTTGTGGAGGCTTCGGCGTGTGAGACCATGGCCACGAAAAAGCGGTCGTGCCGGTGACCAGGACCAGGCAGAGCGCCACCAGAAAGGGGAGCCTTGAAGTCATGGTTGGTCCCTGTGTTGAGTGTGTAATGAAGGGAGGCGTGCGGTGAGTGTCTGCGCGAGGAAGAACGAGGCGTGTGACGACGCGGCCGCGAGGAAGAACGAGGCGTGTGACGACGCAGCCGCGAGGAAGAACGAGGCATGTGACGACGCAGCTACAGCCAGCCAAAGCTCGTGGCTAAGGCGGCGGTCAGGCGTGGCCTGCGCGGGAGGGGGAAAGTAGGACACATTTAGGACGGGTCCATGCCCCAAGTGTCTGGGCGGGTGGGCATGGCCGAAGACCGCTGGGACAAGGCAGGCGACAAGGAACAAAGCGTCGTTCTGATTCGCAACGTTCTTGTCTGCTTCGGACGCAGAGGACAAGGTTCGTGCTGTCTTTGTATGGGGTGGGGTGGCTTGGATGGAGTGGCGTGAGTACGTGAGCGAGGATGACGGGGGAGGCTTGCCTCCGCTCGCTCGCTCCGAGCAACGTTCTCGTGCCTCCTCCACAAGCAAACAGCGCAGCAGTAAGGCTCCTAGGTTGCGTGTGGGTAGGTCTGGTCGGTGGTGGCAATAAATAGCCCGTGGTATCGAGGTGGGGGCATGACTGCAGGGCGAAGAACAAGAGCAGCCAGCCAATTCAAACCCTCGACAGCATGAGAAGCTGTTAGCCCCACTAGTCAAGTAAAGCATCACCAGACAGGCGAGGAGCCACGACATGTTTGGTTCCAGTTTTGCGTGTGTGAATGGAAGTTCAGAGAAAGGCGTGCGGGTCGCGTGCGGTGAGTGCGTGCGCGAGGACGAACGAGGCGTGGCACGAAGCAGCTGGCGCGCTACAGCCAGCCAGCCAACGCTCCCAGCTAAAGCGGCGGTCAGGGATAGCCTTGCAAAGGAGAAGGTAAATATGACATACAACCAG
>Ga0209390_10003185_pt1 | contig 27032 bp, 15 predicted proteins | sample BON01_FD_187212 | JGI IMG/M metagenome (GOLD analysis project Ga0209390, IMG submission 187212) | Freshwater microbial communities from Lake Bonney liftoff mats and glacier meltwater in Antarctica - BON-01 (SPAdes) (version 2) | ecosystem: Environmental > Aquatic > Freshwater > Ice > Glacier...
TATCTGTTTTGTAGGTATTGGTGCAACTTCTAAATAACCAATGGGGTACTAAATCTAAAATTTGTCGAATGACTGGTTTATTGTTATTTTTGTTTCGCCTGAAGAGTCCCATATTTGAAAAGTTTTTAGTAGAACTCAAAAATACGTGATTCTGAGGGCTTTTTAAAATCCCGACTTTCGGATGCTAGTGGTAAAAAATACCTATTTCATAATTTTCTCATCTGAATTATATCGATTTTCACCCTATTTAGTATCAAACCTGAGAAATACAACGCTATTTTAATCATTTCTTTTTCTAATCCTATTTTAGCGCAAAAAAACTCAATAACTTTTTGCTATTTTTGCATAAAATTATAATGATTTGAAGAAAATACTTTCCGTTTTATTAGTAATCTCTCAACTATCACTTTTTGCTCAAAAAAACTATCCAAAAGACTATTTTGGGAAGCCATTAGCGGTACCCATTATTCTTTCTGGAACTTTTGGCGAATTGAGAAACAATCATTTTCATGCTGGATTAGACATAAAAACCCAACAAAGAGACGGATTGGATGTTTTGGCAACCGCAGATGGTTTTGTGTCTCGAATTCGGGTTGCCTTATGGGGTTACGGGAATGTTATTTATGTAAATCACCCCAATGGTTACACCACTGTTTATGCACATTTAAGCAAGTTTAACGATACCATTAGTAAGTACGTGCGTAAGATTCAGTATGAGAAAGAAAGTTTTGAAACTGGAAATATTTTCTTAAAAGCTGGAGAAATTCCTGTTAAAAAAGGGGATATTATTGCGTTATCTGGCAGCACAGGCGGATATGTTCCGCCTCATTTACATTATGAAATTCGTGATACAAAATCAGAAAATATTATTAACCCATTGTTTTTTGGTTTAGAGATTACAGATACAAAATCGCCCTCTATAAACGCAATAATTAGTTATCCTATTGATGAAACTTCTCGAATTAACAACTCCAATTCTAAAAGCATTTTGGCAATTACAAAGGTTGATGAAAACAATTATAAAACAAGTACCGTCGCTGCTTATGGAAAAATCGGATTCGGAATTGGTGTTTACGACCAATTTAACGATGGGTATAATAAAAATGGGATCTTTAGTTTAGAAATGACGGTAAATGGATCACGTGTTTATTATCATGATTTAGAAACGTTCACTTTTGCGGAGAGTAAATACATAAATTTATTGATTGATTATCCGTATTACCAAGATTTTGATAAACGTTTCCAAAAAACATATAAAGTTGAAGGAAATAAGCTAACTATTTACCAAGACTTAATTGATAAAGGAATCATTGAGGTTAAAAACGGATTGAATTACTCCGTAAAAATTATCGCAAAAGATTACGCTGGGAACACAGCTACCCTTACGATTCCTGTTTCTGGAAAAGAAAGTAACGCTATTTTTTCAAAACCAAAAGATTCTACAAACTATAAGATTGATAGAAAGAAATTTAACAAGTTTACCAAAGAAAATGTAACCATTGCTTTTCCCAAGAACACGTTCTATGAAGATTTTTATATGGATTTTAAGATAAAAGACAAAGTGGCATCAATCCATAAACCAACACTTCCTTTAGATAAAAACTTTACGTTAATATTTAATGTTTCTAGTTATTCTGCGGATGAAAGAAAACAACTTTACATTGCCAATATCAACAACAAAAGATACCCAAGATATCAAAACACACGAAAAAGAGATACTATTTTTTACACAACAACAAAAACATTAGGTGAATACACGTTAAAGACTGATAATAAGCCACCTAAAATATATGTACTAGACTTTGGCAACGAACAATGGATAACTAATTATACCACTATTACTGTAAAAATTGATGATGAAGATTCTGGCATCAAAGACTACAGAGCAACGATTAATGATGAGTGGATTTTAATGGAATACAATTTAAAAAAGAAGCAATTAACCTACAATTTTAGCGATAAAAAATTGGTAGGTAACAAACATATCTTTAAACTTGTAGTCTCTGACAATGTAGACAATACCAATTTTATAGAAAGAACGTTCTATAGAAAACCATAACGCACAAAAGACACACCATACGTGAAAAAAATAGTACTACTTCTTTTATTTCTTCCGATGATTTCTTTGGCACAAAGAACCGCCATCTTAAAAGGAACTATAAAAGACAAGTTTAACAACCCCATTGAAAACGTTTCTATACAGTTCGATGCAACAGGAACAACCACAGATGAAAATGGGAATTACCAAATAAGAATTCCGGTTAAAGAATCTATTTCTATTGTATTTAGTCACGTTTCTTATCGTAGTTTAACAGAGAATATAACTGCAACTGGTGTAAATACCTATCGCTTCTCGCCTACTTTGGTGTTAAAAACGGAAAAACTTACAGAAGTTATCATCAAAAATAATAAGAAAGCTGCAGAAGGAATTACAACTATCGACATAAAACTAGTAAAACGGATTCCTGGTGCAAATGCGGGAGTAGAAAATTTACTGATGACCTTTGCTGGCGTAAATAACAACAACGAATTAAGTACACAGTATAGCGTGCGTGGTGGAAATTTCGATGAAAATCTTGTTTACGTAAACGGTATTGAAGTGTACAGACCTTTTTTAATCCGTTCTGGACAACAAGAGGGTTTGAGTTTTATCAACAGTAATTTAGTGCAGAATATTGATTTTTCTGCAGGCGGATTTCAAGCAAAATATGGCGATAAATTATCTTCTGTTTTAGATATTACCTACAGAAAGCCAAAAGAGTTTGCTATTACAATTGATGGGAGTTTATTGGGCGGAAGTGCCACTATAGAAGGTCAATTGTTAGATAAAAAGTTAAGTATTATTACGGGAATTAGGTATAGAGATAATAGTTTATTCGTAAATTCTAAACAAATTGAAACCAATTTTAAACCCAATTTTACCGATGTGCAATCTTTTGTATCTTATGAATATTCTAATAAGTTAACCTTGAATTTCTTGAGCAACTTTTCGCTAAACAATTACAATTATAAACCTTTGTCTAGAAGAACTCGTTTTGGAACGGTTGCAGATCCGTTGGAACTGGTTGTGTTTTATGACGGACAAGAAAAAGATTCGTATCAAACGTTATTTGGCGCATTATCTGCAGATTATACTGCGAGTGAAAACTTGAAATTTACAGGAACTTTGTCTTCTTACAACACCCAAGAAGAAGAATATTTTGATATTGCTGCTGCTTATAATTTAGGCGAAGTGGATGCCAATATTGGATCAGAGAATTTTGGGGAAGTCGAATTTAGTCAAGGTATTGGTTCACAATTAAATCATGCAAGAAACGATTTAGATGCGTTAATTAGCAACGTGCAGCTTAAAGCTTCGCTAAAAGATGGGGATAATCAATGGGAGTTTGGTGTAAAATATCAAACAGAGGATATAAAAGAACGCATTCGTGAATGGGAATTGATTGATTCTTTAGGCTTTTCAATTCGCCCGCCAAATCGTTTTGCAAATAACCAACCTTATGAACCTTATGTTGGCCCAATTGAACCGTTTCAGAACATTAGAAAAGAAAATCAGATTACCATTAATCGCTTTTCTGGATTTGCACAGTTTAGCCGCAAAACATTTTGGAATGAACATCAAATTTGGTATAACGTTGGAATTCGCAGCCAAACTTGGACGGTTTTATCCGAAGGAAATACAAACAATCATGTAATTGTTAGTCCGCGAGCACAATTTGCGATTAAACCAGATTGGGGAAAAGATATGTTATTTCGCCTTTCTGGCGGATTTTATGCACAACCACCAACTTACCGAGAATTAAAAGATAAAAATGGAACTATTAATACTGAATTGAAAGCACAACAAGCTATTCATGTGGTGCTAGGGAATGATTATAGTTTTGAAATGTGGGACAGACCGTTTAAATTAATCACCGAAATTTATTACAAAGACTTGACGGACGTAAACCCGTATGCGGTTGATAATGTTAGAATTCGTTATCAGGCAAAAAACAATGCAGATGCCTATGCGTATGGACTTGACGTTCGTTTAAATGGCGAATTTGTTCCCGGAAGTGAAAGTTGGGTAAGCTTGGGCTATTTAAAAACCGAAGAAAACATTGATAATCGAGGCTATATTGCACGACCAACAGACCAACGGATTAAATTGGGAATTTTATTTCAAGATTATGTGCCCAATTTGCCAGATTTAAAAGCGTATTTAAACTTGGTTTACAATACTGGCGTGCCTGGCGGAAGTCCTGCATATGCAGATGTCTACAATTTTCAAAATAGATTACCAGATTATAAACGTGCCGATTTAGGAATTAGTTATGTGTTTACTGATGCTTCTAAAAGACAAGAAACAGGTTGGTTAGACAACTTTAAAGAGCTAACGGCTGGGATAGAATTGTTTAATATGTTTGATATTCAGAATTCAATTACCAATACTTGGGTTAGAGATGTGTATTCTAAACAGCAATTTGGAATTCCGAATTATATGACTGGGCGTGTTTTGAATTTTAAGATTGGGGTGCAGTTTTAATCAGTTAAAATTACTTTGTTTCCATTTTTAATTACCCAGGGTTATTTGATAAGAACAATCTGTACTTTGCATATCTACAGCACTAATTTCTGCTTTTTTCAATCCGTAAGGATTCTTTTTAAAGGTAGTTAACTCCTCTCCTTTCCAAAAGGTTTTACCATTCTGTGCATGGTAATAGAAAACAGCATTCATTGTTCTTTGTATGTAAATATTTTCGTTTGGCTCTATAACATAATAACCCTTATTTTCCCATTCGTCTTTTAAATTCTTATATCTTAAAACCAATTCAACAAGAGAACTCGTTTTGTTTATAAAGTTAATTTCACAAGGGTATTTTCTCATTGCTACACTGCCGTTATCATAAGTGATTTCTGATTTAAATTCACCGTTTTCTTCGTAGTCTATCCAAGAACCATGTTGCTCACCTTTTTTGAAAGAACCTGCTGTTTTTACTGTTTTATTCTCATCGTTATAATAGTATTTTGCAACGCTATCTTTCTTCCCATCCATATAATTCTGAATAGATTTAATGCTTTTGTTCGAGTAATACTCAATCCACTCGCCTTCTTTATCATCATTGCTATATTGTCCAGTTTCAGCCAAAGTCCCATTATTAAAATAGGCCTCATATTTACCTTTTTTATCATTAAATTTATAATTTTGTGACGTTGATATTTCTCCGTTTTTATGGTATTTAAGAACTTCTCCATGGTAATAACCATCTAAATACTCAATTTTAGATTTTATAATTCCATTACTATAATATTCATTTATAATGCCTGTAACTATTTTATTGTCTTTAAAAGTACCATCAGTTAGAATTTTATTTTTAGCAAAATATTGTAATACGTACCCATTTTTTTCATGGTTTTTGTAGTTAATCTTTGATTTTAAAGATCCATCTTCGAAAAACTCAATAGTTTCTCCATACAAATCTCCATTGCTATACGTTTCAATTAAACGAGTAGTACCATTTTCAAAATAGTAGGTTTGTATTCCATTCAAATTACCGTTTTTATGATTTTCTGAATATTCTAATGTACCATCTTTGTGGTATTTTGTAAAATTACCGTTTAATTCTCCTTTTACATAGTTTGCTTCCCTTTGTAATTTTCCATCTTTAAAATACGATTGATATACTCCGTTTTTCTTACCCTCTAAAAGAGTTGTAATTGCATGCAATTCTCCCGTTTGGTAATATGCTTTGTATTCTGTTTGATTTATTACTATACCATCAACATAATTTTTTTCAACCAAAAAATCTCTATTAAGATTGTCTGCCTCTAACCAAATACCAATTTTTTCTCCAAGTTTAAATGCTCCTTTTTGAATTATTTCTCCCGATTGAAAATAAAGCTCCCAATACCCATTTTCTTTGTTATTTATATAGTTTCCTTTTCCAAAAATTTCTCCTGTTTGATGATACAAAATCCAACCTCCTTGTTTTTGTTCATTTTCAATTTTACCTTCGCCCAATAATTTACCGTGATTGTAATACACTGAATCATTTTGAATAAAAATTGCGTCTTTTAGAATAGAGATTGAATCTTTTTGAGTAAAGATTGTATCTTTTTGAGCAAATGAACTAACAGAAGCTAAAAATAAGAACAGGAAACAGGTTTTCTTTAACAGAGAAATCATACGATGACTTTTAATTTTTGCAAATATAAGAAAAAGCGAGTTTTGAATAAACTCGCTTTTAATTTGAATTGCTACTTTTTCTTTTGCTTCTATTTTCTATTATATATTAATAATAAAGCAGTTCTAGTAATTTGATCAGTATCTTTATGTCTGTTAGTAAATTTTAATTGATTATTATTTATCAATTCTATTGTGACCGTAGTTACTTGCCCATCAGAAAAAGTAGTAATATTTTTATATATATTAGCATTGTCTTTTTTTGGAAACTCACTAAATTTATAACTATCTGAACCACTATAGGTTTCATTTTTAATCACAATTGAACTACACTCAATAACTCCATTTGCATCTGAAGAATAAGAAACGTTACTTGTAGTTTGATTAAAATTAAGAATTATATCACTTTCAGTTATTTTTAATAATGAAGAGTTGATCGAGTAATTTTCTAAATAAACTTTACATTTTTCATTATAACCCCCTTCTGTTGTTTCTCCCATATTTTTACCATTATAACTAATTGCTTCCCACTCGCCAAAAATTGGATTTTCTCCTTGTAATTTAATTTTATATGTTTTTGAAATTGTATTTAGATTATCATTAAAATCTATTTTCAAATCGAATTCTAAATCTTTTGTAAAATCCACAGATTCTTCCGCCGTAAATGTAATTTTTAATTTTCCTTTCTCTGCTAAACTAATATTTGGCTTTACCTTATCATTACTTACAGAAAAAGAATAATTAGTGTAATTTTCTGTTTCTACATTTAACTCTTCTTTTTTTGGAGTTGCAGGTATTGTTAAAACTTCAAGTTTATCAATATTAACAAACGGAATTTTATTCGCTAAATTAATTGCAGCATTGATTGTATTAATTACAGTAGAAAATTTTGAGAATGCATCAAAAAAGCTTGCTATTGTACTATTGGAATTTGAACTACTAGATTGACTCAAAGTTGCATCTGTTTGTTTAAAAGGTAATGTTCTAGATATTTTGTTGGTAAATGTTAATGTAGAAGCTGTTTTTGAACCTTTGTTGCTTACCCCATTATTCAATTCGAAATCCTCTGTATTAAAACCTATATTTAAAATAGTAAGCATATTCTGTTTTACTAGTGGAAGTGTATCATAAATTACCGCGACTCCTGCACCTCCTATTATAGCTCCGCCAATACTTACTAATCCGCCCGTTGCGACACCGCCAACTACAATTTCTTTTCCAATTGCAATTGCAGCAACACCAGCTGTAATTTTTAAAACGTTTCTAATAAATCTTTTGGTTTCTTTTTTTAATTCATCAAATGAATCAGCAGCTAAAACTTTTGAAGAATTAGCATTTTTATTAAAATCTGCAGTAATAATTTCATTAAAAACTTTTTTATTTGCTTCAAAAAATAAAGCTATGGCTTGTTTTTCGTCTTCACTTGCGCCTTTGAGAATATCATCTAAAATTTTTGCACCTTTCGAATTAGAGACACCTGCAGTTGGTGTAAAATTCGCCTCTATTCTACTTTTGAATCCATTAATTACCTCTTCTTTTGGTGCACTTAATTTAGTTTGAGAAATGCTTAATTCTAACTCACCTAACTCTGTATCTAACATATAAATCCCATCTTCCAAATAAGGAATAAACAAAGTTAAAGTTGTTTCATCTATTTTGTTGAGTTCTACATTTTCATCTCCTAACTTGGCTTGGTAACTGGTATTTAAACTAACATTGCTAACGTTAATGTTTATTACTTCAAACGTTTTTACACTGGAATTATCCACGGATAAATAATTCTCTACTTGTGGTTCTTCATCAGGAATCAAGTCATCGTCTTTTTTGCTACAGGCAAAAATTAATACTGTTACTAATGCTAAAACTTTAAATTTTGTTTTCATAACTTATTTAATTAATTTTTTTAAATGTCCGTAATTTGGCATAAATCTTAAAATACAATGATTTTGTCATTCTAACGTTAGGAAGAATCTCAATTAATTATCAAGAGATTCTTCATTTCGTTACACTTCATTCTGAATGACAAAAAAGGTATTATGATTGAATACTTATTTTCAGTTTTAATTTATTGCTTAATAATTTTTATATTGATTTCTCCTTTACCTGTCTTAATTTTAGCAAAATAAATACCTGAGGGTAATCTTGAAACATCCACATTTTCTGTATTTGTTTTTAATACTTTTTTACCTACCAAATTGTAAATTTCAACTGTTTTTAATTCTAAATTATTAGAAAGACTAATCGTAAAGTTTGATGATGTTGGATTTGGATATAACGCTATATTATCTTTTAAGAATTGATTTACAGCTAAAGCTTTTTGGCAAAAAGCACTATACGTTGCTGTTGCATCTTTAGTCCAATTTACTTTTGTATTGGCAGCTACAACATTATCCACTTGAATACATCCTAAATCAGGATTTCCAGTTGCATCCAATGTTGTAAGATTTGCGTTGTTACCGTTATTAATGTTTAAATACACCAACTTATTATTGCTAACTAAAAGTTCTGTAAAGGTTGTGATTTCTGAAATATCAATTTGTTCAATTAAATTATTAGCAACATTTAATTTTTTTACACTAACTGCGCTTCTGGATACATTTCTTTTATCGCCAGAAATTTTTGAAGAAACCACAACCGTATTTGCTTTTAATAAACTACTAATATCTGTTATACTATTTCCAGAAATATTAATACTTGCTGCATTTGTGAATGCTTCTAAACCTGTAACAGAAGTTATGTTTTGCCCGCTTAAATCTAAATCTCCAGTAAAAGCTTGCGCTTCTTCATACGTAATTACTCCATCACCATCATCTAAACCAGGAATAGCAGTTAACGCAGTATCTAAATTTGCATCTGCTGTGTACACTTCCCACTCTGCGCTACAATCTGTATTGTAATTTGCACTTGCATCTTTATTGGTCCAATTTATATCAGAAAATGAGACATTATCAACAGCAATACAAATTAAATTAGGATTATTAATAATTGAAAAATTAGTGATTAAAGTATTCGTTCCGTTTTTTAAATAGGCTCTTTCGATATTGTTATCATTCAAAAATAAAGTGGTTAATTTTTTATTCTGATTGATATCAACATTCACAATATTATTATTGTTCAAATACAAACTAATTAATTCTGTATTTGCTGAAAGATCAATTCCTGTTAATTGATTTTGAAATGCATCAAAACTCCAAAGTTTTACATTTTTTTTGATGTTGATAGAAGTTATCTGATTTTGACGAATTGAAAAGTTTTCTAAATCAACTAAATTGCGAACATCTAAAGAAGTAAAATTATTATCAGAAATATAAAAATTAACCAGTTTAATATTTTTAGAAACATCCATTGTAGTAAGTTGATTTTCCCAAAGTGAAAGTGTATGTAATTCCACATTTTTAGAAACAACTAAAGTTGATAACTTATTATTACCTAGGCTTACTAAAGTTAACAACGTATTATCTGATAAATCGAGCGTAGAAATTGCATTGTAATTTGCCTCTAAACTTACTAAATTATACATGGCTTGTACACCTGTTAAATCTGTAATTTTATCTGTTGAAGCGGGTGTTTTTGAAATATTTAAAACGGTTATTGCTGCTGCATCTGCTTCTAAAATATTTCCGTTTAAACCATTCGTATCAAAACCTAAATCGATTAATGTTTGCTCGAAGTTTGTATCTGGAATAGCAACTGTTGCCGCTGGATTTGCGCAATTTACATTGAAAGTAATTTGAGCATCAACATTTGTAAAATTTGTGGTTGCAAAACTTGGATTATCAACAGAAACACATGTTAAATTTGGATTGTTAGTTAAATCGATTTCTATAATATTACTATTATTACCATTTTTTAAATTTAGTTCAGATAAGTTGCTATTATTTGCTGCAAATAAAGATTTTATTGGATTATTTGATAAATCTAAAGAAGATATTGGCGTATTATAAATACCTAAACTAAATAATTTTGTTTGATTAGATAAATCTACCGAAGCTAACATTGTATTATCTGCCAGCCAAAGTTGTTCAAGATTAACATTAGTTGTTAAATCAATTGACGTAATATTCGTTTGTTCAGTTGTCAGAATTCTCATGGCAACTTGTTTAGAAACATCAAGTGTCGCTATCGGATTAATGCCAACTGCTAAATTATCTATTTTGGTATTTGCACTTAAATTAATTGAACTTATTTGATTATTTTCTAAATAAACAACTCTCAATTTTGGATTATTAGTCATATCTATACTTGTTATTTGATTGCTTTGAACTCGTAAATCTTCTAACAAAATATTATTAGTAAGGTCTAATGAAGTTAATTGCGCTGTGTGCAAACTTAAATGTGTCAGTTTACTATTCTGACTAGTATTTATAGTAGAAATAGGGTTTGTATCCGCATAAATTCTCAACAATTCTGGTAAAGAGGTAACATCTAAAGTTGTAATTCGATTATTCCAAACATACAAACGGTCTATTTTTGTGTTGTTTGAAATATCCAAACTTGTAATTTGATTGTCAGATATATATAACCAATTTAATTCAGTATTATTTGCAACATTTAAAGTTGTTAATTGATTTCCATGCACAAATAAATCTTTTATGTTTACCAATGCAGAAACATCTACAGCGGTAAATTGATTTCTCATAATTCCGAAACGTTCTAAAGCTGTATTTTGAGAAACATCTATCGTTGTTAATTGATTATCGTTTACAAAAAATGAAGTTAGGTTTATATTTGCAGAAATATCTATTGTCGTTAATTGATTTTCCCCCAGACTAACATCAATTAAATTTGTATTTGCAGCTAAATCAACCGAAGAAATTTCATTTTGCCTAACATCTAAATACTTTAAATTTGGCATTGAAGAAATACCAGTAATGCTTTTAATTTTTGCTGACACATTAGGAGTTAAAGGGTTTTCAATAGGGTTTCCAATTTTTAAACTATCTATTTTAATTGCATCCGTATTTAAAATATTCCCGTTTAAACCGTTTGTATCCCAACCTAGGTCAATTAATGCTTGCTCGAAATTTAAGTCTGAAATTGTTGTTACATCCGGTGAAGTATTACAATTTAAGCTAAACTTTAATTGAGCATCTCTATTCGTAAAATTGGCTGTTGCAAAAGCAACATCATCTACAGTTACACAGGTTAAATTTGGATTGTTAGTTAAATTAATTTCTGTAATGTTATTATTGTTTCCGTTCTTTAAATTTACTTTTGTTAGCAAATTATTATTTGCAAATAACCTTGTTAAATTAGTGTTGTTTGCTATGTCTAATTCTGAAATAGTGTTATTTTCAAAACCTAAACCTTCTAAAAGTGTATTTTGGCTAACATCTATACTACTAATTTGATTTGTATTAAACCATAAACCTGTTAATTTTGTATTATTAGTTACATCCAAAGACGTTAATTGATTATCTCTAACTGAAAAAGTAACTAACTCAGTATTATTTGAAACATCTATTGCTGTTAATTGATTTTGAAAAACACCTAAATACGTTAATGCTGTATTATTAGTTACATCTATTGAAGTTAACTGATTTTGAAAAATTGCCAAAAAGGTTAATGCTGTATTATTTGTTAAATCTACCGTAGTTAATTGATTATTTTGAATCTGTACAGTTGCTAATAGCGCATTTGCTGAAAAATCAATTGATGTTAGCTTGTTGTTTTGAGCACTTAATAATTTTAAATTTAGAAAATTAGAAGTATCAAATGAAGTAAAGTTATTATCATTAATCTGTAAATTTTCAAGCAAAGCATTTTGTGATAAATCTATAGTAGAAAATCCATTTTCAAAAATACCCAAACCAAGTAGATTTGTGTTTTGAGTTACATCTAAACTTGTTAATTGCGTACCACCAACCCAAAGTGTTTCAAGATTGAAATTTTGTGTTACGTCTATAGCGCTAATATTAGAATATGCTAAATCTAAATTTTTTAAAGTAGAAATGTTAGTTACATCAATAACTGAAATAGGATTATTTCTTAAATTAATAGTTTCAACCATATTACTACTTGAAAAATTTATGGTTGCAATACTATTATCATCTGCATAAAGAGTGGTGAAATTAGCATTTTGTGATAAATCTAATGTGCTAATATTATTATTCCATATTTGTAATTCTGTCAACTGAAGATTACTTGATAAGTCAATTTCGGACAAATTATTGTCGAAAACAATTAGCTTGACAAGATTTGTAAACGCTTCAATACCTGTTAAATCTGAAATATCTTTAGAAGATACATCTAAATCTGTAACATTATTCGCATCAGTAAGTAAAATATTTCCGTTTAAACCATTGGTATCAAAACCTAAATCGATTAACGCTTGTTCGAAATTAATATCAGCAATAGTAGTTGCATCTGTTGATGTATTACAGTTACTTTGAAAGTTTAAACCTGCATCAACATTAAAACTTGTTGTATCAAAATTAGGATCATCCACAGTAATACAACTTAAAACTGGATTGTTAACAATAGTAAGGTTTGTTAAATTTACATTGTTGCCGTTTCGCATATTTAAAGTTGCTAAACTTGGATTATCGCCAATATCAATTAATCTTAATTTGGAGTTCTGCGATACATCTAAATCAGTCACATTGGTTTGAAATACGTGAATTTCATTTAATTCAGGCTTATCAGAAACATCGATTGCTGTAATTGGGTTAATACCAACAGCCAACACTTTTAATGAGTCATTTTGAGAAATATTGATATTAGTAAGATTATTTGCATTTACATTTAATAACGTTAACGCTGTATTTTGACTTACATCAACTGAAGATAAATTTAGACCTGCTACGATTATTTCTTTCAATTTTAAATTACTTGAAACATCTAAACTAGAAATCGTGTTGGTTTCAGAACTTCCACTTAAGTCTGATGAACTTCCTCCCAACCATAAATAAACTAACTCTGCATTGTTAGCTACATCTATTGAAGATAGTTGATTATTATAAACTCGTAAAAAGTCCAAATCTGGATTTTGAGAAGTATTTAAACTGGTCAATTGATTATCCTCTGCTAAAACTCGAGTGATTTTTGTATTATTAGTTAAGTCTAAACTAACCAAATTATTACTTGAGATCCAAATACTTTTTAAGTTTGTATTTTGAGAAATATCTAAACTTTGCATTTGTTGGTAAGGTATTTTCAAAACTTCTAAATTAGGCAAGCCAGACAAATCTAAAGAGGCCACTTTATTATAAGCAAGCTGTATGTATGTTAAATCTGGAGAATTTCCAAAGTAAACGTTTTCTAAATTTGACAAAGTTGTTAGCGTAATACTTTTTAATTTGGTATTGTTGCTCAAATCAATATCTGTAATGCCAGAACTACCTCCAAAAATTGAGAAAACCTCTAAATTATAATTTACAGAAACATCTATGTTTGTTAAATTATTTCCATTTAGATATAATTTTTTAAGATTTCCATTCTGATTTACATTTACAGAAGTTAAAGCGTTACTATTCGCACTTAAATAAAGTAGGTTTGGCATTTTTTCAATTCCTGATAAAGAAGATATTCCTTTTGCATTTAAATTTAAACTATCTATTGCTGTAGCTTCAAGTTCTAAAATATTTCCATTTAAACCATTTGTATCTAAACCTAAATCAATTAATGCTTGTTCGAAATTTGTATCTGGAATTGCAACTGTAGCAACAAAATTACAATCTACATTAAATGAGAAAGCCCCATTTACATTCGTAAAATTAGTTGTTGCAAAACTTACATCATCAACTTCTACACAGGTTAAATTTTGATTGTCTCTAATTTCTACGCTAGTTAATGCAGCATTGTTTTCGTTTTTTAAGTTTACACCTTCTAACAACGTATTTGCAATCACAAACCTTTCTAATTTTGTATGATTTGACAAACCTAAAGTTCCTGTTGTTTTCACTTGGTTGATGTCAAACTCTTTTAGCAATAAATTTTGTGAAATATCTAAATCTGTAAGTTGAGTTTCAAAAATGATTAGCTTTTCTAACTTTGTATTATTGCTTAAATCTATGTTATTTAAATCTGTTTTCCAAGCATATAACTCCATTAAATCTGATGTATTTGTTACGTCTATACTTGTTATTGCATTGTTGCCAAAAGCAATTACTTTTAATTTATCATTGGCACTTAAATCTAAACTTGTTATGTTGTTAGAATTAATATTTATCAATTCTAACTCTAGATTTTGAGAAAGATTAATCGTAGAAATATTTTTTAATCCTGCTACAATAATTTCTTTCAATGCGGTATTATTTGTAACATCAAGAGTTGAAATTGTATTTGTTTCTAAATCGCCTGAATAAAAATTATCTTCTGGGCTGCCTCCTAGCAAAAGATATTCTAGTAAAATATTATTTGAAATATCAATAGCTGTCAATTGATTGTTGTAGATATTTATTTGATTTAATAGTGTATTTTTTGAGAGATCTATTTGCGATAAATTATTATCTGATATTAAAATATTTTCTAACATTGTATTGTTAGAAAAATTTACATAAGAGATATTATTTTTTATCGCTTGCAACCTTTTTAAATTGGGTGAATTAAAAGTATTTAAACTTTCTAATTGATTTGAATTTGCATATAAAGTTTCTAATTTCGTGTTTTTAGAAAAATTTACATTGGTCAGTTGGTTTCTTCCTAGGTTAATGTACGTTAATTCCGTTAAATCAGTAATATTTATAGCCGTAAGCTGATTGTCTGAAATTATTATACTCTCTAATTTTGTGTTTTTTGATAAATCTACACTTGTCAAATTATTTTTTCTAACATCTAAACCTGTTATATTTATAAAAGCTTCTATTCCTGTTAAATCTGCTATTTGTAAACCTATTCCTTTAATTGGTGCAGTTACAGCTTCTGCTTCAAAAAACTGAATTTCATCATCGCCATTGCTATTAATAAAAGTATCTGCCACTAAAGCCGCTTTCATTTTTGCATCCGGGATGTAAACTACACTTAATGCAGAACAATCTGTACTAAAAGAAGTTTGGGCATCGATAGAAGTAAAAGTGTTTGTTGCATACGTTGCATCATCAACTTCTATACACACTAAATTAGTATTGTCTGTTGCAATAAACTCGGTGATATTTTGATTTCCGCCATTTTTTATATTAATTTTTGATAAATTATTATTCCCTAAATGAAGAATTTTCAATAATGGATTATTCGTTAAATCTAATATGTTTAGTTGATTAAGATCAACCCATAAATACGTTTCTAGTGCTGTATTTTGACTTAAATCTATTTCTGTAAGTTGATTTCCCGACAAGCTTAAACCTTGTAAAGCAGTATTTTTTGTTACATCTATAGTTGTAAGTAAGTTTCTATCCGCATTCAACTGCACTAAGGCTGTGTTTGTACTAACATCTACGTTGCTTATTTGATTGTCATGAATATAAAGTGTTTTTAATGCCGTATTTTGAGCAACATCGATTGTAGTCACAGCATTAAAACCAGCTCCAAAATTTTCTAAATTGGTAAATCCTTCAATTCCTCTAACATCAGAGATATTTTTTGAAGTAACATCTAAAGTTGTTACTTGATCAACGTTACTTCTGGTTACAAAACCATCTTTTACCATATCAAAACCCAAATCAATTAAAGCCTGTTCAAAATTTTCATCAGGAATCATTAACTCATCAGTGTAGGTATAAATTTTACCTTCAAAACCACCTAAATAAACTCCATTATTAGAATAAGTTATTCCTCCAAGAATATATCTAGTATCAAAATAATTATTTTTCATCCAAGTATTTCCGTCATCATTGCTGTAAAAAAGACCATTTGTACCAACATAAAAATATTGTTGAAAATTAGGAATGTATCTTAATAATTTATTTTCTCTACTTGATAAATTATTAAACTGTGTTGTATTTTTATCAATCCAAGTTGTTCCTCCATCAGAAGTAGAAAAAACTCTTGTATCTGCAACATCATTATATATTAAAAGTCCGTTGTTATCATCTTTAAAATCGTAAGTTAATTTAGAAAGATCAAAATCAGGAATAGCTGGTATTGTAATTTCTAACCAATTTGCGCCTTTGTCTGTACTTTTAATAATACCATTATTGGTTGTAAAGTAAACAGTACTTTCACCAACAGTTTTTAAATATTTACTCGAATTTATTGAATATGTAAATGTAGTATTTGGAAAAGTTGAAGTTGTCCATGTTCCATTTGAATAATAAAAAATCTCCAATCCGTCACCAGTTGCAAAACCCTCATTCGCATTCCAAAAGTGAACTATATTCGGGAAAGAATCTGGAGAATTAAAAATAGCACTTTCTCTTACCCAAGTATCTCCAGCAGTTGTTGTTTTATACAAACCTGCAGCACTATTTGCAGAGCTTCCAGATAAAATTACATAAGCTGTCGTTTCATTTACAGCACTTAAAACACCAATGGAAGAAGGAGTCCAATCTGAAGGAAATTGTTTTTTAATCCATGTTTTTCCTTGATTTGTAGTAATAGAAAACGAAAGACCTGATTGACTAGTAGCCCAAATTACGTTATTTACAACAGCTATTTCATCTGTTAACTTGCCGTGCTGTGTGTCTGTAACACTCCAATTTACTTGTGCAGATAAACTTACGGTAACGAACGCAAGTAATAATAGTAGTTTTGTTTTCATCTTTTTTTATTTTTATTTAAAACAAATTAATATATATATTTTGATATTTACAATACCTACTAGTAGGTATTTATTGAAATGATTTTGCTAATAAAAACCAATCGTATAAAGTTTTAAGTTCTAGTTTTTCTTTAATTCGTTTTCTGTGTGTAGAAATAGTGAGGGCTTGCACAAATAGTTCTTTTGCTATTTTTTTTGTTGAGAACCCTTTAACCACTAAATCAAAAACTTCCATTTCTCTTGCAGTTAAACTTGCTAATTTATCAAGGTTTATAATTTTAAGTTTTTTCGATTCTTTAATTTTCTCAACTTCAATTAGTAAACGATTTACATCGTCATAAGAAATATCAAAAAAGAATTTCATTTCTCTTAGAAAAGAAATTGGATAATATTTTCTTGCGGAATTTTGATTATTCAAATTATCAGTCCTTTCATCTAGCGTTCTTTTATAAACTTGCATATTTTCCATAAGACTCAAACATAAGACTCAAATTATAATTACAAATTTAATTTTTCTATGTTTGCAAAAAACCATACTTTAGTATGATTAACATTTCCTAAAAATGAGGTTTGGAACTCTAGTTCTGTTATTATTTATACAATTATCTCTATTTTCTCAACAAGAAGATGAGATATTTTATGACCAATTATCAACGTATTCTCATCTAACATCCGAAGAAAAATCTATAGACGAGATTATAAGTCTCCAAGAAAATGGAAATTTCACATTTGAAAAAGAAAAAAAAGTTTATCAAAATTTAGGCGATAAAACGCTGTGGTATACATTTACAATAGCGCCACAAAACAAGAACGAGTTTAAGTACTTTTGTATGACTTTTTCCTACCTACAATATGGAAAGGTTTATTACAAAAAAGGAAACGAAATTACAACGCTTCACCAAACATCAAATAACAATGACTTCCCGCATCAATTTATATTTTATAGAAACCCTGTTTGGAAAATCCCAACAGATACTATAGTAACAACTCAAGTTTTTTTAGAACTCAAAAATAATAGTGGCAGAAGCCAATTAGAGTTTTATTTAGAAACAGAAAATCAATTTTTAGAACGTGTAGAAACAGAATATGTATTCTTTGGTTTATATATTTCTATTTTAATTTCTATGACATTAATTTTACTGTTCTTTTCCTTCTTAAAAAAAGAATACATCGTTATATTTTACGCTATTTATGTAATTACTACACTTGTTGAATTTTTAGCTGGCAAAGGTTTAGGTGTTCAATTTTTTTGGTCGCAAAGTGATTATTTTATTAACAATAGTAGAAGTTTAAGTCAAACAATAGGAACACTTGTTTTAGGATTTTTTTATATGAAATTTTACTCGTTTGAAAATAAAAATTCCATCTCAAAAAACATATTTAAATGGGGAAGCTACGCTACAATTCCACTTTTACTTATTTATCTGTATAAATTTTTCTTTAATGGTTTAAGCGAATTTTATTTAATTGTTTGGGTTATTTTAAAAGTTATAATTTTAGTTTGGGTGCTAAATCATTTATATTTAGCTATTAAAAAACAAATTCCTTTTTATTTAATGATTGCTTTTGTGCTGCCAATACTAGCAGTTATTTATAGTCAAATAATGAATCCGAGTGTACACAATACAATCGCTTTAAAGTTAAGCGGATCAAGTATTTACTATATTTTTTTAACATTAGAAATTATTTTATTTACACGATATATTTTTAGTTCTGTAATAGATACTCAATTGCAATATTTTAAATTGAAAAAAGTAAATGACGAATTAAAATACAGCTTTCAAAACAAAACATTAGAAGTACAGCAGCAAGAACGAAATAAATTATTAAGCGATGTTCATGATAGTTTTGGCGGCTATTTAGAAGCTTTAAAATTAAGATTGCTCCAAAAAAATGATGACTCGCCAGAAAAAATTCGTGAAATTTTAGATGCTTTTAATAAAGAATATCGGTATTTATTAAATAGCTTATATTCACCAAAAATAAATACAGATAATTTTATTGAAAGTTTAGTTGAATATTGCGAAAAAATAAATAAACTTGTTAATCAGAAAATTAATTACCATTTTAAAATTGAAAGCTTAAAATTGTCACAAGAAAAATGTGTGCATTTGTACAGAATTATATCCGAATTAACCACAAATGCAATTAAACACGCAAATGCTTCTGAAATTAAAATTAATATGCATCAAATTGAAAATAAAACTATTAAGTTAGACATTATTGATAACGGTGTAGGTTTTGATACTAAAAAAGCAAGTCTTAATTCTTACGGATTAAAAAATACGTATGAAAGAGTAACATTGATGAAAGGTAAAATGGAAATTAATTCTCAAAAAAATAACGGAACTCAAATCACATTATTTATTCCAGAAAATGATTAAAACGCCCATAAAAATTGTTATAGCAGATGATAACAAGTTTTTCTGCGAAGCTTTAAAAGACAGTCTAAATTTTCATAAAGAATTTACTGTAAATAACATTTTTATTACTTTGGAATCTCTAATTGACTTTACCTCAAAAAACACATTTGATATTTTAATTTTAGATATAAATTTTAACGGAACTAGTTCTTTAGATTATTTGTCTGATATTAGAAAAACAACTGCAGATTTTAAAATTATCTGCTTAACAACTTTAAACAACAGCGCAATAAAAAATGAAGCTTTTAAAAAAGGAATCGATTGTTTTATAGGAAAAGACGATGATTTTTCTTCTTTCAAACATATTATTTTAAATTGTTATAAAAATGATACAAAAAAGCAAAACGAATATTTCAAACTCAAAATTAACAACCATAAATTAACTTCAAGAAAAATAGAAATGCTAAAACATTTTTACGAATATGCAGATAAAACCGAAAAGGAATTATCTGCAATTCTAAATATTTCTGAAAGTACTATTAAAACACATAAAAGAGAATTGTTTGAAATTACCCAAACAAAAAACACGCAAGATTTATTAAAATTTGGTATTCAAAATGGTTTGATAATTCCGTAATTACTCTAAAATTTGTGCTGCGTGATCTTTCGTTTTCACTTTAGCAATAACTTCTTCAATAACACCCTTTTCATCAATAACGAAAGTAGTTCTGTGAATACCATCGTATTCTTTTCCCATAAATTTCTTTGGACCCCAAACACCAAAAGCTTCAATTACCGCCTTATCTTCATCTGCTAAAAGCGGAAAAGGAAAGGCATATTTATTAATGAAATTTTGTTGTCTTTTTGCAGAATCTGCGCTTACACCCAAAACGTCATATCCTTTTTCTAAAAAAGCAGTATAATTGTCACTTAAATTACATGCTTCTGCAGTGCAGCCAGGCGTACTCGCTTTTGGATAAAAGAATAAAACTAACTTTTTACCAGAATAATCAGCTAATTTAATTGTATTTCCTTGATTGTCTTTCGCCTCAAAATTTGGCGCCTTGTCGCCTACTTTTAATGTTGTCATAATTGGTATATTTAAAACTTAAAAATACAACGTTTAAAAAGCATAATTGAAAAACTTATCTTAAAATTAAGTGAAATTTAGAATCTACTTTCTAACTTTGAGATTTTAAAGAAAATCAGAAATCACAAACTTCAAAATCTAATGACAAAGCAAGAAAAAGTTAATTTTGTAATTGATACCCTCCAAAATACTTATCCAGAAATCCCTGTTCCGTTAGCACATAAGGATCCGTATACTTTATTAATTGCTGTTTTGTTATCTGCACAATGTACAGATGTTCGTGTTAATAAAATTACGCCACTATTATTTGCTAAAGCGGATAATCCTTTTGATATGGTAAAAATGAACGTAGAAGAAATAAAGGCAATTATTCGTCCCTGCGGATTATCGCCAATGAAATCTAAAGGAATTTACGGTTTATCTAAAATAATTATAGATAAATACAATGGTGAAGTTCCGCAAAGCTTTGAAGGTTTAGAAGAGTTACCAGCCGTTGGGCATAAAACAGCCAGTGTTGTTATGAGTCAGGCTTTCGGAATTCCAGCTTTTCCAGTGGATACTCATATTCATAGATTACTATATCGTTGGAATTTAACCAATGGCAAAAACGTAAAGCAAACAGAAAAAGATGCAAAACGATTATTTCCAAGGGAAATTTGGAACGATTTGCATTTGCAAATCATTTGGTATGGAAGAGAATATTCACCTGCTCGTGGCTGGAATTTAGAGAATGATATTATTACAAAAACAGTTGGTAGAAGTTCTGTTTTAAAAGAATATCACAAAAAAATAAAATAATTATTACACAGAGATTCTCAAAGAAAACTCAAAGATTCGCAGCGTCTATTTAAACGTTAGACACATATTTTCACTGATTAATAAGTAAACGAATGCGCAAAAACAAGCAAAATTTTTTCTTTCAAATAAAACTTTGCGTCTTTGCGGCTTTGCGCGAAAAATAATTTAGAGAAAATATTCAGTGAAAATATTTTGACTTATTAATTCGGAATCGCAATACTTATCATTGTTTCTCCTTCAATAATTTCTACAGTTTTATTAATTAATGCACTGTCGTGCAAAGCAGAAACTAAAACTTGTGCTATATCATCCCGAGAAATAGATCCTGATCCATTTAATTTTTCAGCTAATTTAATATGCCCTTTTCCTTTTTTATCAGTTAATGCGCCAGGTCTTACAATAGAATATATTAATTCGCTTTTCTTTAGATATTCATCCGCATTATGTTTTGCTTTTAGATACGCTTTTAAATCAGCTGCTTTCTCTGGGTTATCGGCTCCCAATGAGCTCAACATTACAAACTTTTTTATATCTACTTTCTTACCAGCATCAATTAATCTCTTCGCACCATTTTCATCAACAGCCTCAACTTTTTTTCCACCAGAACCTGCTGCAAAAACTATTTTATCTATATTTTTAACTGCATGAGAAACATCTTTTTCTAAATCTGCATGTACTGTTTTTATATTTCTTTTTTCAAACTGTTCTTTCTGGCTTTCGTCTCTTATCATTGCAATAGGTTCAAAATATTGCGATGCTTTTAAAAGATTTACTATTTTTTTTCCTGTAGTGCCATTTGCACCTGCTACTAATACGTTTTCCATAGTCGCAATATCGGCATATTATTAAATATATATTGACTTAAATAAGTTGATGATTGACGTAAACAAAAATGTTTCACAGAGATCTATAGAGAAAAACCAGAGATTCGCAGAGAATAAGATAAAATACAAATTTCACTAATCTGTAATAAATTATTACTCAAAGATTTAGTTCTTCAGCAAAAAAATTGAGTTATTTTAAATTTGATTTTTCCCCTTTGGGGAATTAAAGGGGAATAAAAAAAGCTCCAACGTTTATTGAAGCTTTTTCCACTCTTAATTCAAATTCAATTCAATGAAGTCTTTTGATTTTGTTTTCTCAACGTGATAGCATTTGGAAAAATTAATCAAAAATTGAATTGTTTCGTGATTTGGTTGCATCTGAAAATCAGATGTCTTTTTTGAGTAAAGTTGCATCATAAAATTGTTTTATTACTTGATTATGAATTATTAACGCAACTAATTTCCAATTATTGTTACTCAACTAAAATTATTTTATGTTTCTCTACTAATTTGCGTAAATTTATTAGCGCATAACGCATTCTACCCAAAGCAGTATTAATACTTACACCTGTATTTTCGCTAATTTCTTTAAAACTCATGTCTTTATAAATACGCATTTCTAAAACTTCCTTTTGTTCTTCTGGCAATTGATGAAGCAAATCTTTTACGTCCGTATGTATCTGATCCTGAATTATTCGACTTTCTTCAGTTAAATTCCCATCACTAATTACAGAAAAAATATTAAAATCATCTGTATTATTAAATTTTGGCATTCTTTTAGACTTTCTAAAGTGATCTATTACCAAATTATGAGAAATTCTCATTACCCAAGGCAGAAACTTCCCTTCTTCATTATAATTCCCTTTTTTTAAAGTCTTAATTACTTTAATAAAAGTATCTTGAAAAATATCATTCGTTAAATCTCTATTGTGGACTTTACTGTAAATAAAACTAAATAAACGTTGTTGATGCTTATTAATTAAAATAGCCAATGCAGCTTGATCTCCTTTAATGTAGCTGCTTACTAAAATACTATCTTGAGGTATTTGTTTACGCATTATAAATTACTTTTAAAAAGCTTTTTGAGTCGCTTTTGTTAATCTTTTTCCTTGATTTTTAAAGTAATTTTAAAGTATAAGCACGTAATTTTCTGATTATTAGATTGTAAATATGCATATTTATTTTTAAATCAACAAACTTTTTTTACAATTTTATACATTTTAATATATTTCATTCAAAAATTGGTATTTTTATAGCCTGTTAAAAAATGATATGATTAAAGATATTTCCAAAGTAAATCCGAAAGAAAACATCATCATAAAAGGGGCAAAACTGCACAATTTAAAAAATATTGATGTTGTTATTCCTAGAAATAAATTAGTTGTTATTACAGGACTTTCTGGTTCTGGAAAATCGTCTTTAGCTTTTGACACGTTATATGCAGAAGGTCAAAGACGATATGTAGAAAGTTTATCTTCTTACGCAAGGCAGTTTTTAGGAAAATTGCACAAACCAAAAGTAGATTATATCAAAGGTATTGCACCTGCAATTGCAATTGAGCAAAAAGTGAATTCCACGAATCCACGTTCTACGGTTGGCACATCAACAGAAATTTACGATTATATAAAATTATTATTCGCAAGAATTGGTAAAACTTTCTCCCCTATTTCTGGTGATGAAGTAAAAAAAGATACGGTTTCTGATGTTGTAAATTATGTAAAAACGTTTGATAAAAAAACGAAATTATTATTACTTGCTCCTGTTTTAATTGATGAAAACAGAGATTTGAAAACCGTTTTGCAAGTTTTAGAACAACAAGGGTATGCGCGTTTAAAATTTAAAAATGAAATTTATCGAATTGATGAATTTCCGCAAGCGGATTTTAAAAACGAAGATATCTTTTTAGTGGTGGATAGAATCGTTACAAAAGATAACGAAGATTTCTTTAACCGTTTGGCAGATTCTATTCAGACTGCTTTTTTTGAAGGAAAAGGAACGTGTTTTATTGAAGATTTAAATACTAAAAAAGTATTGGAGTTTAGTAATAAGTTTGAGTTAGACGGAATTACATTTATGGAACCAAATACACATTTTTTCAGCTTTAACAATCCCTATGGAGCTTGCCCAAAATGTGAAGGGTACGGAAATGTAATTGGTATTGATGAAGATTTGGTAATTCCCAATACAGGATTATCAATTTATGAAGATGCTATTTTCCCCTTTAAAACGCCGTCGTTTATTCATTATAAAGAAGCATTAATTGACGTTGCTGCTAATTTTGATATTCCTATTCATAAACCTTGGTTTCAATTAACCGAAAAACAAAAAGAACTAATTTGGAACGGAAATAAAGCATTCAACGGAATTGATCATTTCTTTGAAGTTTTACAAGAAAAAAGTTATAAAATTCAGAATCGTGTGATGTTGTCTCGCTACCGCGGAAAAACAAAATGTACGGTTTGTAACGGAAAAAGACTGCGAAAGGAAACCGATTATGTAAAGATTAATGACAAATCAATTTCTAATTTGGTGACACTTCCTTTGGATGAATTATCGGTATTTTTTAAAAATATTAAATTAGACAAGTACGAAGAACAAATCGGAAAACGATTGTTGACAGAAATTAACAACCGAGTTGGATTTTTAGAAAATGTTGGATTGAATTATTTAACATTGAACAGAACGTCTAACACACTTTCTGGAGGTGAAAGTCAACGTATCAATTTGGCAACTTCTTTAGGTAGTTCGCTCGTGGGTTCTATGTATATTTTAGATGAGCCAAGTATTGGTTTGCATCCAAAAGATACCGAAAGATTAATTGGTGTTTTAAAAGATTTACGTGATTTAGGAAACACAGTTGTGGTGGTGGAACATGATGAAGACATTATGAAAGAAGCCGATTATATTATTGATATTGGTCCAGAAGCAGGAACTTTTGGCGGAGAAGTTGTGGCAGAAGGTACGTACAAACAGATTTTAAAATCCGATTCTTTAACTGCAAAATACCTGAATGATGAAATGCGAATTGAAGTTCCAAAAAAGAGAAGAACTTCAAAGAATTTTATCAAAATAATTGGTGCAAGAGAAAATAACTTACAAAATATAGATGTTACGTTTCCGCTAAATACGTTGTCTGTAATTACTGGAGTTTCTGGAAGTGGAAAAAGTACGTTAGTTAAGAAAATTTTGTATCCAGCAATGCAGAAAAAACTGAATGGTTATGGCGATAAAGTTGGGCAGTTTACCAATATTGACGGGAATTTTGAGAATTTAAAACACATCGAGTTTATAGATCAAAATCCTATTGGACGTTCTTCTCGTTCAAATCCTGTAACCTACGTAAAAGCGTATGATGATATTCGGGCCTTGTTTGCGTCTCAAAAATTATCATCCATCAGAAATTACAAACCAAAGCACTTTTCTTTTAATGTGGAAGGTGGTCGTTGTGAAGTTTGTAAAGGTGACGGAGAAGTGACCATCGAAATGCAATTTATGGCAGATGTGCATTTGGAATGTGAAAATTGCCACGGAAAACGCTTCAAAAAAGAAGTGTTAGAAGTGAAATTTGAAGGGAAAAACATTGATGATATTTTAAATTTAACGATTGATGACGCTGTTGCTTTTTTTAAATTATGGGAACAGAAAAAAATCGCCAATAAATTAAAACCTTTGCAAGATGTTGGTTTGGGTTATGTTAAATTAGGGCAATCTTCTTCTACACTTTCTGGCGGAGAAGCACAGCGAATAAAATTAGCGTCATTTTTAATTAAAGGAAATACAAAAGACAAAGCATTATTTATTTTTGATGAGCCAACTACTGGTTTGCATTTTCATGATATTAAAAAATTATTAGCGTCATTTACCGCATTAATCGAAAAAGGGCATTCTATTATTGTGATTGAACATAATATCGATTTGATAAAATGCGCCGATTATATAATTGATCTCGGTTTAGAAGGCGGAAAATATGGCGGCGAATTAATTTTTGAAGGAACTCCAGAAGATTTGGCGAAGAATAAAAAGTCGTACACTTCTAAATATTTAGCAGAGAAGTTAAAATTATAGAAAAAAATAGTTTGTGATAATTAACCCAGAAAGGGTTTCAAACCCTTTCTGGGTTAAAAAATAAAATTGATATCCTCGAAAAGTAAAATGGACTAAACCACTATGGATTTCTAGTCCATAGTGGTTTATTTGGGCTACGAATACAATGTTGTGCCTTGGATTATTCAAAACATAATTTCTATTGTTATTATTTTTTGGAGTTTAAAAACAACTGGAGCTTTTGATTTTTTTATAAAATATTTTGACAAACAAAAACTTGCTATTTTAACTTTTACTGTGTTTTTACCTTTTGCAAATAGCACAACAGATTTTTATGATAACTTACTTTCGTTTCACTTTTTTACGGCAGATTTGAATTATTACAATGTTTTTTAGATGCTAAACTAGCAGAAGAATTACCCGAGAATATTCAACAATTTTATCGCTATGAAGATGGAAAAACATATTTGAATATGAATGATTGGGCACAATACGATAATAAAGTGCTGTTTTATCCAGAAGATAGAATTATAGAATATATGGATGTTTATTTCCGTTCTTTTGCAGATAATCCAGATGAAGAAGGGTTAACTGAGTTGTATGAATACAACCAAAAAAGATAAATAAAAAACCATTTAAACTTTCGTTTAAATGGTTTTTTTGATTAGTTGATAAAATGTATTGTCAAATAAAATATTCTTATTGTAGCTGTGAGTAAACAAACTCTGGATGACCACGTTTGCCATCTGCATTTGTTAATGCTAAAAATTGCAATTTATAAAAATTACCTTCTGTATCGTTAACTATGTAAAATAAATTTTCTTTTAATGAAGGTAAACTTCCAGGTCCTCCTCCATTTCTCCAACTACTTCCAATACTTCTTTGATCATCTGTGAAATTTGAATTTTTTATATCAGATATCTAAGTACATGACAAAAAATGAAATATATTCGTATTATATTGATTTTTATTGTTTAACAAAACACCAGCTAAGAAATTCAGTCCGTATTTAAAAATACTTTTAGCTTTCCTGCCATGTTTTTTAATAGTAATCGGTTTTTTTTGATGCAAGTATATTCCAATTTTATAGCACCACACAAAGGCTATCATAACG
>Ga0209390_10003186_pt1 | contig 27018 bp, 21 predicted proteins | sample BON01_FD_187212 | JGI IMG/M metagenome (GOLD analysis project Ga0209390, IMG submission 187212) | Freshwater microbial communities from Lake Bonney liftoff mats and glacier meltwater in Antarctica - BON-01 (SPAdes) (version 2) | ecosystem: Environmental > Aquatic > Freshwater > Ice > Glacier...
ACGACAACGCGGCGATGGAATCCTTCTATGGCCGGTTCAAGACCAGCACCATCCGGGACCGCGTGCTGGCCGATGAGGAGGAAGCCCGGGCAGTGGTGTTTGAATACATCGAACCGTTCTACAACCGGTATCGGCCCCACAGCTCACTGGACTACCGCAGCCCGGTGGAGTTCGAGCAGATGATTTCCCGAACCGCCCCCGCGGGGGCGGTTGGGGAAGAAGGCAAAGACGGCGACAAAGCCGCCTTTACCCAAAACTAAAAACCTGATAAACCAACAACAATAAAACAAGAGAATCTCAACTCCAAGAAACTCAGTACACTTCATGAACCAACACCACAAAGTCATGAAAACCAATTCCAACGTCAGCTTAAAACGCCCGGCCATGCTGGCCCTGGCCACCGCGCTGGTGCTCGGCGCCGTCACCGACCGGGCCGCCGCCCTTGACCCTCCCGAGGTTCAAACCCAATTCACCGTGAACCAGACCGCCGTGCCGGCGCTCCTGCCGCCGGGGAAGACCCAGCAGCTCACCTCGCCCGACCAGGTAACCGAGGGCCTGGCCAAGTCCGACTGGGCGAGCATCCGTGCGGCCTACGAAGCAGGGCGCCATGCCTTTCAGCCCACCGCCACCGGCTGGCAGGCGCGCAATCCGGGACAGCAATGGACAACCACTTTCGACCAGCGCGGCTTCCTCGCCCAGCCGGTGGACGGCGCGTGGCAGTGGGGGCTGGAGTTGCAGAGCTACGGCTTTGGTGAGAGCCAGCGCGCCATCGGCGGCACCCCGGCGGTGCAGGCGGCGGGCCAGCGCCTCAGCTATCAATGGGACACCACGGTGCAGGAATGGTTCGTGAACGACCCGCGCGGCCTGGAACACGGCTTCACTATCAAGGAGCGGCCTGCTGAAATCATAAATCATAAATCACCCATCATAAATCCTCTCTCCTTCCTCCTCGCCACCCGCGGCACGCTCCGCCCGAGCGTCAGCGCGGATGCCCAAGGCGTGCTCTTCCAGGACGCCCACGGCGCGACGGTGCTCAACTACACCGGCCTGAAGGTGTGGGATGCCGATGGCCAGGTGCTCACCGCGCACTTCGAGGAGGCGGGGCAGAACCGCGTGCGCCTGCTCGTGGACGAACGCGCCGCGCGCTACCCCATCATCATCGACCCCATCGCCCAGCAAGCCTATCTCAAAGCCTCCAACCCCGAGGAGTCTGACCTCTTCGGCACCTCCGTGGCGGTGTCGGGCGACACGGTGGTGGTCGGGGCGTCTGCTGAGGCCAGCAATGCCAGCGGGGTCAACGGCGACCTGAGCGACAACAGCGCGAGTGCTTCCGGCGCGTCCTACGTCTTCGTGCGCAACGGGACAAACTGGAGCCAGCAGGCCTAACCTCAAAGCCTCCAACACCGGGGCGGGTGACCGTTTCGGCCACTCCGTGGCGGTGTCGGACGACACGGTGGTGGTCGGGGCGTGGAACGAGGACAGCAACGCCAGCGGGGTCAACGGCAACCAGAGCGACAACAGCGCCCCGTTTGCCGGCGCGGCCTACGTCTTCGTGCGCAGCGGGACAAGCTGGAGCCAGCAGGCCTACCTCAAAGCCTCCAACCCCGGGGGGAGTGACAACTTCGGCGGCTCCGTGGCGGTGTCGGGCGACACGGTGGTGGTCGCGGCGCGTTCGGAGCGCAGCAACGCCACCGGGGTCGACGGCCAGAGCGACACCTTCGCGACTGCTTCCGGCGCGGCCTACGTCTTCGTGCGCAACGGGACAAGCTGGAGCCAGCAGGCCTATCTCAAAGCCTCGAACCCCGGGACGCAGGACACCTTCGGCCGCTCCGTGGCGGTGTCGGGCGACACGGTGGTGGTCGGGGCGTGGGGCGAGGCCAGCAATGCCAGCGGGGTCAACGGCGACCAGAGCGACACCAGCGCCCGGTTTGCCGGCGCGGCCTACGTCTTCACCGGCCTGGGCATTGCGGTGGAGCTGGTCGTTCCGCTCATTGGGACTGTGCAGTTCGATGGGATCCCCAACACCCAGTTCGAGTTCATCAACGCGGCCCGCCTTCACATGAATTACGGTCCGGCCGCGGGATCGCCATCGGCTCCCTATGCGCTCCTCGCCCATGATGATGACTTCCTCTATATCGGGTCCCAGCTTCCGCAAAACACATTGCCTTGGGGTGAAGCTACCAGCGAGATCCGCTTCTACTTTGATCCGAAGTTCTCGCGCCAGTCTCAACCGGATGCCGACCACTGGTATCTCAGCATTAAACCCTATGCGACCAACATTGATCCGCAGTGGTTTCAAGGGAATGCCTCCGGTGGATACACCCCAGTGGTGTCACCGCCGTTCCAATGGGATGCCCTCGTCAGACAAACGGGCGACGATGTCTCTCCAACATACACCTACGAGATCCGCGTCAGCCGGGCCTTCCTCGGTTCCTGGGACCAGGTCGACGGCTTCGCGATCGAGCATCGGGAGCCGGGCCAGACTTACCCCGCACCCAGGAACGCCGTCTCGAGTAGTCCGGCGACTTGGGCGCGCCTGACCTACCGCCCAAATCCCGTGGCCTTGGCCAGAGCCACCCATGGTGCTCCCCTGATCAATTTCGGGCCGATCTCCTTGGGTCTGTCCGAGCTGCCCACTGCACCCCAGCCCAGGTTCACCCTTCGCGCGGGCACTCCCCTCGGCGGCGGTTCGATCGGATACCGTCTGGCCGACGTGCTCTCGGCGGAGCTCATTTTCGGGGATGTCATCGGACCCAATAACGTCATCGGACCCAATAATCTGACCGAGTTCTATCTGGAGGTCGATGCGAATGGCGCAGTCAGCGCCCTGAGCTACACCTTCGCCGCGCTCGATACGGGCACGGCCACAGGCGTCATCGGCATGAATGTCTTCGTATCGACCAATGGCTTCATCGGGATGGAGGGCGTCTCCGTCACGGAGATGCCGTTCTCGGTGACCGGGACGGATATTCTCAGCGGTCAGGCGTTCTCATACACCTATGCGGATTCAGCGGTAGGGCAAATCCGCTCCAGGTCCTCGCTTGACGTCATCTTTGACACCCCGGTGATCAATTCAGGGCCGCTGTCGTTTGGCTTGGCCGAACTGCCCCCGCAACCCCAACCCGTGTTTTTCCTCGGCGAGGGAACTCCCGCCGGCGGAGGGGCCACCGGATACGGTCTGGACGATGTGGTCTCGGCGCGCCTCGCTTTCGGGGATGGCCTCTTCACCAGATTGACGGCGTTTGACATGGAGATCCTAGCCGACGGAACCATCGAGGCATTATCCTACACCTTCGCGCCACTGGATACGCTCTCCGTGTCCGCTGGCGGTATCATTATGAATTCTCCGTTGTTCATTTCCGGAACGGATACCGCCACCGGACAAGCGTTTTCCTACACCTATGCGAATTCAACAGCCACGGTCAGGCTGGTTCCCGATCCCCTCCCCCTCGCGCTCACGGTCGTCGGACTGACCGGCGACACCCTTACCCTCGCCGTTGAGAATATCCTCAATGGGCAGACCTTTCACCTGAGGCAATCGACCGACCTCACGAGCTTCGAGCCGCTGTCCCCTCCGATCGATATCACAGCCACCACGCTACAACCCATGGCAATCACCGTGGACCCCGTGGCGCAGCCCAGACTGTTCTTCGCGCTCTACGGGGGACCGTCACCGGCACCTTGATTGTGTTTCTAAGCCGGCCATCGGTAATTCTCACCGTCAACCCCCTATCTCCCCCTCTCCGATCCCTTCAACGGCGCCCTCAAGCGCCCCACCTCAAAAGCAAATTCCTAGCAGCAGCCGCTCCCTCCGTCTGTCCGTAGCACCACCCTGCCAATTTCCACAGTGGCCATGAAAACTCACCTCTACTGCATCCTCGCGCTCCTCGCCGCCGCGCTCCCGGCCTTCGCGCAAACCCTCACCGTCGGGCCGCCCGAAGTCCTCAGCGAAACGAGGGTCGAACGCACGCTCTTCGAATACACGATGCGGGCGAAGATCACCAACACCGGTCCGGCGGCGGCGGCGATCAGCGCCACGGTCACGAGCAGTTCGCCGAATACGGTCATCGTCCAAAACACTCTGAGCTTCGGCAACGTCGGGCCGTCCACCAGCAGGGACAGCACCGCGATCGGGGCGAGATCCCGCCCCCGGAACTCCGCCAGCAACTCCCGGCTGCGGGCCTGCCAGCGCGCCCAGACCTGACTCGCACTCACGCCGAGCATCTGACCCACGCCGCGGCCCGAGGCCCCATGACAGATCGCTTCCAGCACCTCGTCAAACATCCCTTTGCGACGCTTGATTTCAGCGTATGAATTGAGCCGCACTTCCTGTTCCCGGCCATCCGGTTGCCTTTGGCGCACCCGGCGCTTGGCAATGAACTCGGCACCTTCCGAGGTGCGAATTCGCACCGGCTCCGTGCCCGCCCGCCGATATTGGCCGCCTGCCGACGGGCGATAGCTGGGCCCGCAGAGCAGCTCCACCTCGTCTTTAATTATTTGCAACAATCCCTCCCGGACCAGGCCGCGCACGGCCCCGTGGAATAGTTCGCGGAAGGCTTCGTTCCCGGCGGGAGCCGGCGTTGGCTGATCGGTAGTTTTTTTCATCATGCTGGTTGGTTCGAAAGGTTCATTTCAAACAGGCGGCGCACAAGCACCGCCCGGTCAACCAGCACGACTTCATCTTAACATTTTAACGGGGAAAAATTCGCTTCCATCTCGCGACTCTGAGCCGCATCGAGATTACCGATTACACCCACAAGGATGTGATTACGAACGGTAACAGGCCAAACAAGAAGGTCATCGCGCAGCAGGTCGAAACAGTTTATCCGCAGGCGGTGAGCAAGACCACCGATGTGGTGCCCGACATCTACCAGAAGGCAGGTCTCAAAGAAGGCTGGGTCAATCTTGCAACGGATCTGAAGAAGGGAGAACGCGTCCGTCTCATAGGGGAGAATGAAGAAGGCGTCCATGAAGTGCTGGAAATCGCCGAAGGCCGATTTCGCACCGACTTCAAACCGGTGGGGGAGAGCGAGGAGGATCGCTAGTTGAAGCGGCTTCTGGATGAAATTTACCTGGTGGATCCCTGTCTGGGAAGCCGCCGCCTGGTGACGGTGCTCCAGCGCGACCATGATCGGAAGGTGAACCGGAAGCGCCTGCGCCGCCTGCGGAGTGAGATGGGCCACGAGGCGATCTGGTGCCGGCCGCGGACGAGCACCCCGGACCGCTCCCACCGCAAGTATCCCTACCTGCTGAGGAAGCTCAACATTGAGCGGCCCGACCAGGTCTGGTGCGCGGACATCACGTACGTGCCCATGGCCCGGGGCCACGCCTACCTGTGCGCGGTGATGGACTGGCATTCGCGCAAAGTCCTGGGCTGGGAACTTTCAAACACCATGGACACCGGACTCTGTCTGCGCGCCTTGAACCAGGCCATCACCAGTACCGGGCGCGCGCCGGAGATCTTCAACCCGGATCAGGGCTGCCAGTTCACCTCGGAAGAATGGATCGCATGGTTGACGCACCTTGGGATCAAAATCAGCATGGACGGACGTGGTCGCTGGATGGACAATGTGTTCATCGAACGGTTGTGGCGGAGCGTGAAATACGAGGACATTTATCTGCGTGAATACGCGACACTCCCGGCGTTGTTCGCCGGGCTCAAACGATGGTTCGAGCGCTACAACACCTGGCGGCCCCACGAGGCGCTGGGAAACCTCACGCCGGAGGCGGTCCACCAATCGGGGAGATCCACCGGGGCGAGAGACCTGGCGGCATGAAGACCCCGCCCTCCAAATCACGACCCATTTTGGCAGCCTCCACTCCGGTCGCGCGCCCGCAACTCCGCTCCGTTGCGCGCTTCGCCTTCCGTTACGGCTGCCAAAATCCCACGCCCAAAATCAAACTCAACAACTGAAACCTTGAACCTCCATCACCGATGGAATACAACTTTCCCACACCTCGCCACCATAGCTTGTTTTAAACTCACAGTGGCCGAAGTTTCGGGTCCACCTCAGTTTCTGCTCAGATGAAAACAGAGTCAGCAACATTGGACCGACGCAAGTCCACGAAGCAGAAACGGGAACAGCAGTCTCACCAGGCGGTAGTTGTCAAACTAAAGAACCGACCCCTTTACGACCCCTTTACGCCTTGCAAAAAGCGGCTTTGAGTATTTCGTGGTTCATGGTGTTGGTTGGTTTTTTTGGTTTTGTCACCACCACGCTCTCGCGTGGTTGAACCAACCACTACCTCAAATTTTTAACGACTCAGGGGACACTTCCCTACTCCGCGCGATGACCTTTGAAGAGATGAAATAGGTAGTAAAGCGACGGCAGCAAAACAACCGCGCCAACGGAAAGAACGATCAAGAGCAGGCGCAACGTAATCTCTGGCGCGGCTGTGTTGCGAATGTTAAGGTCGGGGTAGATCAGGTGCGGGTATTGCGCGAGCGCCCAGCCGAACAGAATCGTGATCACCTGACACAGCGCAGCAACACGGGCTAGGCTAAACCGACCACACCAAAGGGCGATCAAGGCCGCCACCGCACAAAGTGTCGTTGCCAGAAGTAGCAACGGCGCCCACCAGTTGGTCAGACCGTCGTTCATGTAAGGTGCGTTCGTTTTTGAAGTAAAAAACACGATCGCCGAGATCGGCGCGAGCGCGAGTCCCGAGACCATCGCCCGGATTCGGAAATCATTCTGCACCTCCGGATCGTGGGCCGTGTCGACGGTGAGATACGCCGCCGCAATGAAGGCAAAAAGCACGAGTGCAAACCCGCCACAGGCGAAGGCGAACGGCGTGAGCCAGCCCGCGAAGAAGCCGGTCACAATGATTCCATTCTCAACGCGAATCGCGCCGGTGGTGAGCGAGCCTAGAATCATTCCTTGAACGATTGGCGTGAAGGCGCTGGAGATGCCGAACACTCGACTCCAGCGTCGTTGCACGTCGTCTTTCTTTAGATCGTATTTTCGAAAAATGAACGCGGTGCCGCGCAGTACGATGCCCAACAGCATCGCCGTGATCGGAATATGGAGCGCGGTCATAATCGCAGCGAACGCCTTCGGCCACGCGGTGAAGAGCAGAACAATGACGAGAATCAGCCACACGTGGTTCGCCTCCCAGACCGGGCCGATCGCGTTGGCGATGGCTTCGCGCTGTCGCTTGGCGCGCGGCCCGTGCGCGAGTAAATCCCAGACACCGCCACCAAAATCCGCGCCACCCATCAACGCATACAGCGTCAATGCGGCGAGCGTAATAAACGCAATGACTTCTTCAAGGTGCATGAGTTTTCGGCGAAGCAGTTTCGAGGAACTGCCGTTTCAAAAGCATGATTAAGATCACTGATAGAAAGATGTAAACGCAGGTGAACGTGGTGAACGGAACGACCAGTCCGGGCATCGGCGTGACGGCATCGGCAGTCCGCATCAGACCGTAGATCACCCATGGTTGCCGTCCGAATTCCGTCACAAACCATCCAGCCTCCAGAGCGATGTAACCCATCGGTGCCACAACGATAAACGCCCTCAACAACCACGTGCTTTGATCGAGTTTGCGTTTGCGCCACCAGTTGAATCCGGCCCACGCGGCAAGCGCGAACATGATCGACCCGCAGCCGACCATCACATCGAAACTCAGGTGGACGAGCGCGACGTTCGGCCATTCATCTCGCGGAATGGTGTCGAGTCCGGGCACGACCGTCTTCGTGCTGTGGCCGATCAGGAGGCTCAGGCCGTTCGGAATCTCAATCGCGTATTTCGTGGTTCGCGCTTCTTCGTCAACAATGCCACCGATGAGCAATGGAGCCCCGGCCTGCGTTTCAAAGTGCGCTTCCATGGCGGCGAATTTGGCGGGCTGTAATTCGGCAACGCGTCGTGCCGCGAAATCGCCGGAGAAGATTTGAAGCGGAATCGCGACACACGCCAGTGAAGCGCTAATCTTAAACGCCGCTCGATGAAATTCGCTGGTGCGATCTCGCAGGAAAAAGTACGCATGAATGCCCGCCACAAGAAATCCGGTGGCCACGAAGGCGGCGAGCGTCATGTGAATCACTTGATGCAGCGCGGCCGGATTAAGCATGGCGGCGATGGGATCGATGTTAGTGAATTCGCCGTCCACAAAATCGAAGCCAACCGGAGTGTTCATCCACGCATTCACCGTCACCACGAAGACGCCGGACATCACACCGCTGATGGCGACGACCACGCCGGACAACCAGTGCGCCACCGGCGACATTCGATCCCACCCGTAGAAAAACACGCCGAGAAAAATGGCTTCAGTGAAGAACGCGAAACCTTCGAGCGAGAACGGCATGCCGATGATGGGTCCGGCGTGTTCCATGAATTTTGGCCAGAGCAGACCAAGCTCAAACGAAAGCACTGTTCCAGAAACCGCGCCTATGACGAACAGGATTGCCGTGCCGCGCGCCCAGCGTTTGGCGAGTTCGAGGTAGACGGGATTGCGTGTGCGAAGATGAAGACCCTCAGCGATCGCCATGAGCACCGGCATGCAGATGCCGATGGCCGCGAAGATGATGTGGAACGCCAGCGACATTCCCATCTGCGCACGGGCGAATTGAAGATCTGTCATCGCGGGAGAGAGTCACGAAGGAACGGCGGGGCGTCAAGTAGATGGGGACAAGGTGTTTCCAGATGGGAAGCCGAACTTCGGCCGTGCCGGAAAAGTTGCGTTCACGGCGTGGCCCGGGGACTGGGAGCTGGAAGCGTCCCACTACTCTGGCCGAACGACTCCCTATCGCCTCGGCAAATGGGGGACAGGGTCGAGATGCGCTCCCAAGAAGAGAGCGCTCGAATTGAGCTGGACGCCGTGCGGTTCAGGCTCAGAGGTTCGCCTACATTTTTTCGTCTTCATGTCCGCTGATAATCCAATCGAATCTGATCCTGATAATCTGACTGAACGTCTTCGCGCTGCCACGGAGTTGCTGGAACAAATTGCTGCCGACCGAACGCTGCTTTCTGCGGTCGCCGGCGAAGAACGTTCGCGTTTGGTTCAGGCCGCCGGTCAGGTTTATTGCCCAACACCAGCCGAGCGTCGCCGACTGGTGAAGGCGAACAAGCGAGTTCGCAAGAATACGAAGAAGGCCGCTGACGATTCGGTTTTGGACGAGACAGGCATTCGCAAACTGCGTCGGCAGCGCGTAAAGGGGTCTAAAGGGGCGGTTCTTGTTATTGACAACTAGCAGTTGGCTAGCTTTCCTTTCATGGTGCGCAAGCTGAGAGGGGAGTATCCGGGGCTCGATTTATCACGTTATCAACCGTGGAGATCGTCGGGAACCGATCTTCAAAACAGGATGATGACCGGCGGTTGTTCCTCACCTGTCTGGACCAGTGTTGCCCCAAGACAAGTTGGCAGGTTCATGCCCAAGTGCTCATGCTCAACCATTTTCATCTGGTGGTGGCAACGGCCCAGCGGAATCTCGTGACGGGCATGAAATGGTTTCTGGGGTCCTTCACTCGCTGCTGGAATTTCGGGCGCCGCAAAGCGACGTCTTCAAACGCTACCTCGAGCACGTGCCGAAGAAGGCGGAATAATCAGGCGGCGGGCGATTCAGCGGCGAGTGGTGATCCCGCTCTTCCTGCGAGGAAACTTTCGAGGAGAAATATTCCGACGGCCGCCGCCAGCAACCAGCGCCAGTTTTTTTGCTGGGCCTCGGTCTCGCTGTCCTTCTGCTGAATTTCCCGTGCGATCTGGGCCGCCGTCGCGGATTCGCCCAAGCCAGTGATGGGAACGCCAAGCCGGATCAACGCTTCATCCTGCATCGGGGCCGTCCGGCTTTCAGCGGAATCCAGATTGACGGCGACCAAAAACTCCGGCTGTTCCGCCGGTTGTAGAACATAAATTCCAGGGGTCTCGAAAGCGGTTGCACGAGTCGCGTCGGAGAGTGTTTTTCCGTCGGGTTTCACGAGCGTCGTTTGCGCGCCAACGCCGGCCGACGCGAGCGTGTCACCGACGGTCAGCGACTGCCCGTCCGTTTGAGGCGGTCGGTTCATTTCCAGAAAGGAATACAGCAGCGGAACAAACTTGGACGACAACGCGAGGCGGCTGTCACGCGGCAACCAGCTGGTTGTCAGTACAAAAATTGAGGCATCGCCGCGTGGGATTTCAATCAACGCTGGATCGCCGTTGTCGAACTCGGCGAGCACGCGCGCAGAGGGCAATTGGTCAGGGTCCAGTTTTCGATATTTCCAAAAATGGATGCCCGTAAAATCGCTGAACCGTGAATCCATGAACGGAGCGAACAGAGGATGCTCGAATCTGATTTTCCCCAACAACGCGTAGTTCCTTTGTTGGCCTTCCTGGACGGCCAGGTCGGGGAGTTGCAGCACGGACTTGAGGAGATCAGCCGTTCCTTCTTGGTCGAGAACGAGCAGCACCGAATTCCCGGCATCCAACTGTGTTTGAATTAGACCCGATGCAGCGGGCTTGTCGGTCGCGATCAGGAGATCAATCGAATCGTCGGGCGAAATTACGGCGGGTTCGACGATGTTCGTGAACGCCATCGTCCGTCGCGTCGTGCTTTGAAACACGTTCCTGAGAAAGAACGACAGGCTCTTCGAGTCGGTTGGATCGCCGTCGCTGAGGCTCAAAATTCTGACCTGCTGCGGTTCGTCTGGAACCACGAATATCGTGTTGTCAAAAGGCTCGTCGTCGCCGGTCAGTTGGATGCGTCCGGCGGTCGCGCTGTTGGTCAGCGACGGCAAACGTGTGACCCGCGACTGGCCGGGCGGGAGATAGATTTGTTCCGGCTCGTGGAGGCTGTGGCCGTTCTCGTTTGCCCACGAAACAGTGAACAGCTCCTTCGTCGAATCCGACGCATTGCTGATGAACACGCGGGCGGTGTTCGTCTGTGTCGAGGTAAGGACGGCGTTCGGATCGGAGGCGACGGGATGGAGCCCGGCATTGGATTTGGAACGGTATTTCGGCGACCTCAATTCAACGGACGCGCGCGAAGGCCAGTTAAAACCGGCGAGACCGTCTAGATGCGCGCCTTCCTGAAGATCGCTGATCAGAATGATGCGGCCAGTGATGGATTCGACGGTGGCTTCGTTGCGGCTTCGTGCGTCCTCCAGCAATTCGGCGGCGTTGATCAACGCGTTTCCCAGAGTCGTGCCACCATAGGTCGGTTCGATCACGCTCAACCTTTCTTTCCACATCGTAGCGCGTTGGGACGGCTCGGTCCGGGCCCATTCCTCGAACGAAATCATCGTCCGGTTTTGGCGATCAAACGCTATCAGCGCAACTTCGTGAGAATTCTTGAGCTCATCAAAAACGCCCATCGCAAGTTCGGTCGCTTCGTTCCACAGCGCGCCGCGCCGCATGCTCGCGCTCGTGTCGATCAGGACAACCGTGATGTTGTTCTGTTGCCCAACCGACCGGGCTCCGGCTGGCTGCTTGAAGAACGGCCGCGTGAACGCCGCCGCCAGCAAGAGGAGCAGGGCACATCGCAGCAACAACAGAAGTATATGTTCGAGCCGGTTCCGTCGTTTGATCTTCGGCGGCGTGGGTTTCAAAAACATCAACGAGCTGAAGAGCTTTTTTTTCCGGATGCTCTGGCGGACGAGATGAAATACGATTGGCAGCGCGATCGCAGCCGCGCCGGCGAAGAACCATGGTGCCAGGAAATTCATACGGCTCCGGGACGTTGCACGTTGCGAAGGTTGAGGGGCATGCGGCGATGACGGTCTTTCAGAAACTCAAGGAGCATCAGATCCATCCGCGTATCGGTTGGCACCACGTGGAAATCAATTCCCAGATTGCGACAAAGCGCGGTGATCTTTTCCTGGTGTTCCTTCAGTTTTTCCGAATAACCCTCGCGAGCCGCGGCAGGATCGACGTAGATGTCGCGGTTGGTTTCGAGGTCACGGAACAGCATCGCTTCGTCAAATTCGAACGAGATCTCCGCCGGGTCCAACGTCTGAAACACGATCAGTTCGTGGCCGGCGGACTTGAGCATGGTCAGCTCCTTTTGCAGTCCGTCGATCGGCGCGAGCAGATCGGAGATCAATACCACCACGCCACGTTTGCGGATCAGCGCGGCGATTCGTTCCAGCGGCTTCACGAGGTCGGTGCCTTTTCCCTCGGGCGCCCGCTCCAGCGCCATCATCAGCTGACGCAGATGGCCGGGCCGGTTGCGGGCGGGCAGGTAATCCCGGATCGCTTCGTCAAATAACAGCAGACCGGTCGCGTCACCCTGACGGTTGAGAAAACACGCCAGCGTCGCGGCCAGCGTTCCGGCGAAGTCCGCCTTCGTGTAGTCGAGCGAGGTGAACTGCATTGACCGGCTGTTATCGACCACCAGATGGCAGCGCACGTTGGTTTCGTCCTCAAATTTTTTGAGATAATACCGGTCCGTTCGAGCAAGCAGTTTCCAGTCAAGATAACGCAGATCATCGCCCGGCGTGTAAACGCGGTACTCGGTGAACTCGACGGAGAATCCGTGAAAGGGACTGCGGTGAAGGCCGTGCCAGAATCCTTCCATCACCGCCCGCGCCCGCAACTCCAGATTGCGGATGGCCATCAACGACTTGGTGTCGATGAAGCGGTGTTCTTTTTGTGTGTTGCGCGCGACCACGGTGATGTTTACTTGGTGTGATCGACGATGCGCTGAATCAGCTGTTCGACGGTGATGCCCTCGGCTTCCGCGCGATAGTTGAGCAGTACGCGGTGGCGCAGGACCGGCTGGGCGAGCACTTGAATATCCTCTCGGATCACGTGGGTCCGTCCTTGAAGCAGCACACGGACTTTCGCCCCCAAAACCAGGAACTGCGCGGCCCGCGTTCCGGCGCCCCAGTTCACCCAGTCATTCACGAAGTCAGGTGTCGTCGGTTGATGCGGACGGCTGTTTGCGGCAAGGCGGACGGCATAACGGACGATCTCCTCGGCGACCGGAACCTTGCGAACTAGCTGGTGAAATTGCAGAACGTCCTCGCCGGTGAACAGCGCTTCGATGGTTTTGTACTGCGGCGACGTCGTTTGCTGGATGACCTTCACTTCGTCATCTTCCGGCAGGTAGTTGATCACCACGTTGAACATGAAACGATCCAGCTGCGCCTCGGGCAGGGGATATGTGCCCTCCATCTCAATCGGGTTTTGGGTGGCGAGCACAAAGAACGGCTCCGGCAGAATGTGGCGCACGCCGGCAGCCGTGACCTGATGTTCCTGCATCGCTTCGAGCAACGAGGATTGCGTTTTGGGCGGCGTGCGGTTGATTTCGTCCGCGAGCAGGATGTTGGCGAACACCGGCCCCGGGATGAATTCAAGTTTCCGGCCCTCGGATGTTTCCTGCAGAATTTCCGTGCCGGTGATGTCGGCGGGCATCAGATCAGGCGTGAACTGAATCCGCTGAAATTTCAGGTGGAAGATCTGCGCGATCGATTTGACGAGCAACGTCTTTGCGAGCCCTGGAGCGCCGGTGATGAGGCAATGCCCGCCGGCGAACAGCGACAGCAGAATTTCTTCGACGACTTCTTTCTGACCGACGATCACCTTGGCCAGTTCGGTCTGAATCTGGTGATGGCACTCGCTCATGCGCCGGACGAGCGCGGCGTCATCCATCGCCGGAACCGGGGGTGGAGTCGGAGCCGCCGGTTCCGTTTTGGGCACCGGTGGCGGGGTGGAAGCTGGAACGGAATTCGTCGCGTCGTCGGGGTTCTCTGTTGGAGTGTTCATCAGTGAGTTAAAGCGTAAAAGACAATGTTGATTCCCAGCGGAAAAGCGCTCTTCTCGGAGAATTCGCGGAAGTAATATTCGTTCTCGCCCTCGCGTTCCCAGCCGTCGCCGAGATCCGTGTTGTGGCAGATCATCACCATCAGCCGGTCCTTGTCGTCAAAGATGCCCCGGTAGTGAACTTCCTTGGCATCCGGGCGCTCCCAAGTGACGCCGTCGTACTGGCTCATGGTTCCGGTTCCGATGTTCGGGATCTGGGGCTTCTCCGTGATCGGAAACACGATGTTGAAAATCTCGTGCGTGATCGGGATGTCCACCGGTTCGCGATCAGGAAACACCCGCCCAATCTGTTGGCGAAAATTGTACCACTCCGCTTCGCCCCAGAAATCATCGACCATCAGGAATCCGCCGTTCAACAAATAATTGCGCAACGCCAGCACTTCGAGTTCGCTGAAATAGAGGCCGCCCGGCTCGACAATGTAGATGAACGGGTAGTCAGCCAGCTCGGGGTCCGTGAGGTTCAGGATGACGCCGTCCGGATTGACTTTCATGGAGGTCATTTCCTGCAGCCGGTAACTGAAATTCAGATCTGCATCAGGAAGGTCGGTGCTCCAGTCGCCCTGCCCCCGTCCCCGTCCTCCCCAGTTGCCATACGAGGAATACCTGATCCGTGCGAAGGTGAAGATATCGTGCGGAAGCTTTGAATCGATCTCCCACGTGGGAACGCCGCCCCGGCTGTTTCGATACCGCTGCGCAAACACACCGCTGCCCAGAATGAGCAGAAACGCGAGAGTCAGAACGTATTGGCTCCAGGTTCTCATTCGAATCCGGGTTGCGGCGCATCAACGGTTGGAGACGACTGCGGTGAATCGGTGGAAGTCGTGTCGGTTTCCGTCGTTGGTTGCAGCTCCGTTGGCGTTGTCAGCTGCGCGAGCTGACTGTTCACTTTCAGTAGCAGCTGGTGGGCGGCGCGATAACGCGGCGCGGATTCCAACGCGAACAGGAGGTGACGTTTTGCCCGGTCAGGATCGGATTCTTGCTGGAGCCGAGCGGCCGAGAAATGAACGCTGGCCGGATTGAGCGGGTCCAGCTTCAGGATCGTTTCGTAGGCGGCGATCGCGTCCTCTGGCCGGCCCAGCTGCTCGGCGGATTCGGCCAGCGCCTGATACGCGCTGATCAGCGTCGGGTTCATGCCGAGAGCGCGCCGTGCGTAGAGGTTGATGTCCTCCCAGTCCTGGCGTTCCTGCGAGATCTCCAGCAGTCGTAGAAAAATATCCAGCTGGTTGCCGTCAATCGCTGCTGCTTGTTTCATTGAGATGAATTCGTCGACGGTTCTGCCATTTTGCCGGTAGATTGCAGCCTGGAGAATGTAAGGTGCGGCCGTGTCAAATTCTCCGTTGCCCTTCGAGAACATCGTGTCGAGTAGTTCGGCGGCTTCATCCCATTTCTTTGCCGCGATGTATTCCTCAACCGCTCCCGTCAGCACCCAGTAGTTGACCGGATAATTCGGAAGCAGCGCCGATATCTGTGCGACGCCGGCCTCGGCCACGTCCGGTTTGCTCCATTCGAATCCCCTGCCAGACGACTTCGCCCGAGCTTCTGCAAAAGTCGTGAACTGTTCGTCCACCGCTTCGATTGCGGCGGTGTGGTTCCCGATGGCTTCGTTGATTTCAATTCCTTCGCCCAGCGAGGTGAGAATGCTTTTGAGGTTCTCAAATCCGTAGGTCTTGACGAGAAACTCGACCACCAGTGTGGACTGGTAGTACGCGAACTGGAGATCCGTATTGCTGCCGGCGGTGAGGAAGGCGGCGCTGAGTTCGCTGACCGGCTTCATTTTCCCGGAAAGAATCAGGTCACGAAATTCGGGGTCCATCTTCTGCCCCCACGAGCCGTCGGCCTCAAGTTCTTCGTAAACTGAAATCCCTTCGCTCAGCCAGCGCGGCATTTTGTTGTGCGTCATGTTGAGCGTGATCACGTGACAGAACTCATGCCAGAGCACGGATTCCCAGCTGGCGGAACGACCGGCCGGGGAGGTCGGACTGTTCGCCGTGATGACGTTTCCGAAACACACGCCAAGATAGCCCGGATTGCCCGGCATGCCGAACGTGCGCACGGCAAAATCCCGCGCATCCGAAAATATTTCCACCAACGTCGGCGTCTCCAAAGTGACCCCGTATTTCTTGGTCAGCTCTGCGTGGGCGCGGGTCAGTAAATCCAGAACTCGGGGCCCAAACACCTCCGCCTCGCCGGATTCCATGCGCACGATGAAATGTTCGTTGGTGAGCGTGGTGAACCGTTTGTATTGATCCCGCAACGTCACCAGATTGAACGCCGTAATGTCGTAGCCGTCCTCCTTGTTCACTTCGTCGGCCAGTGCCCAGCCCGCCTCGTCCTGGCCGAGCCGGAGCAAATCTTGGGCAAGTTGCACTTTGGCCGGCAGGTAGTTCGTCCGCATCGTCAGTGCGAGACGCTGGTGTTCCGCACCTTCCTTGAAACGATATTTCAAACTGAGTTTTTTGCCGATCAAATGATCGACCATGGGATTGCGTTTCCAGACGGCCAGCGCCTTTTCGCGCGCGCTTTCCTCAATGTTGGGCTCATTGTTGACGTGCGCGATCACGGCGCGATAAGCCCATGCTTCGGGCGAGATCGGATTTACTTTCAGCACGAGGTCCAGTTGCTTGGACGCGGCGGCGTAATCTTCGGCGTCGATCAGGTGATCCGCGAGCAGCAGGTGGCTGGGGACGTGATTGGTGTTCACGTTCAGCGCTTGGACCAGCGACTCCAGCATGACCGCTCGTTCGCTGGGAAAATACGCCTGCGCCAGCCCATACAGCAGGTCCGGGTGATCCGGGATCTCTTTGAGACCGTTTTGAAAGGTGGTGGCCGCCAGTTCAAAGTCGTGTTTTTCGAGCGCGAGTTCACCGGCGGCGAGCCAGGCTTCGGCATACTTGGGATCAGCGCGCTGCGCCCGGCGGAAAAAATTGTCGAGCACCAGTTTGGGCTCCGCACCCATCGCCAACGCGGCGCGTCCGAGCAGCACGAGGTTCTCGGGATCCTGAAGATAGCGCAGGCGCGGACCCGCGTAGTCATCAATGGCCTTCAATTCCTCGGCGGCGGCTTCATGGTCGCCGTTCGCCGTGTCCAGTTCATATTGAATCCAACGTAACGCCACGCTGCGGGAGAAGCGTTCCATCGCGACGTCAATATGAGTTGTGGCTTTGTCGACCTCACCGACCGCGAGATAGGCCTTGATCAACATGACCCGCCAGTATTGGCTGTGCTGTTGTTGCTGCAGGTTTGCCTCCCCTACCTCGATGCATTCCCGATACTGTCCCGTGAGAAACAGTTCCTGCAAGTCCTGAAGGGTGACGTCCGCCGCCGCGATCGAACTCAATGGCAGGAGCGAAGCGAGCGTGATGACAACGAAGGTCCCCCAACGCAATCGAGCCAATTGCAAAAAGCATCTCAGAACTTCGCGCTGGGGCATGTCATGGATTATCGCAAGGTTAACCGAAACCGCAAGCCTTCCGCTTGCAGATAGTTAACATGACGATTCCTGACGGTGACCCGTTTCAAAAAGTTTCTGTGGTTTAAAGGCCTGAAGAGGCCGGTATGGAGAATGGGGACTTCGGCGCGGGCCGGATCTCAAACCCGCCGTGGCGCTCGTTGGCGCTTTTCCACGTGCCCCAGATTCGTTTGTTTTCGCAGAAGCCCCGGTAAAAAACAGTGGTTCCAAAGAGGTAGGTCTGGATCCATTTGCATTCGTTTGTGGGCGCATCGTAGTCCCCGCTGAGCACGAACATGCCATTCTCGTCGTTGCCGACACCGGTCAGGTGGTTGTCCCGGAACTGCAGTAGTAGATCAAACTGCGTGCGGTAATTGGATCGGTTGTTGACGAATCCCGTCCATTGGCCGGACGCAAAATCAAATGGTTCAGTCGAATTCAATTCAGATGCATCTGTTTTGTTGTCAAAATGAATACCAGCGGACGCGTCGACGTTTCTGGCAATGCGCGCTCGCCATCTCAATGTCTGGCGCCTTGCGGGCCAAAAAGAACTTCCGGACGGGGACGAACTGCGACCTCCTCCACCACGACATTTCATGTGCAGGCGAGGGGCAGAGTAGGTGTGATGATGACAGCTGCACAGCCTTTGCTCAAAAGTCTCTGGAATCCAGCAGGTTGAGGTCTCACGAACCGGCTGCGGCGGGGAATTTGGTTTGCGCCTGTGAAGGATAACAGGCACTGTTTCGCTCGTGCCGGAAGCTGCAACGACCAGTCAAAATCGCAATCATACGTCCGAACAGGAGCTGCTGCTTCGTGCCTACCGCTTCCTGGTGTTGGGCCGACTGTTGGACGAAAAGTTTGCAACCCTTTATCGCGGTGGAAAAATCCACGGAGGCGTGTTCATCGGTCGCGGTCAGGAGGCTTTGAGCGCGTCGATCGGCGTGCAGCTGAGGGAGAGCGACGTGTTTGCGCCGTTGATCCGCGATCAGGCTGGCCGGCTGGCGTTCAAGGAGTCGATCCTCGACGCGGCGCGAACCTATATGGGTTCCGTTCTCGGTCCAATGCGGGGGCGCGACGGGAATGTTCACCGCGGACGACCGACCGCCGGATACATTCCCATGATCAGTCATCTGGGTTCCACGATTTCGGTGGTGAACGGAACTTTGTTCGCCAAGCGGATGAAGGGCGAAAAAGATTTCGTGGGCGCGGCGTGCATCGGAGAAGGCGCGACCTCCACCGGCTCGTTTCATGAGGCGCTCAACCAGGCCGCATTGGAGAATCTTCCGCTGGTATTGATCGTTGCCAACAACCAGTTCGCCTATTCGACTCCTGCCTCGCGACAGTTCGTGTGCGAATCAATTTCTGCCAAGGCGCCCGGCTACGGCGTGAAGTCACATCAGGTCCAGGGAAACGATCTGACCGCCTGTCTCGAAGTGGTGGGCGCGGCCATTTCCGACGCCCGGGCGGGTGGCGGACCGCAGCTGGTCGAGGCGGAGCTGCTCCGACTTTGCGGTCATGGCGAACACGATGACGCCGGCTATATTTCCAATTCCCTGAAACAGTCTCCATTGGCTGGCGACTGTCTGAAAATTGCCGAACAACAGCTGATGAAACGCGGTCTGGCGGATTCAGCCCAGCTGGCCCGGTGGAATGAGGAGGCGATTGCCGAGATCGAAAAGGCCATCGCCCAGGTGCAACGCGAACCGACTCCCGACCCCTATCAGGAAGACTGGTGCGCGCTTGCCTCGCGTCATCTTCAGGAGACGCACAATCATCTCGATGTCTGATTTTCTTTTTTCGTGAGCATTACCTATCTGGAAGCGATCCGCGCCGCGCAGGCCAAGGCCTTGGCCGATGACAGCCGTGTCTTCATCTATGGTCAGGACGTTGGCGACTTTGGCGGCGCGTTCAAAGCAACGAAAAATCTCGCGGCGGAATTTCCCGGACGCGTGATTGACGCGCCGATCAGCGAGGACGCCATGATTGGAATGGCGGTGGGAGCGGCGATTGAAGGCATGCGGCCGATCATCGAAATGCAGTTCGCGGATTTCTCGACGATCGGGTTCAACCAGGTAGTCAACCAAGCCGCCACGTTGAACTGGCGGACGAAAGTGCCGTGTCCGATCGTGGTCCGGCTTCCAAGCGGCGGCACGTCCGGCAGCGGACCGTTTCACAGCCAGAGCATGGAGACGCTTTACGCGCATTATCCCGGGCTGATCGTGATGACACCCGCCACGGTGGAAGATGCTTACTCCATGTTGCTCGAAGCCGTGGCTATTGATGACCCGGTCATTTTCTGCGAGCACAAGTATCTTTACTACCACCTCAAATCCGACGGGTTGCCGAGCGAAGCGTTGCCAACCGGCAAAGCGCGGATCGCGCGACCGGGACGCGACCTGACCATCGTGGCGTACAGCGCGATGGTGCATGAAGCCCTCGCCGTGGCCGAAGAATTGTCCCCCGAAGGATGGGAGATTGAAGTGGTGGACCTGCGGTCGGTGAAGCCGCTCGACACCGACACCGTGATGGCGTCCGTGGCGCGCACCGGAAGATTGCTCGCGGTCGGAGAAAGCTTTCCATGGGGAGGCGTCACGGCAGAAGTGATCGCCCGCGTTGCTAGCGAGGGATTCAATCTGCTCGATGCGCCGCCGCAACGGCTCAACGCGAAAGACACGCCCATTCCTTATCATCCAAATTTGTGGATGATGCACCGTCCGACCGCGCGCAGCATCGGCAACGCCGCCCGCAAACTTTTACGCACCTGAACGAACATGCCCCGCATTCCGATCATCATGCCGCAGTTGGGCGAGTCCATCGCCGAAGCCACCATTGTCAATCTGCTGGTCCGGCCCGGCGATCAGGTTAAATCCGACCAGGATCTCATCGAGGTGGAGACGAACAAGGCGACCATGAACGTGACGTCGCCGGCTTCGGGAGAGGTCGTCGAGTTCACGATCAAGGTGAATGAAAGCTACAGCGTGAGCGCCGTGCTGGGTTATCTCGAAGTCTCGGTTGAAGAGGCGGAGAAACGCGGACTTAACAGCCCGCCGGCAAAATCCACCGATGCGCCGCAGTCGTCAGAACCCGTCGCGACTACCAATCAACCGAGTGCGCAGACCCCGCCGGCGAAGGTCGAGCCTTCCGTTCGCGGACTGCCCGTTCCCGCCGCCGCCGCAGGTGCCAGCTACATGTCGCCCCGGATGAAAGCACGGATGCAGGAGCTCGGACTTCACGCCGCCGACCTGTCCGGCATCGCGGGCAGCGGTGCCGCCGGACGCGTCACCATCGACGATTTTGAACAGTTCATTGCGGGCATCGAGAAGAAGAAACTCAGCCAAGCTTCGTCGATGCGAGTAGCGGTTGCCGACGCGATGCGCCGAAGTTGGACCCGTCCGTTGGCCACCGTCGGACTTCCGGTCAAACTCGACGTTCTTTTGGCCCACCGAAAAACCTGTGATCCCAAACCCGGACCCGCACTCTACGCGTTGCGCGCATTGTCCCTCGCGCTTGCCGAGAACAGCGCGCCCGCCGGTCGGCTGGTTGGAAACAAGATCGTGCATCCGACGTCCATCGATCTGGGGTTTGCAGTTGAAGCCGACGACGGCGTGCTGGTGCCGGTGATTCGTGATGCGAACAAGCGTTCATTGACCGACCTGACGCAGCGTTATGGTGAACTGGTCGCGCTCGCGCGTGAGCGAAAACTGCCACCGGACGCCACCGGCGGATCGATCGCTACGGTGACCAATTTCGGCACATTCGGCCTGACTTGGGCGACGCCGATTCCGCTGCCGGAACAGACGTTGGTTTTGGGAATGGGTGCGGGTCGAAAAGTCCCGTGTTGGGATGAGGACAAAGGCGAGTTCGTTCCGGTCACTGAAGCGAATCTCACTTTGAGTTTTGATCATCGCGTGCTCGACGGCGGTGCGGCCGGACGGCTGCTCAGTCGCGTCGCCGAGTTGATGGAAGCCCCGGACAAACTATAGCCGGGACCGATTCAAGTTTTCAGACTGCTTCGGCTGATCGCCGGTGAATGAGGAAATACGCGACCAACGTGAGCCCTGCCGTGCCCAGCAACATGGCCATGACCATGATCTGATACCGCACCGCGATCAGCGGCGAAACGCCCGACAAGATCTGCCCCGTCATCATTCCGGGCAGGGCGACGAGGCCGACCGCCAAGAGTGCATTTACCTGCGGGATCATCGAAACGCGGAAGGCATTGTTGCGGGACTGAATGAAGTCGTTGCTTGTTTTTAATTCCTTGTCGAAACGTTCGATGCCGATGCTCAGGGCATTCATGCCGTTGGAGAAGACCATTCCGGCGATGGGGATGAGGAACTTCAATTCATACCAGGGATCAAGTTGGATCACGCCAAAGATCACCAGGACCAGGTTGATTCCACCGCCGACAAAAACCGCCGCGAGAATTTCCAGGTAGCCACGGAATGTCTTGTTCTCCACGACGCGCAGGGCGATCCAGCTGGAGACGACCACCATGAAGCTGACGACACCCAGGCCCCAGAGTGAAGTGTTCTGATTAAATATGAACTCGAGGGCGTAGCCGACGAGAATGAGTTGCAGGGCCATGCGGACGACCGCGATCAACAGTTCCGTCTGTTTGCCGACCCATTTCCAGTAGAACCATGTGACTGCCGCGATGGGAAGCAACAGGATGAACAGGTTCTCGATCGGGATGGTTTTCATTTTGATAGCCGGATTCGCGTTACGGAATTCGAACAGTCATTTGCTCCAAGAACAAGTGAGAAGAGCGACGATGCGGGGTTGGGTCGGTGTTGGCGGTGGTCCCAAGGTAAGTCCCGACTGCATCGGGACAACCTCGGGCTGGAGGGCGGAATCCCGTTGGGATTCAATCACGGGGTTGCGTCCATTGATAACGTTCCATCGGATGTTTCAATCCCCCACATAACGTTCGTCGAATTCGATTTCGTGTTTTCGAAACAGGGCACGCAGTTCGTCCTGAAACGTCAGCTTCCGATGATGTTCCTCCTGTCCGGCGATGTAGTTTCTCACCTGCTCCAGATTCGACTGGTTCACCGAAAAATCCGCGTAACCGCCCTGCCATTCAAAATCGGCGTAGTCGCGACCCTGTTCCTTGAGCCAGCCGTTCGAGACCCGTTTCAATTCCTTCACCCACTCCGCCTGCGTGATCGTGCGCCCGAAACGGCAGAGCAGGTGAACGTGATCTTCCACGCCGCCAACGATCAGCGGCGGACATTCCAATCTTTTGGAAACGCCGCCGAGATGGGCGTGAAGGGCTTCGCGAATGGTTTTGTCGCGGAGAAATGGACGACGTTCTTTTGTGGAAAAAACGAGGTGGATGTAAACGGCGGAGAGCGATTGGGGCATGAGGAAAAGATCGTCAATCAAGGCACGTATTCCAATCCCAAAAGGACGGTGTCGCAAAGCCTGCGGCTGGTGTGGAAAGGCGGATAATCCCAAAGGGATTGCGGAACAAAGCCCGGGGTTCCGAGGGACGAGCTACCCCGGGTAGATGTCGCGAAAAGGAATCAACCCCAACGGGGTTGCGTCAGGTTCGAATACGAAAGGTTGTGGCGCAACCCCGATGGGGTTGGGTTGGTGTCGGGTGATCCCAAGGTAGCCCCTGCATCGGGACAACCCTGGGCTGGAGGGCGGAATCCATTTGGGATTCACGGACGGCGCGCGCGGAGCGACACGCCCTACCTTGCGTCAGGCTGGGCGGCCTTCGACGACGGCGATTTCTTCCGCGGTCAGTTCGTAGAGATCGTAGACGAGGCGGTCGATCTGGCGGTCGGTGGCGGTGATCTGGGTTTCAATCTGGCGCAGTGAATCGGGATTCTTACCGGTGCTTTTCTGCCGGTGCAATTCGAGCATCCGGTCGACCAGCTTGACCATGCGATCATGCTTCTCGACATCCGTGGGATTGTTGATGTCGATGGTGCGTGGATATTGCCACGACGGCGTGTGGAGGCGGACAATCCCAAAGGGATTGCGGAACAAAGCCCGGGGTTGCGAGGAACGGGCTACCCCGGGTAGGTGTCGCGAAAAGGATTCAACCCCGACGGGGTTGCGTCAGGGTTTTGACGCGGAAGGTTGTGGCGCAACCCCGGTGGGGTTGGTCGGGTTTTGGCGATTGACCCAAGGTAGTCCCGACTGCATCGGGACAACCCTGGGCTGGAGGGCGGAATCCCTTCGGGATTCATGGATAGTTGAAATGGGCAGGGATCAAGGATTTGAATTTTCAGCCGCATTGGCAATCGCGTCCAGGCAGTCCTTTGGCCGGAACATCAATTCATGCCAGGTGAAGCCGCCGCCTACAAATCGGAACCGTGCCTGAACGGGATCGAAGCGCACGGTGACTTTGATGTCATCAGACACGGCAACCACAAACCTGAGTCTCAAGTGGCCGATGTCGAAGACCTGCTCCGCTCCGGGGGAATCGTCAAAGACTGAAACTGGCAGGCCGGCGTTGCGGCACTCGCGGTAGAACCGGCGCTCAGGCTCACGTAGCAGAAGTAGTTCGGATACGTTGGTTGCTTCGGCGAATGCCAGGCGAGTGGTAAAGGCAAATCTCAGAGGATGCCCTTCGTATGGAATTGCTGTCGGCAGAGGACCGGCTTTTTTAAGTTTGAACCAGAGGTAAGTATCATCGTCGTTGCTCCCACGACTTGAAACCGGTGGGGGTGGTTCGATTTCGCGGCGTTCTCCAAAATGAACCGACCTTATCGCCGCCTGATATCTGACTCCCGCTTCGCCGGGAAATTTGGATTCGCTCAATAGAAGCAGCAGAAAATCCGCCTTCAGCCGAAGACCCCACTTCTTATGCTTGTCGTAAGGTGTGTGATAAATCCCGTGGTTCAGAATGTAATCCAACTGCTCGCGTGTAGGCACAATTGCGATCAACCCATACTCATGGGCCCATTCGATCCGTTGTCGCTCCTCGGCGGTGCTCAGTTCAACGGCGGTGTCCTCCACCGAGTCCGATGACATTGCGATTATCTTCCGCAAAAGCTCGGTGACTTCATTTCGCCGTCCTGGGAGAAACGGAACCGCACCAACGCCGACTTTTCCGATGGCCTGGACGTAGCGGTTTTGAGAAGCATCCGCCCCCGAATAGGGATAGAGGACAAAGGCACCGATTGTCTGTTGCACGTATTGACGATACCCGAGATCCCAGACAGTGGCTTGAGGATGAGTTTGAAGTTCCGCAGCTGAGAGTTCGGAGACGATCTGGTCGCGATAGGCGTGCATCCTATAGATCGCGTCTTCCGGTGGACCGGGAGCATGATTCACCTTCACGTAGCCGGGATCACTTTTCAGCCGATACTTGGCGTCGAATATGTAACGAAACGGTCGCCGGTCACCTCGCTTGAAGATCTCCAGTGTGTTGTCCGGCAGGCAGGAACCGGTAGGCGTTGAATTATAGCGGTTGTAGATGACGCGGATGCACTCCTCGCCAGCCTTCTCCATGCTCATTACCGATGTCTTCCCTTTCGCCAACTCCAGTGCGACCCTTCGTTGAGTTATTCGAAGCCACGTCGGTGGGCGAGGTGTAAGGCCGAGTTCCTCGCGGAGAATTCTGGCCAGCGCCACGAAACACCAAAGTTCGTAGAGTGTGGCGAGGTTTTTTTCTGGTAGTTCCAGCGGTCCGCCGCGCACCTCCAACATCGTCTCCAAGGCCAGGCAGGAAGAATAGAATTCCCGATAACCCGGAGTTAAGTGAAGCGCCAGGCTGGGTTCGGCATGTACGCCATCTGTAGCCAATTCGGATAGGAAACTGCGGCTCTGGATTGAACGCAGATTTCTGTCGGCTTGAATCAGAAAGCGGCTCCAACTGGCGAACCGATCTTGGTGGCCAACATCTGCAACCTCCCTTTTCAACTTCTTCAGCCGACGGCGTATCTTTGTGACCGCGACAGCCACGAAACGATTCTCGGGCGTTTCCGGAGTAAGCTGTTTGTGGAGCCGGGGCAGTCTCGGAGCGACCCACTCACGCCCATCGGCTCTGAAATGTCCCGTCGTCGCTGGAACACACGAACTGGCGTTCCGTCGAAGGTAATCACGAACAGCCGCACTCGTTCGGACCGCCCGCCGCGAACGGTCGAGTGAATGGTCAACCTTCACCCGCTCCAGCGGTGATTTCACAATCAACTCAAGCGCCTTGATTAACCGATCAAACTCATCTTTGAGAACAGCCAACCATTCGATGTCCTTGGAGCGCTGGCGCCGGACTGATCGCAATGTTTGAAAGGTTCTGCCATGCAATTCGAAGATCAGTGCCCGCACTTCCATTTGTAGATCGGCGCGGAGTTCCAGCAAATCCGTGCGGTAATCGAGCTTTGAGGGGAACACTTCAAGCCTGATCGTGAAGAGCCTTCGGTCTCCAACCCTTAGTTCGATGTCGGTATACCCGACTTCGGACCTGAAGTTAACGGGCAGGCCGAATGATCCAGACGCGCCAATTCGCCTTCTCCCAGCGAGCAGATTCCGACCCCCGTGAAGTAACTGCACCTCGTGTCCAACATCCCCGTTGAGGGCAAGGTTGAACTGATAGTTCGTCTGCTCAAAAAGAAACGGAGGACTTGAAACGGTTCGGTCGTCACCGATCGATTCCCCGAGGACATGGACTTGTACCTCTGTGTGCCTTGCCTGTTGAAGTACCGAGGTTCTGGCCAGGGCAGGCGTGGCGGACGAGGCGTGGGGGTGGGGGTGGCTTTCCGGTCCCCAAATGGCGAACTCTCCGACGCCCTTGAGCTCTATCGAAAAGAGTTCCACGTCTGCGCTCATGGGTTCATGCCAGCCAGAATGAAGTAAACGTCTCCTCCCGGAAGGTGTGCAGCATTCCGGCGATCTTTTTGACCACAGCGGACGCCTCGTCGTCAGTAGTCAGCGCGAGCAATCTGTCATCAATATCTGGATCGTCCTTATGAGGAACGACGGATTCACTTTTCAATTTGTTGAGCAACGCGAGGAGCAGCGTTTCGATACGTTGTGAGCTCCCTTGCACCCTTGGCAGAATCTTCTGTAGGACGATGGCCTCCCTGATCTCCTCTGCGCTCAAACCGGCTTCTCCGGCGTAGACTGCAAAGCTGATCGCTTCATCGCGCACCCGGTATCCAACTTCGAAGCCGGCTCGATCCAGCAGATCGTTCAACCCGGAAAGGAACTCCGCGATTTCGCGGGCGATCGCCTGATGCTTCGGCAAGGCGTCGATCAAACTACTGATCTCCGGAGCAAAGAAGGATTGATCGAGGTCCAGCGGCGGAACTTCCGCCTCTGTCGGGGCCTCATCGAGGCCCTGCATCAAATCAATGTCGTTGAACTCAAGGGTGTGCGCCCGATCCAGGACCTTTCGACTGAATGGCTGTGTGGTTTCATCCATGTTCACCGTGCCACAGAAGTAAAGGTTCACTGGCAAGCCGAGTGGGCCATTGGATGCGCCCGACGAATCAAGGGCCTCGGCAGCCATCGGTGCCAACTGGTCTTTTTGAATCTTGCCGAGTTGAGATTGGGTGAGTATCGGGTCCGAGACCAACTGTCCATCCTGCCGGCGTCTGGATTCCACGATGCTGAGGAAATCCGAAAAGTAGTGCTCAACCCGCGCCAGATTCATTTCGTCGAGGCAGACAAAGAACGGCTTTGAGGGATTCGCATGGGCGAGGAGAACTGGAGCCACGAGACGGCCAGGCACGAAGTTCCCGCTCAGAGCCTGTCCGAAAAATCGGTGGAGCCCGGATTTCAGGCCAGTCGGCGGAGCAGAACGCCGATCATGGCGAGCTGAATCCAGCCGGTGGCGCTGGATTCGGTCTTTTCATAATCCCTTACCAGGC
>Ga0209390_10003188_pt1 | contig 27013 bp, 25 predicted proteins | sample BON01_FD_187212 | JGI IMG/M metagenome (GOLD analysis project Ga0209390, IMG submission 187212) | Freshwater microbial communities from Lake Bonney liftoff mats and glacier meltwater in Antarctica - BON-01 (SPAdes) (version 2) | ecosystem: Environmental > Aquatic > Freshwater > Ice > Glacier...
TGGGAGATTGTATGAGAAGTGTTGAGTTAAACGGTTCTCAAGGCAATGGTACCTTTGAATTTTATAGTAACTATCCCATCTATGAAGAAAAAGCGCAATGGGAGAATTTAACACGTGCCGTTATAGTGGTACATGGCGCAAGCCATGATCCACTGAATTACTTTGGATACATGACCAATACTTTTGAAACTCAATCTTTTTCTGAAAATACTGTGCTTATCGCTCCGTTTTTCAGAAATACGTCCACCGAATCTTTGCAAGATTTCTTTTGGACTAATACCAGCTGGAGAAGAGGAAGACCATCATCAAATTCAAATAGAATAAGCTCTTTTGAAGCTATAGATGAATTAATTGATCAACTCTCAGATAAAATTCGCTTTCCTGTTCTCTCAAAAATTATCATTACAGGCCATTCTTCCGGTGCGACATTTACGCATGTTTATGCTGCTGCAAATACCTCTGAATCAAAGCACCCATCCATTGATTTTGAATATGTCGTAGCAAACGCTCAGTTTTTCTATTACCCATCTGTCCAGCGTATTAATGAATCTAATGACCAGCTTTTTACTCCCACGGGTTGTCCAGCATATACTGTTTGGCCTTTGGGATACAATGCAGTACCTCCTTATTTAGCAGGAGTCACGGCTTCTACATTCAATGCACAGTTCGTCGATAGAAATATTACCTATCTTCTTGGGAATGGCTCTCAATCTGACCCTACTTTAAATACTGAAGACTGCGAAAATACAATACAAGGATCTAGTAGATTCGATAGGGGAGAGAACATGTTTAAGTTTATGGAGCTTGCATATCCTGGAATACACAATCAGAAAAAGGTAATCGTTAATGGTATCGGTCATGATGGACAGGGGATGTATCAGTCAAGTGAATTTAAGTTACTATTGACACAGCTTCTTAAATAGCTAAAATGAACTATAATATAGCTGTGGTTCCCGGTGATGGAATTGGTAGGGAAGATATATTTGCTTCACTGTAAATTTTAAATACTATTGTGAGAAAATATGATTTTAAATTAAACTAAAGTATTAGAAGATTATACCAACGAGATTATTGACCTATATTATATTATGAAAAAGGAATAGGATTCCTTTGCCGAAATGGGTATTGACTTTGAGGAGAAATCTATTTATAAAATTCTAAAGGATTTGGCAGTACGATACAACTTTGTGTATCCAGAGGATAAACTGATCCATCTAGCTCAGCTAGTAAAAGATGTGGTCGATGACAAAGCCAAATACACCGACTGGAGCAAGCGGGATAATATCAAGACAGAGTTGAAAGTGGATTTGATTATTCTACTCGCTGAAAATGAATATCTTCCAGTAGATCGGGATGAGGTATACAAAGAGATTTTTGAGCAGGCAGAGAATTTTAAGAAGTATCAGAGGAGGTAAATAGACCAAAATGGACATGTTAGACTCAGCATTTAAACAACTTCACCACAAGTATTTAGATTTCAAAATTATTCATAGAGGATCAGAATTGGCAACTGGTTATAAACCTGATGTAGTTCTTCAAAAGGACAATCAGTATATAATTCTAGAATCTGAACACTCAACTAATCGAAAAACTTTTCTTGGTGGGTTTTTAAAAGCGGCAAAGTTTTTAACTGGAAACAAACATGGATTTTTAGTTTTTGTCCTTAAAATTCAGGACAATACTAATGAAGATCAGATATCACTCCATCTAGGACAGTATCTGAATTTTATTAGCGCGATCACAAATCTTAAAGAAGTTTACGTGATCTCAGATGAGAATTACTGCCGAGATGACCAACCCAGTGTGATCAAGGGGGAAGAATTCTTGAAATTTGCCAAAAAGGTTAATGAGATTTTAAGTTTCCGGTTTTAAGTGGACCGTAATTTAACGGATTTCAAAATACAGCTCAATATCAATTATTACGCACAAATTCCCCCATATTTTTTGATTTGACTTAAAAATTTGCTCAATTATAGTATGTAAATTTTTATCCATTTGAAATCAAATCCATTATGGCTGTGTCACTAATCCAACTTGCAAAACTCACTGATCTAACAGAAAAGGAACCGGCCTATGCGCTGGCAGAAAATACGGATCTGGTATTAGTTCGCTATGGAGGTCAGGTTTCGGTACTCTATGGACGCTGCCAGCATCGGGGCGCATTTATGTCTGATGCTGCTATTGTGGGCGATGATTTGATCTGTGGACTTCATCAGTGGGACTATCGATATGATACGTGGGTCAATGCATACAATAATTCTGAAAAGCTGCACAAGTTTTAGGAAGTCTTCGAAAATGGCTTTGTCTGCGTGGCTCGGCAGGAGGTTTTGGACTTTCAGCGGGAAAATCCACAGCCTTTCCAACGGGAGGACTACCAAGGTCTGTATGCGGATACACATCCGGAATCCACCGAACCTTTTACCGGACACATTCAGAAATTAGCCAAAGATGGACTCAGCAAAGTTGGTCAGCACGGTTCCTCCGCAGCTATGGGCGTAGATCGAAATACCTTCTCTAAGTGGGAGTCCATCCAATTCTTGCCAGCTCAGCTATTCCGAAAACCTTTACTGGACGATGTGAAGGTTTCAACTAAGGTGATTATTGGACCTGGAGCCCAAAAGCCACTGGTGTTGGATATTCCCTTATTTGTATCAGATATGAGTTTTGGAGCGCTAAGTAAGGAGGCTAAAGTGGCTTTATCCAAAGGTGCTGAACATGCCGGAACGGGTATTTGCTCAGGTGAGGGAGGCATGCTTCTCGAGGAGCAGTCACATAATTCGAAATACTTCTACGAGCTCGCTTCCGCAAAATTTAGCTTCTCCTGGGACAAATTGGAAAAGGTGCAAGCCTTCCATTTCAAAGGTGGGCAAGGTGCAAAGACGGGTACTGGAGATCACTTGCCCAGGAATAAAGTCAATCAAGAAATCGCAGACGTCAAAGGCTTGGAAGTCGGACAATCTTCCATTAGCCCGGCTACTTTTTCGGATTTGAATGGAGGGGAAGATTTCATAGCGTTTGCAAATAAGGTTCGAGAATTGACAGGAGGAATTCCCATAGGATTCAAAATTGCTGCAAGCCATATTGAGAAGGATATTCAATTTGCTGTGGATGCCGGAGCGGATTATATGATTTTGGATGGTAGAGGAGGAGGGACCGGAGCTGCTCCTGTCATCCTTCGGGACAACATCAATGTGCCTACAATTCCAGCTTTGGCAAGAGCTCGCAAGTATCTGGATGATAATAATTGAAAGATATCACCTTGATCGTGACTGGAGGGCTACGGGTTGCGGAGGATTTTGCAAAAGCATTGATGCTCGGAGCGGATGCTATCGCTGTGGCCAACTCAGCATTGTAGGCTATCGGTTGCCTGGGAATGCGTGCTTGTCATACTAATAATTGCCCGGTGGGAATCACTACACAAAAGGAAAATTTGAGAGCGCGATTACTGATAGATAAATCTGCAGGGCGGCTTCACAATTTCTTGAACGCCAGTACAGATCTGATGAAGTTGGTGGCAAGATCCTGCGGCTATGACGATATCAGCAAGTTCAATCACGATGACTTCTCGACTTTTGATTGGGAGATGCACAAGCTGACGGGCGTGAATTATGCCGGAGTTTCTTGAGAAAGGCATTTTTTGTAAACATCAGCGTATTTTTCGGCTATCTCTTTCCATACCATAATTTTAAAAGACGCCTGCAAGGATTTCTGAGCATTCTCATAAAAAGACTTCATATTAACTTTTAATTCATCCTTATTTCTCACATTTGTCCAAAACAAATTTATTGGATTGGAATAGGATTTTGCCCAAGGCAGATCCGAAATCAAGATTGGCAGGCCATAAGTAGCAGCTTCATAAATTGCTATGCAGCCACTCTCGGCCTCACTTAAAAGGACGAATCCCTTGGCATTTTTTAGCAACACTTGTTTTTCTTCTTCTGATACGAATCCTAGATATTGACTTGAGCCTCCCGTCATTTCTTTGGAAAATTCTTTGAAATAATCAGAATTTTTTTCCCAAGATGGACCTATAAAAATTATGGGAATCTGAAGTTCATTACAGATGCGTGCAGTTAAAAGGGAGTTTTTTCGCTCATAAATCGAGGCGACACAAATCAAATAATTATCAGAAGGGGAGTTAGATTCAAACTGCACTAAAGAATCCACAGCATGAGGAATGACCGAGCTTTTTTCTGGATTTATCCCGTAGAGCTTAATGGCTGACTTTCGATCTTCCTCGTGCAGATAAACGATATGATCAAAGATATCTAAAGCTGTCCAGGGAAACATAGGAAAAAACTGAACTGGGAGTTTTTTAAAAAACCAGTTTTTAACGAGCTGGATATTTTTATCGCGATCAGACCTACTAGTCCAATGATCCATTATGTGAGTAAGAATAAGCTTACATCCTTGAGCTTTTAACTTTTTAAGCTTATACAGATTGTTAAATCCTAAAAAGTGAACTACATCTGGCTTCAGATTTGGATCATGCCAGTTTTCGAATTCTACATCTATACCTATGTCAATTAGATTTTGGAGTAGTTTATGAACGAGCACTTGTTTCCCCCCTGGGAATATATAAGAATCAGTAACATCGCTAATTAAAATTTTCATTATGCGGATTGGTTTATCAAAAGCAAGGTCCTGAAATAGGAATTTCGGAGATTTTGAAACAGTACTTTTTGATTGTGAATTACAGTTGCGGGAAGAGAAAATGGAGGTTGATCCAGAAACAGTCCTGAGTTGACACGGATATGATCACCCACTTTTTTGTCCAGATTTGGTTCGTCATCTCCAAGGACATGCTCAAGAATAATAACATATCGAAATTTGCGAAGTTTTGGAATAATCTGCATAATCTGATCATTACTAAGATGCTGTAATACTTGTCTAATTAGACATAGTTCGGCTTTTGGTAAATCGTCCTTTACCGCATCGATAACTCGGAATTCGACAGTTTGGCTCTGAAATTCCATTCTATTGAATTGAATAAGATCTTCTACTACATCTATACCGGTGTAATGTATGTCAGGTAGGCAAAGTTGGGCTCCGACTCTAAAATCACCACACCCCACATCCAAAATTGATTGTATATTTTTTTGCTTAATGAAATCTTTAACATACGCGACAAACTCCCGAGTATTCTCTTGGTCTGAACCCTCACCTGAAAAAAACGAAAGATCTGGATTATCAGAATATCCCCAAAGGTTATTGGAATAGATGGATCCAAAAATCTGTTTGTTGTTATCAGCCTTCCACAAAATGAGTTTGTTGTGGAGGAGTTTAAGTTTTTTCAAAAATTTGGAGAGAATCAATAAATTTTCATTTTATGTCAAATATAAATCATTAAATATTTGCTTTGTTAAACGTTCCGAAAGAAACCGAAGCTTTGATTTGAAATAGGCTCAAGTTCCCATGTCTCAAAGGGGAAAATAGCCTGTCCAAAAGAATTTTGAGCTGGATTTTAGAGAACAAGTCAACATTAATTTTGATAATGCGGTGGATTGCAGATACACATATTTTTTTATATATATATCCCCTTTTCTACAAGTAAAGTGCAAAACCAATAGAAGATTTGGTTATCCCGATATACTTAAAGTTTACTTTTCAAATCCTTAGAGGTTGAGGAGAGTTTTTCCAATATTTCATCTAAGATAAGATCCGAAGGATTATCACAATCCATGACCCTCGGCGTAGCCGGGGGTAGTGAAGATGAAGGAGTAATTGAAGCCCTGAAAGGGCGTAACTTTAAGTATCGGCCTTTCAGGGCTCTAGGCTGGTAGTATCATTGTTGCCCCGCACTTCGTACAGGGTCATAAATAGTATGGCTCCTTCGGAGCTGATCAAAGAATAAGTTTCATAATTTCAAGGTTTTACCGGTTTAGATGATAGAATAAGGCCATTGGCTTCATTGCGGATATACATATTTTTTTAAATATATATTCTCATAAGTGCACGTCACGATCTAAAACAAATTCTTGATTGGAATCGGATCAAATTCCCCCTTTTTCAAAGGGGGCTGGGGGGATTTATCATATCAAATCAGCAATAAATTTGGCTACGTGTAACAAAGCGGATCTACATATTTTTTTAAATATATGTCCGCAATTGCGCAAGGAAAATACAAAAAGTGACTTAAAAATTCTTCATCGATCTATCCCGCACTGCTGGATCTTGCCGCACTTTAAGCAAAGAAAATTAGGTTACTGTCCTAATTGCGGATAATTGTGTAAAACTTAAAGATTTTTTATATTTTTATCAATACTTGAAATTAAGTTTTAGACAATGAAGCATTTTTTTGTAGTCATTTTTGTTTTTTTTAGTTCGGTGGTAAAGGCACAATTTTTTGAAAAAAATGCTATTTACTTGAGTAATTCCGGATTAATCGGCAATTATTTTGGTTTGTCAAGTAGTTTGAATTTTATCCACAAAGAAAATTTCATGGTAGAAGTAGGAGTCATGGGCTTGGCTAAAAGGCCAATGGACCGACCTGCAGACTACAACAGTGGATTACTCAGTGCCTTTACCTTTGGCATCGCCACCCCAAGAAACTATGTCATCTCTTATCAGCTACTTTTTGGGAAATCTATCAATTTGACACCTGAAGGAAATCAACGGATCAACCTGAAGGCAGGTCCAACATGGAGTTCTACCCAAAGACCTCATAATTGGCAGCGGGTTTCGGGGTCGGGACTCATTGTGGGAAATTATTCTTATGAGTATCTTGATGATAGAGGACTTGGTTTGATTATCCGACCTACATTTGAAATGCCTTTTAATCAGCTATTAGGGATTGGGCTAGGAACCTATTTTCACTTCCACAGACATTCAGTCAATTTAGGAATCGAACTGAGTGTGATGATGGGTTCGCCTCGGAAGAAACGATAATATTAAAAAGGATAAAAGTTATTTACGTTTTTAAAATAGGGAAATAATTTGAAGTGAATAATAACTTAGTACAGACTAGCAAATCAAGGACATTGTTATATAATTTATATTATGTTAAATAGAATTTTCAAATTGCCCTTCCTAGAATATTTCTATCTTCAGGCCTGATTTAAACACCACCCCGCATTCAGGCAGCTATGAATAAATTGATTCCCCGTTTAGGGCTTTACCTTGGGCCGATTTCTTTTGTACTGATTTATTTTTTGGTAGACTCTCCGGGACTTAGTGCTCAGGCTACAGCCATGTTGGCTTTGGCTGCTTGGATGGCAATATGGTGGATCTCTGAAGCCATACCAATCGCAGCCACCGCATTTCTTCCTTTGGTATTTATGCCGCTGTTGGGAATTCTTCCTATTTCGACAATATCTGCCAACTACATGCATCCCACGGTTTTGCTCTATATGGGTGGCTTCCTCCTCGCTACCGGAATTGAGAAGTGGGGATTACATCGGCGCATTGCACTTAACATAATAAATTTATTAGGAACAGATTTACGACGTATTGTTTTGGGATTTATTCTGGCGACGGGAATTCTTTCGATGTGGATTTCAAATTCTGCCACCTCGTTAATGATGCTACCGATTGGATTGGCGGTCGTTGGTCAGTTTCGAACCCAATTAGGAGAATCCAACAGCTCTATCGCAGACCGTCTCGGTAAAAATATTATGCTAGGCATCGCCTATAGTGCCTCAATTGGTGGCGTTGCTACTATAATTGGTACGCCTACAAATGCTATTATGGTTGGCGTGATTGAGGATCTTTACGGCTACACCATCGGTTTCAACGAGTGGTTTATGTTCGGTTTGCCACTTTCTGCGGTCCTTTTGATGATCTGTTGGTATTATTTGGTCTCTTCAGCTAATCCACTTCCCAAGCGATTTAGCTTACCGGATGAAAAAAGTATTATTGGCAAGCAACTAAGTGATTTAGGTAAAACAACTTATGAAGAATGGAATGTGATGGTTGTTTTTGGATTAGTTTGCTTTTCTTGGATTTTTAGAAAATATCTCATTGAACCTTTTTTACCTCAAATAAATGACACCATTATTGTATTGGTAGGCGTTGTGATTCTATTTGTCCTTCCCTCGGCTACTAGCAAAGATCGGATTTTGGATTGGAAAACTGCCGAGCGGATTCCATGGGGAATCTTGATTCTTTTTGGTGGGGGCTTAGCTTTGGCAGAAGGATTCCAAAGTACCGGATTGGCAGAGTGGATCGGTCAGACGTTTACGTTATTGGAAGGAATAAGCTTTATTGTCTTACTCTTGGTGATAGTGGCTTCGGTCAACTTTCTGACCGAGGTTACATCCAATGTGGCAACAGCTTCAATGCTTTTACCAATTTTGGCTTCGGTTGCTTTAAAATTAGACTTGCATCCTTTTGGGCTGATGGTTGGCGCTACTTTGGCGGCAAGCTGTGCATTTATGCTTCCCGTGGCTACTCCTCCCAATGCGGTAGTTTTTGGTTCTGGTTACCTGCAAATGAAAGACATGGTTCGAGCAGGTTTTTGGTTGAATGTGATTTCAATTATTCTGGTGACATTGATGGTGTATTTTGTACTTCCTTGGATGTGGGGGTTTGATTTGTTGAAAAATCCCTTTTAGCAGGGAATACTTCGCTAATCAACATTTAACATTTGAAATTCGATTCTGATAAAGTTGTCTACTTCACTATGTAATGGTTATTTTTTCTCTATCCAGTATCTAATAATGATGCATAAAATCAATACATCTCGATTTTCATTTGATATTGTCCCTTACCAATTGGAAAAACTTTACGATTCTCAAAAATCTCGTAAATACCGAGTTATAACTCAATAATTAAAACAATCACAGCATCACACACCCGATGCAGTATTAAACGTAGATTGATTCTTCCTGATTATCAGAAAATCATCTTCAGAGATCGCACACCAGTCATATGATATCAATCACCTAACATTGGTCATCCACAAATAGGCTACCGACTATCGTCATCCAACATCAGTCATCGATCACCTGTCTTCCAACACCCGACATCAAAAATTCTCCTCTCAACTCTCCCACTACTTTTTTTACCCAATCTATCGTATCTAAAATTTCTTTCTCGGTAGTCTGAAATCCCAAACTAAACCGCAGCGACGCCCTGCCCAAATCCGAATTTAAGCCCATTGCTTGCAGCACATGACTAGGCTTGGGCGAAATACTTGTACATGCTGAACCTGAACTTACGGCCACCTTTAAGCAGACTTTTCGAAGCAACTCCTCCCCTTCTACTTCTGCAAAAGCGATATTGGATACATGCGACAATCTATTCGATTGACTACCGTTCAGGTGAGTATTTGATATCTGTAAAAGACTATTTTCCAACAAATCACGTAATATCCTTAAACTTTTGGACTCATCCTCCATTTTACTAAATCGCACTTCTGCAGCTTTTCCCATCCCGACGATTCCCGGTACATTCAAGGTGCCCGAACGAAATCCTTTTTCATGCCCCCCTCCATGAATTTGTGCCAAGGGTTTAGAAAGTGGATGATTGTGGCGGATGTAAAGTGCGCCAACACCTTTTGGACCGTACATTTTGTGCGCAGAAATCGCCATTAGGTGAATTCCTGACACCAAAACTGGTATTTTCCCTACGACTTGAACAGCATCTGTAAATAGGATTATATTTCTTTCCTCGGCAATCTTTGCAATTTCCGACATCGGATGCATCAGCCCCGTTTCATTATTGGCCCACATTAATGCGATCATTTTAGTTTCAGGCCGGATGGATGTCTTCAATTCATTCAAATCTATCTTTCCCTGGGAGTCCACATCTAGAAATGTGATTTCTACCCCTTTTTTTATCAACGAATCCAAGCAATCCAAAACAGCCTTATGTTCTGTTTTGCAGCTGATGATATGAATTTTCTCGCTAGCAAAGATCTCATGGATCCCTTTGAGAGCCAAGTTGATTGACTCAGTGGCTCCTGAAGTAAAAATGATCTCCTTGGGATTTGCACCAATTAAATTTGCGACTTGCTCTCTAGCTTTTTCCACTGCATTCTCTGCAATCCAGCCGTAAGGATGTGATTTGCTGGCTGCATTACCATAGTGTGTTCCAAACAATGGCATCATAGCTTCGATTACATCCGGATGGCAAGGCGTGGTAGAATTATAGTCTAAATAAATCGGGTAATTCATGGGTTTAAAGTAACTGGAATCACTGGTTTTTCTAGTTTTTGAGTTTTGTATCTTTGAAAAAAATCTATTCTAATGCAAGAAACTTGGACTTTTGATTACTCCACTCCGATGGATTCGGAATTTCTCTCAGATTTTCTTCTTACAAAGTCAAAAGACTTAGGAATTTTTCTTTCCTACTATTTTAAGAGTGAAGGAGCTCTAGCTGAAAATGCTGCATTGAAAAACCAACCGTCATTTGATAGTCCAAGCTCTGGCTCCTTTGATATTGAATTTGATTTGGTTCATTTCAATGCCTGTCTAGCAATTAATGAAAAAGAGAAATCCGTAATGAAAATTGAATTTCATATTGATGAGAAGGTCAATCAATTGAAATTAATTGGCGCTTATTGGCCAGAAAGAGGCATGGATGAGATTTGATATTTATGATTAATTATATCCAGACAATTTGCTAGGTATCTTTTTGTGAAACCTTGGTGTACTTTGGGGTTAAATAATCATTTATAAAAAAGCCTTCTGAATCAATCTCAGAAGGCCTCTAATTTTCAAATTACTAAGCTCTTCGGATCGCCAGATTTAGATCTGAAAATTCTTCCTGCTCTATAAATGGCTGACTTCTTAGCCTTCTTCCTGTCGCAGCAAAGATCGCATTTGCTATTGCCCCACCGGTTGGCGGAAGTGCCGGTTCGCCCAGTCCCGTAGGATCATAGCCTGAATCTACATAATGCACATCCACCTCGGGCACTTCCTTCATTCGGATCAACTTATAAGTATCGAAATTTTTCTGTGTAGGCAAACCGTCTTTGAAAGTCAGGTTTCCATACATCGCATGACCCATTCCATCCACTATTCCACCACGAACTTGGTGATTGGCGCCAGTTGGATTCACTACAATGCCGCAATCCGTCACCGCAGTGATTTTTTTCAGAACGGGTGTTCCGCTTTCCTGTACGATATCTGCAACTTGCGCCACATAAGATCGATGTGAGAAGTAAACACTAAAACCTTGTTTCACTGCTGGATCTTTGCCCCAGTTTGATTTATCAGCAGCAGTTTTGATGACCCCGATCATGCGATCCACATCATATTTAATCTCTCCGATAGGCGAGTTTTTAGCTTTATCTAAAAGCTCTAAACGGAATTGAACCGGATCTTTTCCAGCTTCAAGTGCTACTTCATCCAAGAAGGACTGCTCGGCATAAGCCAAGAAATTGGTGATTGGTGCTCGCCAAGCATTGGTTGTGATTGGTGAGTTGTATTCTACACTTTCGATTTTAAGATTTGGAACCGACCCTGAAGGGAAATTATCTTGTCGAGTGCTATTTCCTGAATTTATCCCTGCACCTTTCAATTTATAACCGATCATATTTCCAGACTCATCCAAAGCCGCTTCAAAGCGATATCGAACTGCCGGACGATATAAACCGCCGCTGAGATCGTCTTGTCGATCCCAAGTCACTTTTACAGGCGCATTGGTAAGCTTGGATATTTGTACCGCTTCTGCTACGAAATCTGCCGCAAGTCGTCTTCCAAATCCACCGCCTAGTCTGGTGATTTCTACACTTACATTCTCCGGAGGAATGCCCAAAATCTGCGCAGCAGTCTGTCTTGCACGATCTGGCGTTTGAGTTGGCCCGACTAATTCTACTTTGTCACCACTCACATGAGCAAAGAAATTCATAGGTTCCATCGGTGAGTGAGACAGAAATGGACACTGATACTCAGCAACCACTACTTTTGCAGCATTTTTGAAAGCTTGATCTACATTTCCATCCTCTCTTCGTACCTCACCTTTTTGATTGGCGATCATATCTTTGAAAATACGATTGTGATCTTCCGTGCTCTCAACTGTACCATCAGGTTCATAAGTCACTTTCAAAGCCCTTTTGGCTTTCATTAGTGGCCAAGTACTCGTGCCTACGATAGCTACATTATTTTCATAGACCATCACATCTTGCACACCTGCAATTGCCTTTGCAGCAGCAGCATCCACAGCTTTGATTTTCATTCCAAAAGGCGGGCGTTGAACCATGGCGTGAAGCATTCCCTCCCGATAAAAATCTAATCCGAAAAGTGGTTTGCCAGTAAAAATTTCAGCGTTATCCACGTTTTTGACAGCGGTACCGATGATTTTAAAATCCTTTGGATCTTTCAGTGTAATTTCTTCAGGAGCTGTCATCGTAGCTGCCTCGGTCACGAATTCTCCAAAATGACCTGATTTTTTAGAGGCTTTATGCGAAATGATTCCGTTTTCTACAGTGATTTCTTCTACCGGTACATTCCAAAGCTTTGCCGCTGAAGCAACCAAGACATATTTTGCCGTAGCTCCAGCTTTCCGTAGTCGCTCCCAGCTATGTGGCATTGCACCAGAGCCACCAGTCAACTGGCGATCATATACTTCAGTATCTAGATTGGCTTGTACCACGCGTACTTTCTTCCAATCCGCATCCAATTCTTCGGCTACAACCATTGGAAATGAGGTCTTGATATTCTGACCCAATTCCGGGTTTGGTGAATAAATCACAATATCTCCGGTTGGTGCTATAGAAAGATAGCCATTGAAGCGTTTTGCTTGCGCTAAAATGGCTTCTGTACTCAGGACTTCGACTTTTGGTGAGTCGCAACTCGTCCAATTAAATCCTATAAATAGTCCTCCTGCTGTAGTGCCGGCAATCTTGAGGAAATCTCTTCGAGATGGTTTGTTGAGTGTTGCCATGATTATCTAAGTTTAGCAGCCATTGCAACGGCTTCTCTGATTTTATGATAGGTGCCGCAGCGACAGATATTTCGATTCATTTCTTCATCGATTTCATCCATGGTTGGGGCTGAATTTTTGTTCAAAAGAGCCGCGGCGTTCATGATCTGGCCGGATTGACAATAGCCACATTGTGCTACATCTATTTCTTGCCATGCTTTTTGCACAGGATGATCGCCATTTTCCGAAAGTCCCTCTATGGTGGTAATCTCGTCTTCGGTCAGACTTGAAGCTGGGGTAACGCAAGAAAAAATTGCTTCTCCATTCCTATGTACAGTGCAGGCTCCACACTGCGCAATTCCGCAGGAATATTTCGTGCCTACTAATCCCAAATGATCCCGAAGTACCCACAAAAGCGGTGTATCTTCCTCGACATTCACTTCACGGATTTGTCCGTTAATCTTCAAATTAAATTTTGCCATGGATATTATTCGTTTATCAAGGTTAATATAATGAAAATCAGTTCTGGGGAGAAAATTTTTTATTTGATTACATCAGCTTTTTGATGAGTTGCAGTATAGCTGGATAAATAAACAATCGATTTTTTCTCAAGCTGCTTTTAAATAATTTTCAATTCTGCACTTTTTTGAATTACTGCTGGTTTATGCCCTTTGGAGTCTTCACATGCTTCATTTCATAAATTTTATTCGATGATTCTCAAATCTCTCAAAATCCTGATGATTGCGTTTTTAGCCATTACTCTTACTCTCGTTATTATCGGAGTTCTTTTTTTGAATTTCAGTCCAGAATTTGGCGGAACTCCATCACAAGAAAAAATCTCCGAATATGAAGAGCTGGATTACTTTTCTGAAGGAAAATTTTCAAATCTGATCCCAACTGATTTGGGAATGAACTTTGGAAAAGCGATCCGAATGATTCCGAAATTCTTCAAAAATGATCCCGCTCGTGTTCCATCCTTTCCATTGCCAATCATAAGTCGTGATTCTGTGGAGCTGGTTCAGGATAGCCTTCCTACCCGATTGATCTGGTTTGGGCATTCTGCTTTTTTACTTCAGATCGATGGGAAAAATATATTGATTGACCCGATGCTTGGGGAAGTACCGGCGCCAAATCCTCTTTTAGGAAAGAAGCGATTCTTCAAAGATCTTCCTATTGAAATCGAAAAATTACCTCAAATCGACATTATCTTGATTTCACATGATCATTACGATCATCTTGATTATGGGTCAATCCAAAAATTAAAAGGTAAAACAAAGCAATTTTATGTTCCATTGGGCGTCGGAGCACATTTTGAGCGCTGGGGTGTGGATGCAGCTCAGATCCATGAGATGCAATGGTGGGAAGAAGCTGAAGTAGCTGGGATTTCTTTGGCATTTGCGCCCACACGCCATTTTTCAGGACGTGGAGCGACTAACCGTTTTTCTACCCTTTGGGGTTCTTGGGTGATTACTGGCAAGAATGATAATATCTATTTTAGTGGCGATGGCGGCTATGGGCCGCACTTTAAAGAGATCGGTGAAAAGTATGGACCATTTGATTTTGCAATGATGGAGTGCGGACAATACAACGAAAATTGGAAGGAAATCCACATGATACCAGAGCAAACGGCACAAGCCGGACAGGATGTGAGAGCAAAAGTGATGATGCCAATTCACTGGGCGGCGTTTACACTGGCCATGCACTCTTGGACAGATCCTGTAGAGCGTGTGACCGCAAAAGCAAAGGAAATCAACCAACCAATATTCGTCCCAAAAATTGGTGAATTTATCAACCTTCAAGATTCGCTTTGGACTAAAGAGGAATGGTGGATTAAGCCGTAATCTTTCACTGATTGGTTTTAATTATATTGTTGATAATCTTTTTAGGAGTATTCGCTTCAGTGGACGTATCAAAATAAAAAAAATGGAGAGTATTTCCCCTCGGCTTCGCTCGGGGATCGCCTTCATTTAAAAAGAGAGTTTGGAGGGCTGGAAACCTAAATTCATGGAGAAACGATTCCTATCCGCCGTCTCTAAAAAATAAAATAACCTGAGGGCAGAGCGACTTGTTGTGAGCGAGTCGAACTAAGTCGAGGCCAAGTTGAGCATAAGTGCAGCTTAGGGAATACACTTATATTTTTTGAACTGAATTCATTCAAGAATTTTAGATATTGAAGCTACCGAAAAGGAGATTTTTTAAGTCAAAATTCCTAATTTGTTCCTTTAAATAAATTCAACCCAACCTAAAACCTATGTCTAAGACTTTTAAAGCGGCGATTGTAGGAACTGGATTTATCGGTCCAGCTCATCTTGAAGCGCTCAGAAGATTACCCCATGTAGAAGTCACAGCCCTTGTCGAAGTCGATCAGGAGTCAGCTAACCAAAAAGCCGAAATGCTAGGCATTCCTAATGCTTATACTTTTGAGGATATGCTAAAGCAATCCGATATCGATGTGGTTCATATCTGTACGCCTAATTTTCTTCACTTTGCGCAAGCAAAAGCTGTTTTGTTAGCCGGAAAGCATGTGATCTGCGAAAAGCCTTTGGCCGTAAAAATTGAAGAGGCTGAAGAATTGGTTGCTTTGGCAGCTGAGAAAGGTCTGGTAAATGCTGTGCATTTCAACCTTCGCTATTATCCTATGGTTCGTCAAATGAAAACCATGCGCGAAAAAGGCGAATTGGGAGAAGTTTATACCGTGATGGGTTCTTATCTGCAAGATTGGCTGTTTTTACAGACGGACTATAACTGGAGACTCGAGCCGGATAAATCAGGAGATTCCAGAGCAATTGCAGATATCGGTTCTCATCTTTTAGATATCACCGAATATGTAACCGGCTTAAAAATCACCGAGGTAATGGCTGATTTCTCCACTGTTCATAAGACTCGATTGAAGCCTTTGAAAAATATTGAGACCTATTCCGGAAAGATGCTTTCTATTGAGGATTACCAGGAAGTCCCAATTAATACAGAGGATCATGCAACCGTTTTGCTTCGATTTGACAATGGAAGTAAAGGTTCAATAACAGTCTCTCAAGTCAACGCAGGGCGAAAAAATCGCCTGAATGTAGAGATTGCGGGATCGAAGTCTAATTTTGAATTCAATTCAGAGCGCCCTAATGAGCTTTGGATCGGAAAGCGGGAAACTGCAAACGGACACTTGATGAAAGATCCAGCGTTACTTTATCCAGAAGCTTCTGCATTGGCTAGTTTTCCAGGAGGTCATAACGAAGGATTTCCAGACACCTCCAAGCAAATGTTTAAGGAAGTATACGCTGCAATCCTAGATGGAAAACAACCAGAAAAGGCTTCTTTTCCAACCTTTGCGGATGGATTGCGTGAATTGATCATCTGCGAGCGAATCATCGAAAGCAATAAAAGCCAATCTTGGGTAGCGGTTTAGTCAAATTTCAGATTATCGTTTGCCTCAAAAACATAATACTTAACATAAAAACCTTTAAACAAATACCTAAACTAATCCAAAGAATGAAAAACATGAAATTCACTAAAACAGCAATTGCATTTGCTTTAATGGCATTCGTAAGCATTTCAGCTTTTGCTCAAGAAAAACCAAGTCCTGCTAAATCCGCCGAAGGAATGGTAGGTGATGCAAAAGTTACAATTAATTATTCTTCGCCAGCAGTAAAAGGACGTACAGTTTGGGGAGGTTTAGTTCCAATGGGTGAAGTTTGGAGAGCTGGAGCAAACGAAGCAACCACCTTCACTACTACCAAAGATATTATGGTAGAAGGTAAGAAACTTGCCGCTGGAACATACGGTTTCTTCATCATACCAGGTGAGGTAGAGTCTACTTTAATCTTCAATAAAGTAGCAAAGCAATGGGGTTCTATGAATTATGATTCAAAAGAAGATGCACTAAGAGTGTCAGTTCCTTCTTCACAAACTTCTAAAATGGAAGAACGATTGGTGTATGAAGTCATGCCAAGTGTCTTTGAAGTTCGTTGGGAATATGGCAAAGCAGTTGCTAAGCTGAGTAAATAATCTTTCTGATAAATAACAGGAAAGCCACAGGAAGAAATTCTTGTGGCTTTTTTTTGCACCAAAATTCCTAAATTTTTGCTAAGGTGTGACAAGTGCAAAGCTGATATAAGGATTATGTCTTTTTCTCAAAGTTGCTTAGGTTGAAATCTTTGTTGGGCTGAAATAAAAATAATTTCGCCTTTTCAATTATTTGGAGTTCGACAATGTCTTCAAAATTCATATAGATTAGAACTTATATAAATCTGGAGAAGGATTGATTAAGGCAATCATAATTCTTAAGTATACCATTAAATTTAATGTCATAAGTAGCATATAATTTGATAAACAAAGTTGAAGTTGGTTTTAGAGCGGTTTAATAGGTACACCGAAACAATTGTACAAATTGATTTTTTTTTACTTCTGTGACCCAGCTACCACAATAGCAGCATCGGATTAACTGCACGAATATATTGTTAATCATATTCGCTTCTTGCCTTTCTCTGTGAACTCCGGCCTCTGTGTTGAAAAGATTTTTGAGACTTTACGAAACCGAATTTCCACTAGATATATAGTAGAACAGATTCTCAAATAGCCTCCGATTTCCTTCTACCCTCGAAATCTGCTACTTTTGCGCCCCATGCTTAGTAATTTCGAACCCAATTCATTTGATCTTCCTGTTACGGAGATTATCCCCCAAGTCAAAGCTCATTTTTTCAATCATAATTCTCTGATTATTCAGGCGCCTCCAGGTGCGGGGAAAAGCACCCTGCTCCCACTCACATTTTTGGATCAACCTTGGTTGAACGGCAAAAAAATCATGATGTTGGAGCCACGTAGACTGGCAACCAAAAGTATAGCTCAAAGGATGGCAAGTATGACAAATACTCAACTTGGAGATCTGATCGGCTTTCGAATCCGCTTTGAATCTGCAATTTCCAAGAATACCCGATTGGAAGTGATTACCGAAGGAATTCTAACCCGAATGCTGCATTCTGACAATGCACTGGAGGATGTAGGAATGGTGATCTTTGATGAGTTTCATGAGCGAAATCTACATTCCGAAGTAGCTTTAGCCCTTTGTCGAGAAGTGCAACAAGTCCTTCGACCTGACTTGAAACTTCTGTTAATGTCAGCAACGATTGATGCAAAAGAACTTTCAGGTTTGCTGAATTCTAAAATTATTGAAAGCAAAGGAAGACAATATCCTGTTGAAATAAATTTCGCCAATGAGGTGGATGAGTATTCCATCGGAGAAGATACAGCTCGGCAAATCATCCCCCTGACCAAGATTCATGACGGAGATTTCCTGGTATTCTTACCAGGTCAAGGTGATATTAAAAAGGCTCAGGAAGTCCTTCGGAAAGCACTTCCAAATGACCTTATTTTACCACTTTTTGGTCAACTTTCGCCAGGAGAACAAAATTGTGCAATACAGCCGGATTTGAATGGCAAGCGAAAAATCGTACTCTCCACAGATATTGCCGAGACATCACTGACCATAGAAGGAATCAAAGTGGTCGTCGACTCGGGCTTTGCCAAATCCTCAAGATTTGATCCGAGAACAGGCTTGTCTAAATTGATTTTACACCGCATCAGCAATGATTCCGCCGATCAACGAAGTGGAAGAGCGGGACGATTGACTGCTGGTCATAGCTATCGGCTTTGGACTAAAGCGATTCAGAATCAGCTCAATGAATATCGAACACCTGAACTGATGGAGGCAGATTTGACACCTTTGGTTTTAGATATGAAAGCTTGGGGAAAGCAGGATATTCGCTCCATGACTTGGCTTACTCCACCCCCGGTAGGAACGCTGGCTTTAGCAGAAAGGACCTTGGAAACGATTGAGGCGATTTCAGAGGGCGAATTGACAGCTCATGGAAAAGAAATTCATGCCCTACCCTGTCATCCTCGAATTGCTCACATGCTACTTTTCGCGAAAAAACAAGGTCAGCTAGGTTTGGGAACTGATATCGCTGCGATTTTGGAAGAGCGGGATCCACTTCCACAAAACTCTGGAGTGGATTTGAATTTGAGAATCGAAGCTTTGCGCAGATTTCGTAGTAGAGGTGTGAGCCTGTCCCGAATCAAAAAGATCGAAAAAGTGGCTTCTTCTTACCGCCGAATGTTCAAAGTAGAATCGGAAAATTCTCCTGTAGATCCTTGGCAAACTGGATTACTATTAGCGTACGCCTATCCCGAACGGATTGCTGCTGCTCGACCGGGAAACAACGCTCAATTTCAACTCGCAAATGGAAAAATCGCTTCTATTGGACACCGCGATGATTTAGCGAATGAATCTTGGCTTGCCGTAGCGCATTTGGATGCCAGAGAGGGAATGGGGAAAATCTGGATGGCTGCGCCACTCAATCCTAAAGATTTAATGCCAATGGTCAAAACTAAAGAAGTGATCTCTTGGGATCGTAAAAAAGGGGGCTTGGTTGCCATGACCGAAGTCCGAATCGGAGCTATTATTCTTGGAAGCCGGCCTTTAGCCAACATCGAAAAAGGTGATGCTACTCAAGCAATCTTGGAGGCAGTCCGGCAAGACGGTGAACATCTTTTGAATTTTAATGAAGAAACGAAGCAGGTAATTCTCAGAGTTGCAAACCTGAAAAGTTGGAACCCTAATCAAAATTGGCCAGACTGGTCGGTTGCGGTACTTTGTGAAAACCCTGAAACTTGGCTTGAATCTTACCTAACTGGGATAAACAAAAACGAAGATTTTAAAAAATTGAATCTGAGTCAAATTTTACTTCACAGTTTGGATTTTAACCAGCAAAAACAATTAAATGAATTGGCACCTGCAACGGTAGCTGTGCCTTCTGGGAGCAATATAAAAATTGAATATCGCTCTCAAGGCGATGTGCCTATTCTTTCGGTTCGACTTCAAGAGCTATTTGGCTTGTTGGAAACTCCCAAGGTCAATAATGGAAAAGTATCACTTTTGATTGAGATCCTTTCGCCGGGATATAAGGCAGTGCAACTTACTCAGGACTTAAAAAGCTTTTGGGGTAATGGATATTTTGAAGTGAAGAAGGAACTGAAAAGACGTTATCCGAAGCACGAATGGCCCGAGGATCCAATTTCAGCTGAAGCTATCAGAGGAGTAAAGCGAAAAAATTAAGCAGGCACCAAATGATCCAAATGGTCGAGAAACTGGAGATATGATGCGATTGTAAAGGGAGCTTTATTATTTTCCTTTATTTGGCGAAGAAAACTTTTTCTAACCTCAGGATAGTCGACTGGATTGTAGATTTTGCTCAAGGCAGTAGCTCGAAAAGCATTGTAAACAAAATTTTGAGTCTTAAAGGAGTTATCCTTTTGCTCCATGAATGCACGCTCTAATTTCAGAGGGTTGATCATTGCATCCATCCAATAGAAGCCACTTGTGACGAAAAATTTCTCCATTCTTTGGATAACTTCTGAGAGTTCCCAGTCGTTTTTAATCACAAATCGCTTTGGAAGTTCCTTGTCAATTTTATCCAGCGTCTGAATCATCGTGATTGATCGAGTAGCGTAGTCATCCAAAGTAGATATGAATTTATGGATTAGCATTTCTACTTGATCTATTCTCACACCTAGATTGTATTCCAAAATATTGGAGTCAAGGTACTCAGTGTAATGAATAAATACAACCTGCTTGCCAACTGGAAAATCTTTTTCATAGAGTAAAAGGGACTCATTCAACTTGAATTCAAAGTCCCTAAAAAATTGATTGTGAATGGCTAATAAATCAACTTTCCGCATAGTTCTTTAACAGAATGAAAGTAGATTTGTTGTTTACTCTTCCGAAAATAATTCATTCATTTCTTGAAGCATGGGTTCAATTTCCATCTTTTTTACCGCTACGCTGCCCTCATCTTCCGGATTGTGCAGATAGTGATTCCAATGTTTTTCAGCTTTTCGGATCGTTCGAGGAGTAATATCAAACTCCACTTCATCCAGATAGTCTTTGGCAAGCGTTGAGGCTTTGAAATTGCCAAAAAGATAGACTTTAAAAATATCAACAAAGCGATCGCTGAGATCAAATAATTCCAAAACTTGAACAAAAGCACCTTGATGCGATCGGTGAATCTTATTACCTATCGTTTCAAAGATGGCATCGAGCGATTCATCTTTGTAAGATGAGTGTGATAGCGCTCGGGCAGCTAGATAGCCCAACTCCCATTTTTCGCCCTTAACTAACTCGATCAGGCGCTCTTTCCCAGCATCATCAATGAGCTTACCTAACTTGTCTGCGAAAAAATAGGCTTCCTTTTCTTCAGAGTCACACATTTTAGCTAGTAAGCGCTCAATTTCCTCTTGCATTATTTTTCGGTTTATTTGCACAAAGATAAACGAATTGCCTTTTCAAGCTTATGAATTCAGGAAATCCAATCAAGATTAGTGAAGCCAATTACCAACAAATTCTCAGCGAGTCGGATCGGCTTATGTTTACCGATGCCTACATTCCTGAAAAGCATCAATGGCAAGTTTCTTCTGGGGCAAATTGGCAAGTTCATATTAACCTGCCTTGGGATTCAGTTCCGGATAAAAATGGTCAAATACAAAAAAAAGATGATCATCATTTAGCTTTGGTAATGATCAGAGCTGGAATTGCGTCGACAGGTTATTTTCACAATGGCAAGTTGATCGATCACAAAGTCTTTCGAGCCTACATGGTTCGCCAAAAGCAAGGAAAAAGTCAGGTTAAATATTTGAAAACTAAAGGAAAATCAAGGGCTGGTTCGAGAGTTAGATTAGGAGAAACCATTGAGTTTTTCAAAGAAATTAATACACGATTGACGAGCTATTCCAATGAATTCCCAATAGATATGTGGGGAATCAGTTGTGCGAAAACCCTCCTGCCCTATTTGTTCTCAAGCGAGCCAAAACCACCTTTTACGAAAAATCAGAAAAATTTATTTTCAATTCCATTTCATGTGCAGCATCCAGGACTGGAGACGTTGGAATTGATTCATAAAAAATTGAACCAGTTTTATGGATTGATTTCAGAATCGGGAGCCGAATTTTTTGATTTTTCAATAAAATCAGATCATCCAGATCCGGATAAGAATGAGCTGGATGAAGATTGGTGAAAATTAGGATTTGTAATCTAAAAAAAAGTCGGAAAATCAATTCCCCCACTTCGGTCTGTACCTCCAAAGTCTGAAATGTTCATCATAAATACGATGCAAAATGATTATATTTTTTAAAAGGCTATGTGATAGAAAAAAATTGGATCAAACCCGTTTTGGCGAATCCTTATTTTCCCAATTGACCTGATTCCGGCCAAAACCCGGGAATTTCATTTGATCGTCCAAACCATGGGCTTTTCCCATGGCTGTTATATCTCGCGCCTTCAGCGCTTTTGATCCATGCACCTAATGGATTTAGGATAAATTTCAATCAATATTCTCTGTGAAACCTTTGCGATCTCTGTATCGCTACCTCAGGCAGACAGGTCTGCGGTAAAAAAATACCCTCACCCGTTTTGGCAAATCCTTATTTTCCCGATTGGCATCAATCCAGCCAAAACCTGGGAATTTCATTTGATCGTCCAAACCATGGGCTTTTCCCATGGCTGTTATATCTTACGCCTTCAGCGCTTTTGATCCATTTACCTAATGGACTTAGAATAAATCTCTGTGAAACCTTTACGCCTCTACCCCCAGCAGAAAGGCCTGCGGTAAAAAATAAAAAAAGCCAGAATTTATTCTGGCTTGGGGCTGGTGGTATGAAGTATAAGTCAGATATTAAAATTTATTTTCAGGGTAATTTGCATTTAAAATATTCATCGTCTCATGCGCGACCTTGAGATTATATTCGTAGGCTAAGCTTTTGTAATTGACCAAATCGACAATTGTACCAATAAAACAAAGTCCTACTGTTAAGATATAGAGGATTCCCAATCCAATCTGTCCAAGGATGAATCGGTGCAAACCTGCAAATCCGAAAAATCCCAATAAGGTCAAGATCAAAATCATCTGTGAGTCTTTTCTTCGGGCTCGATAGACTTGTGCAAATAGCGATGCCTGATCTTCATCCATGTTTTTCATCAATCCCTGGATATATCCCAGTTCCATTCCTTCCAGTTCAGGAAGGTGTCTCAATACATTAGCCATAATTGTGTGTTGTTTTAAGGTTGTTTATTAAAGTCCAGATACGAGAAAAAATCACCAAATAAGCAAACATTGCCAGTGGATGCATAGACCAAGAAGCTTGAAACTCTCCATTGAGAAGCAGATTCATCGAGCGACCAAGGCCACACCCCAGACACCAATCAAATCCCAGTTGATCTAATGGGCAAAGGCTCATGTGATCTCCAGAATATGGATTGATGAAATAGATGGCGATAAGACTTCCAGTCCAGAATATCAATTCCAAGGGCAGCTGCTTTATCCATCGGGTTATTTCTTTCATGTCAATATAAATACGAAAAAGATGCCATCTCTCAAAAAGTGGTCTGATTGGCTATGTCAACGGTTCGATTCTAAATAAGTGATTCGAACCGTACATAAAAGTGTTCGGTTATGAACGCTTTAACTCAGGAAGATTGATACTAAGCTTACGACCAAAGCTTACTTTTTGATTGGCTTCAAACTGCTTTGCAATTTGGGCGTAGCTTTTATTGGAGCCAAAGTTTTTCCAACCGCCAAACTTAAATACAAAACCCAATAATTCTCCACTTACATTTTGAGGTGTGTAAATTCCCAATGCTTTGGAAGCTTCTTTTCCCAAGAAAAAATTGAGAATTGGAAGTATCTGAGCAGAGATCAATTGATCCGGAATAGTAGATTTGTAATAACTGATCAAGGCATTGACCAGCCGATTTCCTGCATCTGATTGACGTAAATGACGCTTTCGGATCAGTTTTTCCAGTTCAAAAGCTTCTTTGGAGTTATCCGGCCAGTAGTTGGTGTCGATTCCCATCATTTTACCAACCCATTTCCAGTAGTTCATTAGAAGATCGACTTCGTTGTTGGATACTTGGAATCCCATTTTCTTCCAGCCTCTGAGGACGATCAGGCTAAATGTTAAATTAGTACCGATTAGATCTTCTTGATTGATAGGTTTTCCGAAGGAATCATTCCAATCCTTAGCATAGCTCGAGATAAAATATCTACTGAAAGCGTGAATCAATCGGACTTTTGCACAGGTGAGGTAAGCCTTCTTTTTGGTCATAAAAGCACCAGGCTCGAAAATGTCCATGATAAACGTACCTGTCTCCCCAAGTCGCTGACCGATATCATCCAGGATCCGTTTTGATCTCACGAGCACTTCTGCTCCATCACCAAATGCATAGGAATAAGGCAGGGAATAAAAGCCAAGCATTGCGAGGTAGAGATCTCCCTTTTCATCGAAAAGCTTTTGCCCTTTTAGCAGAATTTCTTCTGGGAGTTCACTTTGATTTATATAAAAGTTGAAATAATCCTGAAACTCCTGCGGGTAGGATTTCTCAATTTCTGCTGGAATTTCTGTCCAAGAGTTGATCAGCGAGATCAATTCAGGATTATTTATCAATTGGCTAACCAACTGATCAGCAAGTGGATCTTGAACGGATCGCAATTGATCGAATTCAGAATTTTGGTATAGTTTTAATTTGCTCACATCTTTCTAACCTTGATTTTGTAAATTGGTTGATCAATTTTAAAAATGAGATGAAAAAGAGTTTTTGCCTTTCAGTTATTTCCAGCTTGTTTTTGACGTTTTCGGGCTTCGCCCAAAGCGGGTTTGACCTTTGGGTGGTGGAGACTTCCGGAAAAGGCGGGAAATTGGAGCTGAAGCCCGAAACCGCCTACGCCTTGACTAATCGACCTGAATACGACAACCAACCTGGCTTTATCAATGAGTATCAGATGGTTTTTTCGGCAGCTGATGAAAATGGCAACTTTGATATTATCGCCTATAATTTCGATTCCAAAAAATTCACCAATCTCAGCAAAACAGCAGATCGGAATGAGAATTCCCCTCGCATCACCGATTGTGGTATGTACATCGCTGCGGTAGTATCCGAGCCTGATAAGAAGCAACGGCTTTGGCTCTATCCTACGAATTTTGAGCCTGCCGAATTACTATACGACGATATCGAACCGGTGGGATATTACGATTGGTTTGACAACAAAGCTGCGATGTTTATCCTCGGAGATCCCAATAAACTGGTGTATGCCAAAGGCAGAAATGAATTAATTGAGATCGACACTCAGATCGCTCGAGCTATCAATCGCAGGCCAAAATCAAGCGAAATCACTTACCTTTCTAACCTAGAGTATTCGGGTTCGGAAGATTCCAAAGCTTTATTGCTGAAAAGCTACGAAATCGAATCATCGGAGCGAAAGGAATTAGGCTACGGATTGGCCGGATCTGAGGACTTTATCTGGATTGATAAGAATTACCTTTTGATGGCTCGTGGCAATACAATATTCAGAAGGAAGTACACCGACGAGTCTTGGGAGCAAATCGGAACTATCACCTCTGAAACCCATCAAAATATGAGTAGATTGGCCTATAGTTCCGATTTGAACATCCTCGTAGTGGCAATGGAACGAAAATAAAAAAAACACCCGATATGAACCTGTTAAAAACAACCCTAGTCCTTTCATCCCTATTTCTGGCGCAAGCCGCTTTGGCACAAATCGAAGACAAAAAAGGCATTGTTGCGAAGAATGCTGAGTTGGTTAAAGTTCAGGATGGATTCATCTTTACCGAGGGTCCTGCCACCAATCGATTTGGTGACGTCTTTTTCACTGATCAACCGAACAACCGAATTCACAAATGGAATGCAATCACCAATGAGGTGACCGTATTCAAAGAAGATGCCGGCAGATCAAATGGTCTATATTTTATGCTAGACGGAAAGCTCCTCGCTGCAGCAGATGAGAAAAATCAGCTTTGGTTGATCGATGGGGACGGTTCGGAGGAAGTGCTGGTATCTGCTTTTCGAAGCAAAAAACTAAACGGGCCGAATGACATCTGGCTTCGCCCCAAGGGCGGGATTTACTTTACCGATCCACTTTATGTCCGCCCGTATTGGGATGAAATCCGTGGCAAGGAATCTGAGCAAGATGGAGAGCATGTATATTATCTCTCTCCTGACAAGTCGGAGCTTTTCCGAGTTGCGGAAGACTTGGTCAAGCCAAATGGAATTATTGGTACGCCTGATGGAAAGACACTTTATATTGCTGATGCGGGGGCAAAAAAAACCTATAAATATGAAATTCGTGAAGACGGATACCTGATCAACAAGGAGCTCTTCTGCGAAATGGGTTCCGACGGAATGGCCATAGATGACCGTGGCAATGTGTACCTAACTGGCGATGGCGTCACGGTTTTCAACCGAGGTGGTGATCAAATTGCACATATCCCAGTACCTGCCAAGTGGACTGCGAATATCACTTTTGGATCATTAGATCGAAAAACGCTGTTTATTACCGCAATGGATGCGGTATACACTCTACAGATGAAAACAAGAGGAGTTTGGTAAGTTAGGAGGCTACGTTTTGAAAGATAATTTATAGATAAATTTTTCTTTTCTTTGAAGTCTTGTGTTGCCAACTACACAAAATCCCATTGATTCAAGCCTGCCCATTGAAGGAAGGTTTGAATTCTCTTTATTTTAGGCAAGCTTGAATTATGGATTCTTTGTCAAGCTTGGTGTTGTCAATCGATTTCAAAAAACTTTACAGTTTCAGGTTTTTTTCTAGTGAAAGAAAGTGCAACAACCTGATCTTATGACCTGAATCCGAATTTTTTTTTACTATTCAAAAAGCCTCAAGCCGACTTACTGTAATGTGTAGAAACGAGCTTCCCCCCATCTTCTCGCTCGATCCATACGTCCAGAAAATTTAGCTTTGTAGTATGAGTTTGTCCTTCTTTGGAACTGGTAAAGATGCCTTCTCCAGAAACCACCGCTGAGCTGCCATAGATTCGAGCTATGGTATTCTGAAAATTGATTTCAGTTGAACCGCACTCTTCAACCCGTATTTTTTTGATCAGATCTTCCTTGGTGGTTACTTTCCCATGGGAGTTGAACATAAGACACTGATCATCTAATATTTGGGAAAGCTGATCAAGATTGTGATTTTCCCAGATTCGAAACTTTTTCTTGGTGAGATCTAAGTATCCCCCCGAGCAAGTACATATTTCGTAAGCTAATTTGATTCTCTAGGTTTGCGTTAAAAAACAAACCCATGAGACGATCAAATCAAGAACAGATGGAAGCAATGGTTGCATCCTACCAATGCAG
>Ga0209390_10003190_pt1 | contig 27010 bp, 26 predicted proteins | sample BON01_FD_187212 | JGI IMG/M metagenome (GOLD analysis project Ga0209390, IMG submission 187212) | Freshwater microbial communities from Lake Bonney liftoff mats and glacier meltwater in Antarctica - BON-01 (SPAdes) (version 2) | ecosystem: Environmental > Aquatic > Freshwater > Ice > Glacier...
TTAAAAAACTCAGACGGTATACTTGCTGGAATTATTACAGATAATGAGAGTACTGCTAAAACTGATGATGTAGTCGGAACAACCAAGCCGGTTCCAACTGGTAAAACTGGAGACGGAAGTGGAACTGATGTCACAGCAGAATCAATGGGTACCCATTTTAGATATACAATGAGAACTAATGGACTTGATTATGAATGTGAGATAGGAGAAGGTGGAGTAATTGAAATGGAACCAGTAAATGGGAAAGGAGCAATTGGATCAATCGCTTGGGAAAATTCTAAAGTTATATGGTATACTGACGCAGATAACAATGGTACTATTGATAATTCACCATTAATGATGGACGGAGAAATTGAGAATCCTTACGATAAGAAATTTTTCACATCAATGTTTACGGATAAAGCGTTCAAGGATAAAGTAATTAAGGAATGGGAAGATAAGTACGGAGGATCTGAATTAAATGGCGAAAACCTAAAGGCAATGCTATATTATAGAAATGGAACTCCTATTTTTGCGTCTACTGCATCCAATATAGAAGTAGCAACGGCAGCGGATGATCCATATAAGAAGAAGCTTAAAATATTTTAAAAAAAGAACTATTATAATGTATAACACAGAAATTTATAAGAATAGGAAATTGAATGAGCAGACTGCTGTTATTTCTAAGGACTATGATGAGCGACTTAAGGGATATCTAGATAATGAAGATTTCTTAGAAGTATTAAGTGATGCGTTTAAAGGCTTAGAAGACGGGGATAAAACTACAACAACTGAGCTTGCAATTGATGGTAAGGAATTTGGAATATTATCAGACGATGTTATTTATATAGAAGTAGATAAAAAGGACGAGAACGCTCCTAAATTTACACTATATGTCGTAAACGATGAATATGTATTTGACGGAGTTAATATGGCAGTCGCAGCAAATTTATTTAAACAATCTACGAAAGGAGATATTGGAGTAGTCGGAACAGGTTTAAATTATCTAGGATCACTAGTTGGACTAGGAGATCCAGGAGATGATGGAACCGATGAGACAATGTTGATTGGAGTAGCTGCTGCACTTGGTGCAATTGCTGCAGAAAAGAGATTAGATCCAAAGGTATATTTTGATGCACTTGCTGGTAAAGTAGGAAACATCTCTGGAATGTTAGAAACTGAATTCTCAGGTAGAGCAGAAGCAACATCGCTGAATTTATTTAGACGACCAATATCAGATTCATGGACTAGAGGAATTAGCCTAGGTTCAATACTTGGAGATATAGCATTAACAGTAGGAACATTAGGAATGGGAACAGTTGCTAATGCTACATTGAAAGGAGCAGCAGCAGCTGCTAAATTAGGATCTAAAGCTTCTAAAATTGCTAAATCAACGAAGGTTGGAAGAGGAGTAATTAAAGTAGGAGATAAAGCATTAACTGGAGTAAAGGGAGTAGTATCAAGAATTCCAGGATGGAAGAAACTTGCAGGATCAACTAAGATAACACATCTTGGGCAACATGTAAAGGTTGGATCAACGATAACGCTAAAGGGTTCTAAATATCCAGCTAAGATTCTTAAGACGAGTCCAACTAAAGGAGTATTTATGAAAAGTACAGAAGGACCAGGTAAAAATCTACCAGGATTCTGGACATCAACTGATGATTTCTTAGTACAAGTAGATCCGGGATTAGCAAATAAAATATTAAATAGCGCAGGAGTAGGATCAACTGCAGCAGCGGTTGCATTAGCTACTAAAAAAGCAGGAGATTTAGGGGATGCACCTTCAATGAATGTTGCAGAGATCATTGGATGGTATGATTCAACAACAGCTGATCCATCGGATTACATAGCAGGAGTAGAGGAAGCAGATATTGAAACACTAGCAACTATGTTAGTAGATCTTAAAGCAGGAACTGGATTTTTTGGTAATACAACAGATACTGAAGAATTACAAATCGCATTAATTATTACTTCACTTTCTCCAGAAGGAGCAAAAGAGATAGATGAAGAATATAAAAAATTAGATCCAGGAAATACTGTATATGCATTGCTAGACGATGAGCTTGGAGGAGACATGGGAGATATGGCTAAAACATGGTGGGCAGCAATTACTGGTGATGGAATTGATAATCATCCAGAAATAGCTAAGTATAAAGAAGCAATTAGCAAAATGTAATATTACTTAATAAACTTAAAAAGCCAGCATTAGCTGGCTTTTTTATTGTCTTATAATTTGTGATTAGAGTTTAAATTTACGAATATGTCTATATGAATTACTTTCGTAAGTTTTTTCAACCTTTGTTTTATTTTTCTTAGGCGTAATGTCGCTTTCAATTTTATCAATCTCAGCTTGTTTATCGTCATATGCAAAATTCCAAAAATCTTGAACGTCTTGTGGAATATCATCTTTGTGTCTGTTTTGTGCATATGCTACCATTCCGATATCAACTAGGTTAATTAGTTCTGCATTCTTTTGTAATCCTCCGTGAAGAACCTCAGTTGCCGAACTATCATTTATTGTATCTAATATTGGAACAACATATGCTGCCTTTGGATTCTCAGCTAATTCTCTATTAATTCTATCCTGCATGGATTGGTTAATAGATACTGCTCCAAGATTCTCTAATTCTCCATCTGTCATTCCAGATACATCAAATCCCATTATTAATTTAGCAACCTGTTTTCCTATGAAGAGTGTTAGGTTTCTTGAGAATTTAAATGCGGTACGACCGACCTTCGCTGCTCCTTTTGCGTATGAAACTGTTTTACCATAATTACGCTCAATGTGCTTTAAATTATCAGCAAGTTCTCTATAAAAATTAAGAACATTTCCTTCAGTACGTTTTGCATACTTTTTACCTATTTCACTTGCTAATTCTGGACCATATCTCTTTTGAAGGAAGTTTACAGATTTTAATACTGATCCGTCTAATTGTTTTAAGATAGCTCCTTGTGAATCCTTAATTATTAACTTATTTCCACTTGCAGTAATCATTGTTCCTTGTCTACTAGCAGCTGCTTCAAAAAATTCATCAATTTGTTTAACATGACCTTGTTTTATAATCTGAGGAACGTCATCTGCAAACTTAGCAGATTTACTAGAGAATGTCCCGAACATCTCTGCAATCGATGCAAAGAATTTCTTCAATGGTTTACCTAAGAAAGGTACCCATCCTACAACTGTTCCTAAAAACTTGTTAAAGAATGTGTCCATCATTTGTCCAACTAATGGTATTGATTTCTTAGATGCCTTTGCTACGTATTCTAATGCTTTTTCTCCTTCCGGTCCTGCTTTAGCAAGTAGTTCTAATGCTTCATCAGATACTTTAGCGCTTCCGGTCTTAACTCCCTGTTCAATTGTAGTTTTACCTCCTTTAGTTACAACCTTTTCAGCTTGCATATACTCAGTGGTTACCTTAACAATTGATTTTCCAGCTTTACTTACCTGGAACATTCCTTTCATAATATTTCCGGCGAATGGTATAGCTGCTGCTGCGAATGATATAAGAGCGAGAGCCCATTTTCCAGAGTCTCCATTGATCGCTCTGATCATATAAATAACTCCATTTAAAACATCGAATATTGCTCCTGCGTTTCCAAATAAATCTCCTACTAATCCAAGAATATCTAAGATGAAATGTATAATTCCTATCATTGATCCTCCTTCAGTTAAGGCACTAAGTAGTCCCTTTAGCATTCCAAGAATTCCACCACTTCCAGTATCTCCAGTTCCAACACCATCTGTTGTACTTTCAATATTAGTCATTACGTTATTCCAGTCTTCATCTCCCATTGCAGCAGATGCTACATTAGGATCAGTCGTAATTGCCTGTTCATTCACCCTAGGTGATTTAAGTTTTGAGATTGTAGACTTAATACGCTCTTCAATTTGAACAATCTGGTCATCTGAGATGATCCCTGTTGCTTTTTCTAAAAGGATATTCTTACCATTAATTAAAGCTCTATGATATTCATCAACTTTCTTAAATCCTTCTTCTAGTAATTGTTTAATTTCTAATTGAATAAGGATATCTCCTGGAATTAATGAATCCGCTCTCTGTAATATAGTTGATTCATAAATCAACGAATCTGCATAAGAAGGATTAGATATTCCAAACGATTGGATATTATCTACATACGGAATTATGTGGCGCATGAGCTATAGTTATTTTTATTATTTATTCAACTATATAGACAAAAAAGGCCCTCAATTGAGGGCCTTCCTTGAATTATATAAGTAGTAGCTTACATGTTGAATATTCTTCGTAATTCGGCTCTTTGTCGATTAATTAGATCTGGAGAATATGCAGCGATTAATCTCTTAACGTCTTCTTGATTCTCTACATATAATAAATCTCTAAGAAATGGATCTTGAATTAGAGTTTTTTCCGGATCATATTCGATTTGAATAGCAGCGAGACAGTTAGATGCTAATGTTTCATAGAATCTATATGTCGTAACATTATTAAGATGTTCTTCGTCACCTGTGATAAATGATACTTTTACTTTATCCAATTGAACCATTAAATCTTCATGCTTTAATTTCTTCATGAAATCTCCAGGAACCTTATCTGATTTATATCCAATCTTAAGGTTTTTAGTATCTGCAGGAAAATACTTTCGTAATTGATTTTCTCTAAATGATCCGCGTTTATCTCCGAAATAAACTAAGTCGTATTCTTTTTCAAGAGTTTCATCAGCTGGAGCAAATACGTCAAATTGATCAGAATTTGTAAATCGTTCCTTAAAAATGTAAGTGAACCAATCTACTTGTTGCCAATAATCAGGCTGATATCCTAGGAATTGCTTGATATTTTTTCCGGCAAATAGATAAGTTGCTTCCTTTAAGATTCTTTCCCATGGTTCAACTGAATCATTACATAAATCAAATCTCTCAGAAATGGTTTTTGCATAATTCATTGGCGGGATACGTGGATCATTAATAAGGAAATAAATCTTTCCTTTAAACTTTGCAAGGTTATTACAAATAGTTTCACAATGTTCTCCCATAACTCCTCCGAAGAAATTAGGTGTAGATAATTGAACAATAACTGCTCCGTATTCTGAGAAATCATTATCCGTATAATTATGATAGAAATCTAAATCTTTCATGTTTCGATTTTTATATCCAACACAATCAACTTGAGCTCCTTTTTCTTCCATCATCTTCTTAAAGAACATTGCCTCTAATCCTCTATGATTTAAATCATTATACGTTAAATTTGCGAATACTGATGTTAGTGCTATTTTTTTCATTTTTTCTCGTTTTCGTAGTTTTCTAGTCCTTGAATATATGCAACCGCATCTAATAGATTATCTTTCTTGTGATTATAGGACTCACGAGAGAACTTCAAAGCTATTAATGCTTTGAACATATCACCTCCAGTAACCTGATGTCCTGTCATGCCATTAAATATCATAGCGGCACGTTCCATACCCTCTGAGAATGGTCCGTAGTTTCTATCTGCTTCTTCTGAGCGATTATTTACTATATCGTTTGCTTCTTCTAATATTGATTGTTCTTTTGCCATATTGTATTATTTTATACTACAAATTATACTTCCGTTTCATGGGACATAAAAAAAGCGGATAATTTTATCCGCTTTAGTATTATTTAGTAATGTTTTAATTATGAGCGTAATTTACCATATTTAGCCATTAGCACTGAAGTATCAACTGACTCGTTTACTTTACCTTTTTCCTCTTTATCGTCGTCATCGTCCTTTTTAGAATCTTTTACTTTATCCTTTTTAGAATCTTTAGCATCTTCGTCTTTTTCATCTTTGTCTTTCTTTCCAGCTTTCTTAGCATTTTTCTTATCGTGATATGCTTTAAGTCCAGCTGGCATTTCTCCTTCGTTTACTTTAGCCTTTGGAGATTTAATCTCAGCTTTAGATAAATCAACGTTAATGTAATCTTCTTTCAATCTAGAAATAGATTCTTGAATATTAGTTTTAAGTTTTTCTAATTCTACGATTTGAGATTTATCTACGTCTTTAGAATTAATAGTTTCATTTAATTTCTTAACTGATCCTTCTAATTTAGCAACGTTTTCTAATATCCCGGCCTTAGCGGCTTCAACTCTTCTTTTAGCTTCAATTGACTCATCAATTTTAGATTTGAAAATTGGGCTAATGTCATATTGAAAATTTTCATTAAAGAAATCAAACATTTGATGTTCATCAACTTTACTCCAAACTCTTTCAGCTGAATTAGGTTTATTACAAACTACATAGTTTCCAGATAATTCAAAAACTGTAGCTTCTGAGATCAATCTATCATTAGTGATATTCTTAATGAATTCAAAAGTAACGATGCTATTGATATTCTCAAATACATAATTTACTCTGTTTCTAACATCTGGAGTTTCCATAACTAATGCTTCAGATAAATTAATAGAACCTAATCCATCAACTTTATTATCATTTAAATAAATATCTAATCCATTAGATTCATTAGTATTTAATCCAAGTTTAAAGTTTCTGATAGAATTACTTTCTACTCCTTCTCTTGAAGATGAAGGTTTAAATCCTAATGTAGCAAATGCTTCAGCTAGGCTATAAAATTCTGGGAATTTAGCTTGAACGAATTCCGGATTCATTGTAGCAATTGTGAAGTTTTCATTGATGTGAACTTCAGTTTCATTTCCAGTTAACTTAGTTGATTCTGAGATTTTAATAAATCTACCATCAGCATATGTTAAGATACCATTCTTAAGTTTCTTTGCCGGAGCAATTAAGTTTTGAATTTTAGTATCTGATGTTCCAGCTCCTAATGTGAATGATCCATCCTTTGATGATTCCATAATTCTTAGGTTATTAACCAATTGAGTTACAAGTGGAAGATTTGATTCTCCATGCATTAAGTTAATAATGTCTGCGCTGTATTTGTTATCAACTAATGATTGCTTCAATGTAGCAGAAATAGACTCATATAATCTAGTAACTCCCTTTGAGTTATCCATCATATGAATTGTATTTAATACTTCTAAATCATTTGCTCTATTTTCAAGAACATTAACTACTTGATCAACTGCAGACTTAACTGATTTCTCATGGATATGCTGTGTGAATTCACTGATAAAAGAAGGATATAATTGGAATTCAGCGTTTCCAGTATTAAGTGCATTCTGGTAATTATCTACCTTAGACTTAATAATTGGATTTGAATAGGCATTCGATTCTCTAATTAGAGAAAGCTTACCATTTAAATTAGCAACCTTACTCATTTCATTTAGAATTGAATTAGGAGTACTTTCTTGTTTTTTAAATTGAGACAATAATGCGTTTAGCTTATCACTTTTAAGGTGCTCATTAATTCCGATTAAGGAATTTTTAAGTTCCACGTATATATTATCATATGTGTTATTACTAGCGATCGACTTGTTAGTTGATTCTATGACTAGTCTCACTAAAGAGTTCTCATTCAATTTAGAGTCGCTCTTTAATTCGATTATTACGTTATTTACAAAATCCTTCATTCCTATGCAAATTATTTTTTATTATTTATCAGCCTCAATTAATCTTTTTAGTCAATTTTGAGAAAACAACTACATCCTTTAACTTCTTTCCAGCATTAGAAACTTCTGTTCTAATTTTCTTAGGATTAGGCATCCCATATCTATTAACAGCAGGTGCAACTGCCTTTTGTTTGATTAATGAGTTTCTAGTAATTGAGAATTTCTTTTTATCTTCGTTTAAAACCAACTGGGCAATTTTATTTTCGAGATTAGTTATCTTAGCTTCTCTATTTTCTACCTCAGCATATGCGCTTTTTGCTGCTTTAATAGCCGCATCTACGTCACGTTGTTGTGTAGGTTTTCTCCACTGTCCTGAGTACATTAAAGTTTCAGTTCCTTCTTGTGAAACTGATGTAATATAAACAGTTTGATTGCTTGATTTAAGAACAGTGGAGCTATCTGTTTTAGATACCTTAAATGATATTTCACCGCTTGCTAAATTCTCAGTAACATCACTATTATCATTATGAATCTGTATTTTACCCTCGGTAGTTTCAAATGTCATTCTATACGAAGCAGCATTTAAATTAAGATCTAATGGAAATGGCTTCGTATTGATGATGTTGAACATCTTTAATTTAATAACGTTATCAAATGGTGACATTATAAATCTCAATGCTCCTGGTCCAAATATTACTTCATCTGCTATATCTCTAGTTTTTAACATTCCGTTATTATTAGATATTGATATATTGTTGCTATTAAAAAATACTGGGATATATTCAGTAGTAGTTAATGGTGTAATTTGAACTGGGAAATCTCCTTCAAATCCTGGAGCAAACGAAGGTTCGATGAATAACTTAGTTGCTTCAAAATCCTTTTTAATTATCTTATTGTATACTTTCTGAGATTGTGGTTCGTCAGATAGTGGAATAACATTTAATTTTCTTCCATATTTTTTAGGAGATAATAATGAATATGATGCTTCTCTAATAATTTGTTCTCCATTTCGTCTATTAGTTAATCTAGATAACAAGTCAATTGACATACTCACCGCAGATCCAGCGTATTTTAATACTGGACGATATACTAATGGTTCGTCCCAGTCATCTTCTTGAAATATAATTTGACGTGATGTGTTATGGAATGAACTTCCTACTTGCTCAAACACACTAAGTTGATGGATTATTACCCAGTCATCGTTTGGGTTTCTCTTATTTAAAATTGAGATTAGTTCCTCAGGAAATCCTCCATTCCAAGTTAAATAATATTCTATGAAATCTCCACCTGTTGCCTCGCCGACATATGTTCCTACATTATCAAATTCGTTTGTTTGAGAAACTGATGCTGAATAGTTTTCAGTAATTTCAAATACGTCATATTTAACGTTAATATTTGTTGCTAACTTAGAACGTTTAGCACATTCAGATAATGAAACTGTAATTGGTGCATTTGTTATGAATCCACTATATCCTCCATCAGTTGGAGTAATCATAGCCGAGAATGTTATAGCTTTATTAGGAGCAGTATCAAAATCTTGATTTATATTTTTAATGGATGGAACTAATACGTCAATGTATCTATCAAATTGAGAATCCGATAAAAATAAAGGCTTAGAATTAAATGTGATTAGTTCACCAATGGTTTCAGGAGCAAGTAGTATATTCGTGAATAAATGATTTTCACCATTATTTTGCTTATTCATTATTGCTAGAATTAAAGCCTCAAATCCAGCAAAATCAAATCCTGAAATAAAATGGAATCTTACTCTGTCATAAACTACGTTATAACCAGTAAGAGATGATTCAGTCATATCACTATCAAATCCCGTATAGTTAGGAGTCTTCTCGCTGTCTAAATATACATTCTTGTTATTTCCAATATGAGTAACTGTTAAATCTTTTATATTTCTAGTAGTTGACAAGGATCCATCATCGTTGTATATTTGATATACACCAGACTTGTCATTTTTCAATAACTTGATGTTGTCATTTAGGAAGTTAGATGAACCGATCGGTTCAAACATATACTCAACTAAACAATACGATGTTAAACTTATAAATCTGCTTTGAGTTGCCATTGTCTTCTAGTTATAAACCATACGGTTTAAGTAATTTTTTAATGTGTCTATTTAAATTATAAGTTGCAGTAAGCCCAACTGTGAATCCATGACTGATGTTTCCACTTGGATTAAATACTACTCCATATCCTATAGACGGTCCGAATACTACTGGACTCTCTTTTGATGTAACCATTTTCTTATCTAGAATTGCTCCTTGAATATCAGTTACTACAAATCCTGGGTAATCTGATTTTATGAATATCTCATAGTGATCCTTTCCTTCCTTAATTCCTGTGATGAATGACATTCCAATCTCATTTGAATTTATGAATGTAGTTGGGTTACGAATTCCAAGTGAATCGTATATGAATCTAGTTTCACCTGCTAGTTTTTGATAATTACCAATACTATACGTCGTATCCCTACTCCAATTTAATCCTGTATATCCATTTGGATATTGTGTAATATATGTATGAACTTCAAACGGTACCTCTTTGATAGTAACAGTGTTCTTGATTACTATTTTGGGATTGCCTACTAGATTCTTAACCTCATCATATAATTCTTTATTAAGATCCTTTAATTCTTTCTCAGACGCAATTAGAATGCCTTTCTCATATGTTAGATCTCCTGCCTTATCTCTATATGTAGTTATACTATCATTGAGTACTAACTGATTCATATGAGCAATTTTAAGATCGTTGTCTAGATTAGAAGATCTATTGCACTGTTTTAAATATAACAATGCTAGAACTACGATAACTATCATTAGTATCGTATTAAGATTGATTTGTTTTAGTTTTTCTAACATAATTATGAATTTACTATTTCATTAAGAACCTCCTGTGTGATCTTAGATCCAGTGTCTTCTTCTAATTTATTTATTAGAGATATCTCAGACTCTCGTAAATTATATAGTTCCGATGAAATTATATTCTTAGCGTCAACTAACTTTAACATTTCATTCTCTAATTTACTAATTTCAATATGTATCTCAGCATATCTATTAACGATTGCTTTAAGTTCGATTTTATCTTCTTGTTTAATATTCATTAATCTACGATTTTAACTTCTAACGGACTAGATAATAGATTTTCTATTTTTCTAAGTCTTGCTTCTACTCCTGACATATCAGTCATTGAATATCCTGCACTATTATTCTCTGATTTATTACCCTCGTTGTTTGTAACATTTGAAGAATTATCAGTTGTTGTTTTATTATCCGATCCAGCAGTTTCAGATTTAACTTCAGTTAGAGTAACGTCACTACCCTCTGGAGAAGCAGGCTTAGCTACTTCAGCAGGAGGTGGAGTATTAATTGGTGCAATCCTTTTATCTATTCCTATCTTTTCTTTCAATACCTCAGTCTCGCTCATTACTTCGTCGATTACTGAATTTTCATTATCTCCTATCGCCTGAGAGCTATCTTCATTTAATTCATTAATTATACTGTTTGATTCCTCTACATCACTCTCCGATTCAGGATTATTGCTCTTAGTTAAGAATGCTAGTTCATTTGCTGTGTATGCATCCATATCATCACTAAATTCTCCACTATTTGATGACGACGACGAAACTGAACTTGTATTATTAATAAAATCAGACGTGGAATCTGAACTTGTATTATTAATAACATCAGGCGTGGAATCTGAACTTGTATTATTAATAACATCAGACGTGGAATCTGAACTTGTATTATTAATAACATCAGACGTGGAATCTTCTTTCTTATCTAAATATGATCTATCATTACTAGAAGCATCATTTATTGAATTATCAATATTTGATATATTACTAGCTTCAGTTACTAATTCATATCCTGATTTACTCATCAACTCAGCACGTGATTCCTCACTTAATTTAGCAGGCTCCATTATGTTTCCTAGCGAAGTATTTTGAAGTTGATCAATTAGTGTCAATTCTCCTTCTAATCCAGGAGTATTCTCGGTAACTTCTCCCTCTAATATTTCATCCCTTTCAGTAGTTTCTCCATTAAGTGGATTTTCACCATCTATTGCCTCATCTACTATATCCTCGTCATTCAACGTATTAACAGCTTCATCAGATTCACTACTATTTAGTTCTTTGAATGCCAATTGAACAATGTTATTATCAGCATCAAGTCCATCAATTTCTGCATTGATTAATATGTCACTATATGCTTCTGTAAAATCGTCAGATTCTGAATTTAGTAAATCTGTGATACTTAAACCGGATCCTGCTATTCCAGAAATAACCGCGCTATATCTAGCATTAAGCTCTTCACTTGGATCAATTGATTTTAGTTTCTCATTTTGTTCAAGTTTACGTAAAGTACTTGCACCCTTTTTTAATCTATTATATAGATCTGGATTCCGGTTCATTGCTAATACTTCAACGTCATTCTGTTGACTATTAGTTTTACCATTATCATTGAATAACAATTTAAATGGTGATCCATTATCTAGTGCATTTAACTCATCAATAGGATACGGATGTTCTTCCGCATACTTGATATTCTCTTGTATTCGATTATCACGTTTCTTATTGTAGTTTTCTATGTAATTTGCAACACTCAAGATTTACTAGTTTTTATTATTTATTAGGATTTTAAATGAGAAGGTAAGTTTACGAGCAACGGAGCACCACTCGCTTCCTTATGTCTTGAAATCTCTGAAATTCTTTCGTTTTCTTCTTCAATATCCTTATTAATGATATTTAATAGTAGCGAATATTCCATGTATTCTAAATTATATAATGTGTCGAAACTTTGGTTAAGCTTCACCGCTAATCGAGCATTAAGCTCAAATAAGTTCATCAAGTCCAGCTGAAACAATGAAAATATCTTTGACAGTGAAGCTTCCTCCCAAAAAAATCGAGCTCTCCAATCGGGATTTACATTTCTCACAGACTCCAGTCGCTTTATTAACAGCGGACTTTCGTAACATTTCTGTGAACTTATGAATGATCGTGAATTTAAGATCTGACCATCCGAATGTATCTTGTTTTAAATTAGACATTGATATTCTATTCAATTGTTTAAAATCTGAAACTAAGTAGGGTCCGACATTGTAAAATGCCTTATCTATTTCTATTCCGGCTTTTTCCTCTTCCTTTCTCTTCTCTCTGAATTTATCAATAACTCCAGATGTAGGTAAATAGAATTTAATAGTTTCTTCTAGCTTAGGGGAATGTAGCACGAAGCATTTTTCCTCTTCGTTGTAATATTTATATAGTTCATCAGGTACTTCAAATCCCAATAGATTTTTACTAGTAACCTGAATCTTATTAACGTGTTTACAGCTTCCACTTGCACATCTTAATTTTGCCATCAACTTATTCTCTTGATTAGGGAATGTTAATTCGTAAATTCTAAATAGAATGTAATATTTATCTGCATCTGAATAATCACTAAAATTCATAAGTCTAGGATTTCCTCTGACTTTAAATTTTGTACATTTATTAAGAACAAAGTTTATTTTTTCTCTTACATCTAATGGATCATGTTCATCCATAGTAGACCAGTGTCTAATTTCTTTACCTTTTGCTGATTTGATTAATAACTCAGCATCTTGAGGGTAAAACATTCCACGAGATGGAAGTAAGTCTAGATTTAACAGTTTCCACGGTGAATCCTCAGCCGCTGACATTCCAGTGTCATGATGTTCGTAACTCTTAGCTTTACCAAGAGAAGTAACGAGTTCTGATTTTTCTACAATTTCTTCTGCTAAGTGTGTATCAATAGGTTTATTAACTCCACCTTCTGCATCCATTGCATCTAGTGCATTAAGATCGTCATTTTGGTTCTCATCCATAAATAATAGGTTTTTTAATCTTATATAAAAAAAGAAGCCGCTAGTTTTAGAAACTTCGGCTTTCTATAATATTATTTATTTGATTATGAGTTAATGAACTCTGAGAAACTAAATGCTCGATATTTAGACTCATATAGACGTTCGATCGAATCTATGTAAATTTCTTGAGTATCTAATGTTTCCGGATCTTTGATATATGCTTTGATCGTATGATCACGTCTATTAATATCAATTTTTTCTAATTTACCTATTACTACTCTTCCGTGCTTAGAATCAAGTTGTGAATTAACTAGTAATCCCCTAACTCTCATTCCTGGTCTAAAGTAATGCTTGATAATATTTACGTTAGTATCGAATTCAGTCATACCAACATCACTATTTAAAGATAGATCGCTGAGTGGAAGTTGTTTAATTGATATTCCAGGTGTAAATTGACTACGTCCAGTTACAAAGTTAAAATCGCCAGATTGACCTGTGAAGGGTAATCCCGCCATTTGATCTCTTTGTTGAAATCCATTATATCCTCTAGCTTCGTCTAATTTACTCATTACAGTAAAGGTTGTGTATTCTTTCTATGTCCCATGATAGTGAATGTTCCACCATCGACTGGAGTTCCAGAATCGTCTGTAAATTCAAATTTATATAAAACTACATTTAGTGTTTTACCTTCTAAATATGTTTTTGGGTATATTACAGCGGATGCATCATTGTTATGAATTCCCCAGATCTTAATATGAGTTGCTGTTATTAAATTAACGCTTACGAATTCAACCTTTACGATTGCACCTAATGCGTTACCAATTTTATCAGCAACTGTTGGACCACCAACTTGTAAATATTTCATTGTAGTTTTAGTAATATCAACCTGTCTAGTGTCAGTGCTAATATAAATTGGCTTATATGACACATTGTTACTAAGAGCAATTATTTCTGTTGCGAAATCGTTCATTTGTATATTATTATTTTACTTTTCCGTAGACTATTAATGCCATTATCGAAACTGCGTACATTGAATTAGGATTAACTATCTTTATTCTATTTATCAGATGACGTGGGTCATTTGACTTAGGATTCGTAAACATCACAAATAAATTATATAATGGATGCTTCTTATAATCTAGTGTTTCTGCGTCTTCTATCCATATTTCAACGTTCTTGTCTACTATATCTATTTCTTCTCCGTTTGAATCATTAGTAGGATATTTGATTTTCACCATAATCCCTCTTACGTAAATTGAATCAGACATTAAGTCTAATACAGGAGATCCTGCTGTTAATATTTGATTATCAAATAATGTTAATTCTCCTCCGTCCATGCTTCCTTCTAACGCAATGCATGATTTACCATCTACTGGGAAAGCAAAGTCATCAAGGCAGAATGAAGTTTCGGCTTTTGCACCATCTACTATCTTAAAACATTTGTCGTCAAATAATTGTAAAATAGGTTGATTGTCGGCAGCATCATTGCTACATACAGTATTGAGTTTAGGTATCGCCATGGGGTTTGATTATTTTATGGGTAAATTTACCAGTCCGAGGATCTATCATCTTAGAATAAATTGGAGTAGTTCCGCGTGAATAATTAAGTTCTTCGTCTATTCCAGCTTTAGTATGAGGATCCTCTGGTTTAATTACCTCAGGCTCGGCAGCCTTTTTAAGTTCTTCGTCAATCTTAGCATCTATCTCAGCTGCTTTATCCATTGATTTTTCAAGTTCTTCATCTATGTTATATGAAGTAAATGCAAGAGCAGATGGTTCATCATCAATCATTTGTTGATATTCTTCGTATGTCATGCTATCTTTCCTAGCATTTCCCATTTCTTTTGCTTTTTCAAATACTTTCTTAAGTTCAAGATCTTTTGCGTTTTTGATTATATCATCATTAGTTGGCTCAATTGGAGTATCTTCTATTTTATCATCCTTTAAATCTGAGAATTTAATGTAGAAGTGAAGTGCAGTTAACGACATAATAGGTAATGTTCCACCCTGTATAGTTGCTAAAAAACGTCTATGGTCAAGTACGTCCCAGTCCTCAAACATCGGTCTAATAAGTTCAATCCATGATAAGAAGTTTTCTCCTGTTGGATTTATATCTCTAAATTCATAGAATATATTTCCAGTTATCTGAATTAATGTAACTAATCCAAATAGGAACCATATTGATCCTCTTTTCATTTTAATAGATGAGGCGGAAACTGATGCTAATGCGAATATTTCTATTGCGACAGATAAGTATATTGCCCAACTATATGGATTTCCTATATCATACCAACTAACTACGTGACTAATTGACATAATTACAACCAATAAAATTGGAAGTAAGAATGAGTTACGTATAATTGAGTTTCTATTATCTCTGATCCATTTAATCATTCTGAAGACTCTTTATTTTATCTTTTATAAGAGTATGGAATCCCATTAATTGAGGAGTTCTATCTACTCTTGATATTGTATCATCTAATGCTAAATATATTGATAATTTATCGGTTCTCAACAATTCAGGTATTGAATCCAATTTAGCATTATTTATAACAATGATATTACTTAGACTATCAATTGAATTTGTGAATTCAGTTTCAGCCTTTTCAAATCTATTAATATTTCTTGATTTTCCACATGATCTAATGAATACAATAGCTAATATTGCACATATGATGTAGAATTTATATTTAATTAGAAAATCTTTCATTTTTCAATGTGTTTATTTTTATTATTTATTAAGCAAATGTTATAATATACTTTGCACTCCTAATATGATGCCGATCGCGGTAATTGCACTTAATGTTGCCATATATCCGATATCGTATTTAAATTTACGAGGTTTATAATTTTTATAATCAAATTGGATTAATACTACGTATCCGTAGAACTCATCAGTTGATACTCTTTCATAATCTGCCGTTATAACATCTAGAATTCCTTCATTTTGTAAAAAGTCAGTGTATTTTCTCATTGCATCAGATACGAATCTTAATTCAACTGATTCTTTAGAGTCCTCAGTATACATTAATAATTCAGGGTTTAGGTTCACTCCAATGAATAACGTGCTACCTTCCTTTTTGATTCCAAGACGTTCAAGTTTTCCTTCGTTTTCTAAATCATTTAGGATATTAGTATATTTAGAAAAGTATGCTCGATCCTTTAATGCAAGCATGAGTGACTTGTACACTCGTTTCGGGTAAATGTAATCTTTAGTTTTCATATGTCAAAAATGTGATTTAATGTTTCCTTAAATTCTGGATTTTTTTCTAAAACTCTAGATTTAATATCAGTTCTTATTTTTCTGAGTTTAGTTTTTACTGTATTCTCGTTGATGGAATACGTGTCAGCAATAGACTTTACTTTGTGCTTTTTAATCATTTTATCAACTGCAATATTTCTAAGAAGCGTATCTTCAATTCCATGTATCTCTGAAACAGTTAGATTGTACATTGAATTGAAATCACTTTCAAAATCTTCGAAATCATCAACCTCTGAATATCCACCAACATCAGTATTATCAGTGATTCCATCAAATGAACCAAACGAATTTCGTTTTTTCATGTGTAGATAATAAAGGGTCTCATTCCTAGCAATTGTGTAAATCCACGTTGTAAATCTTCCCTTCTCAAAATCAAATTTAGCAACGTTATTAAAAATCTTTTTTAGAGTCCATTGTAACGCCTCATCTGTGTCGTCATTATCCATGCAAAATTTCCATATATGATAGCGTAACTTAGGGTATATCAAGGATGCAAGCTCGTTTCGTTCACGTTCGGTTATCGAGTTATCTCCAAATTTTACTGCTATTTTCTGAATTCTTTCATTAATAATCTTGTTCGTTAGTTCAAATCCCATTTCTGACTTTGTTTTTTTACGTAGTTAATGTCATTAATTATATTTACGCAAACTTGGCATTTTTCGTATTCCTCTAATTTTTCAAAAAAGGAAATGCATCGGTTCAAAATTGGAGTAAATTTATCTCTAGTTAGAGCAATTACATGATCTTTTGATTGTGTAGATATTTGTACCACATTAATTTCATTTATTTCTAGATTTTTGTAATTTTTTTCAATTAGTGTTAATACATTATTGTATATCTCACGTTTATGAACTTCATATATCTCCTCAATCGTAGCGTCTCCCGTGAATTGTATTTTTCTCATATCAGTTGTATTTCGCATATTTAATGCAAATATATTATACCACTTTGAGATTAAGATTTAAAAAATTTGTCCTGTAAATTTTTCATGTGTTGTATGGAGTCAGTATTAAATACATCAACTTTAATTGTGTTTCCACTTCTAGTTCCTCCATCTTGACCTGAATTCAGTCTTCTGATTTCATCAAAATCATATGCCGACTTTTTTCCGCCATTTCTATGTATGCTGAAAATATCTTCTTCTAGTTGTTTTACATATTCAGGAGATTGACGTTCAAATGTTTCGATAGCAATATCCCAAAACTGAGATGATTCAAATAGAGAAGACATATTAACTGATGTCATTGCTAAATCATCATTTCCATTTTGTCCACGATATACTCCACCCTTAGATCTACCGAACGATTGAAGTTCCGTAATTGTAAATTCGTCGTTTGGGATTATTCTATTGATCGTAACTAGGTATTTAAACTTCTCACAATATTTAATTTTGTTAGAAGGTCCTAATCTTAATCCTGGTTTAAAGTTAACTGCTGCTTGAGTATGCTTAGTGTGAACCATTTGACCTGGCCAATATTTATCATTTTCTCTAAATCTATCTAATATAATATCTCCCTTGTGATTAAGCTCTAACACTATTCTAGTTTGATCAGTATTAAACACGTTATATATTATATGTTCACATGCGTGAGAGAACTGTCCAATATCTAATTCATTAGATCTTAGGTAGCCTACTTGAACGATTGATATTGCATCCATTTCATTCTTAACGATTTCTTTCTTTTTCATAAGTTCCCTAATTGGCATACTTACTACTTTATAAATATTAAGAACTGAATAATCTGCACCAATTCCATCTGCGGTATCAATACTGAATACGTAATTGTCCATGTCCGATTTAAAATCGTCAAGCGTTCTATTTGAATAATTCTTATGGAAAAATAAATAGTCATTAATATGAGATAAATCCTCTTCTAGAATTAAATTAGTTTGTACATATGCTTTCTTAATTACGTCTAATCGTTTAAGATCTCGTGAATTAAGTAATAATTTATCAGATGAGAAAAATTGTAATCCATATTCCTGGTTAAAATCTTCTACTGAACCTAAATCGGCAATTACTTCATTTTTCCAAACATCTCCACGTCCAGGTACTTGCCACCAGTCTACTCTTAATGGAACATATCTTGATTTTTTATCGACTGCATCTTTCCAGATTTCCCAGAATTTATTTTTACCATTTGGAGTAGATGTTAAAATAATCTTACCATTTGGATCGGCAGTAACAGTAGGGAAAATTGCTCTATAAAACTCGTCAATATTTGCTTCGCTAATATGGGCAAACTCATCCACGTATAATAAGTTAACAGTAAGACCGATACCTGATTTCTTAGTCGTTGTACGACCAACTAATCTAGATTTTGAATCGAATCTTACGTTACTTGAATTGATTGATGATATTCCAGGTTTCATAAAGAATGGTAACCCCTCCATCGCAATTTTAAATTTCTCAATAAGTTCTTTCGTCGTCGTAAAGTTATCTGCCACACATAATGCAGTTTTTTCAGCATGAAATAATAAAAACCATAGAATGTATAATGCAGACGTAACGGTTTTACCAGTTTGACGACTTGCCATTAATATATTTAGATTGTTGTTATTATATGTTGCTAATATTTGTTCCTGGAAGTCCCTAAGACCACCGATGTCCCTAACTAGTTTTCTACCATCATGTGTTTGTATAATGCAATAATTAATTACGAAATATAAAAGACTTGCTTTACATTTAGCAAGCTCATTTATTTCTAATGCATTATACTCAAATGGTAATTTTTCACGTTTAAGATTAATATCATTGTCTTTAAATGGAGAGTTCTTTAGTTTTCTAATGTCCTCGACACCATTGTTAATATCTTCTACTAACTTATCAATTTTCTCAGTAGTCCATATATAACTATTACCACCATCTCCGATTGAAGATACCTTAATCGACGAGAAACTACCGGTATTTGACATTATATCTCTCATATACTTAAATTATTTCATCAAGATCAATGAACTCATCATCTATATCCTCATCAAACGTAATATCTTCATTTATATTTTTGAGTAACGCAGTTTTATTTCCTGGGTCAATTAAACTATTGTCAGTTATAATTAAATCTGCTTCAGTTACTTCAACTACTGGTAAATTGTCGATTACATTCTTGGTTCCAACCGATACAAAGAATTGTCCTTCTCCTGGTGAAGAGTGAACTTGTGCACTATCGGGGTTGGCGGGCGCTTCACTATTAAGTTTCTTATAAGTATCTTCTAGGAAAAGAACATAGTTTGCCTGCATCTTTGTAATGTTGGCCATTTTGTCCTGTAATTGTCCCATTACTTCTATTAATCTAGGGTGAGTATTTCCAGATGTAATTTCTTCCATTACTTTCATAATGGTGATTTTAAGAGTTCTTAATTGGAAGAATAGATTAGAAATATTGATCGTGTCTAATTCCTTCTTATGTCGAGCATAATCATTCTTTTCGAATATTCCAATATCCACGAAGTTTTTAAATAATGAATCAGTGATTGCTTTCGCTTTAACTGTATACTCATCGCTCATTGCTTCGAAATCATACGGACTTGGAGCTCGAGTTTCAGCAGCAAGCTCATTGTCAATTAATAGATCCTCATTTGGTTGAGAATTAATTGTGCTCAATAGAGATTCTATTTCATTTTTTAAATGAGTTCTAGTCTCTTTTCTAATTTTACCGTCTTCTGACATTTAATTAATTTTATTTTCATACTTGTCAACTGCCGGATTTGCGAATATTTTAATTTGTTTAACTGACTCAATCCAATTATAGACAATGTCGTTTATACGTTTGATAAACTTATCTAAATCTGGATTAGCGCCAAACATTTGATTAGACAGAGTGTTCTTCATGATATTGTCTCTGTAATCATATCCACGATGCAACCTCTTTTCCCTTCTCTCATAAATTGGTCTATATATGCTATCTTTTACCATAATTCTATTTATTTCATAATCGGCCTAACTACTATGTCACTTATTTTTATATTCACTGCTCCTAATGAATCCTCTGAAATTCCCGATTTGTATTCATTTCCATGTCGATCTGTAAATCCTCCTCGTATTATTGGTAATTCATTTGTGTTAATTATAATATCGTTAAACTCGTCTAATCCGACATTAGCTGAGTTTGAGTTTAGTTTCTTAGCATTTTCATTGTTCTTAGAAACTAATGTGATTGCAACTGAATCAACTCCGTTTACATCTTCGATTAATTTTATCAAATCACTTTTAGGGGTCCTTTTTCTTCTTATATTTTGAACGAAGTAATCTCCTATTGCTGAGTATATGTCATTTTTAATTAGTTCAATTGAAACATCATCAAATACAATAATTGATGTATTTAAAACATATCGCGTTATAATTGGATCTACCATCTTAATGTCTGATCCAATTAATTTAGTTCCTGATTTTTCAATATATCTTAAAATTTCCGATTGTTGATATTTACTTAATACGAATCTATCTAAATCCGCTGAAAAATAATCTTGTATGTTACTAAATGTTTTTCTGATATCTGGTATTAAAAATAGATTTAACATTCTGCTATCAAATTCGTCTAGATAAACAGATATCATCGAAAACATGTTTAATTTTCTTAGAGTTATTTCGTAATGATCTACATTAACGAGTGCAAAACTCTTAGATGTTCTAGGTGCAATTAATCTAGTCAATTCTGAACTTTCAGGATTTGCTCCAAAGAAAGGAGGATGTATAGTGTTGATAATAATATAGTCATTCAATTCTATTTCATCTCCTAGTATTGAGAATCCAGTATCTTCAAATGTAAATTTTACGCTATCTGAATCATTTGTTCTGATGTTTCCCCTTGGACCTTCATTTACGATATATTCTACAATTATCTCAGATCCACGATTAGGGACTGATCCAAATGAATTGTTTCCAAAATATATATCTAATCCACTAGTTATCCCGGTTTTAGTAATATATCCCTTAGCTCCCTTTGGAATATCTAACATCGAATCATATTTTATCCACTTTTCTCCGTTTACGTATACATTAACAAAAAAGTTATCTATAAAATAATTCTGAGGACTACCAACTGAGAAACTTTCTAATTCTCTACCTTGAGATATAAGTGTCTGTGTTTCTATAATCCCCTGTCTTACATTCAATGCTAATCCATTGTTATCTCCGTTTAGAGAGAATTTAACTTCATCTTGCGGAAGATCTAGTACATAAGTAAGTCCGTTATTTAAACAATTTACCCTAGTTAAGTTAGGAATAATTACGAAATGAACTGGAAATTCTTCAGCGTCAGTATTTATAAATAACGATATTTCGCCAATCGCTGACATTGCTCTACTTGGATTATGTCCAGCAAGTGTAGCAAGTGAATATATTGAAGTTAGTCTAGATGCCTCATTCATATTCAATTCAGTAATTGCATCTTCGATATAGAAAAATATCAACTGAGATAAATTTTCAACTACTATTAAAATCTGTCCGAATGGAGATGCTGCAGTAAACACTGACTTGCTTTGATTAAATCTACCTGATAGGTATTGAACTGTGTCTATTAATATATCCTCGACGGTCGCCTTGAGCGTCTTAAATATCTTATAGTTTCCAAGTTGTGTATTCGCTGCCATTATGATTTCTCGTCTATTTATATTATTTATACTGAAATTAAGGTGTTTAGGCTCGTTCATATTTATTTAACCCCTGATGTATCAAATAAATAAATTAAAGATTATGAATTCTTATGTACAGAGAACTAGATAAACGTAATATTTATGAGAATGCATTATTATCATTTTCATTCGAGTTTAAATCCCCGATTAGAAGAAGAGACCTCGCTTCTAAGTTATCTAAGAATTTAGGTAAGAAGATAAATTGGTTTAAAGGAGTAGATGAAAGCTTTTCTGCAAATTCAGAAATATTCAAACTTTCTAATAAATTCAATGCAAATACAAAAATGTTTGTGTTTGAAACAGGATTTATGAAATATCAAGATGCTATGCATACGATGTTGAAAACCATGAATCTCGTGGATCACTTCGGGTACACTGACGATCGTTGCGAAGTTAAAGTGAATATCTCTATAAATGAGAGACATATTGAATCAGGTGTACATATTTCTAAACTAAATAGATTCAAATATCTAATTGGATTAGATGAATCGTCTATTTTAAATGATTGGAATACAGAATCAACTGATAGACATAAGATAAATCAAAATCAATTTTTTAATATTCACGCTAAAAATCCTTATAACACTATTATTTCATCATCACTAGTTGAGAGAATGGATCCAATGGCTTTTAATTTTCCAGACTCAGAATTCTTTGGACATGATTTTTCTAAATTAAACGAGGGATATTTGACAATTAATTATATTGGCGGAAAAGATTATCAAAAAAGAAAATCTGAAGCTACTAACACTATTAATACAGTGATAAATCGATTGTATGAAACTCTTTCTACTAATTATCAATATGGAACAGATGAAAAAAGAAAGATTGAGAGAATTGTAGAAGAATACAAAACAACAGTAAAAGCAACCAAGCACCCAATGGATCTTAAAGCTAATTACCCAGATATCAACATATACTATAATTTAAAGTCTATGGCATATTTGATAGAATCCAATTATCATCACTTTAGAGATAAGATATTTGAATTGCTTGTATTCGGAGGAGTATCTGAAGCAGATATTAATTATGATAATGATAGAAAAATCATTCAGGTAAAGGATGCTACGATTCATAAGAATGTAATCATAGAGAATTTCGAATTTTATAATTGTGTAGTTGAGGCAGATGCTAGGAATTGCCTATTTAGTAACTGTACGATTAAGAATTCAAAATTAGAAAACTGTGATATTGTATCTGGTAACTATATTAAACAATCAAAAATAATTGAATGTAAATATCACGGATCTGATAATGAAATAGCAAATAGTTATTTAAATAATAATCCAAAGGATATGATCGATGCTAAACTTACCAACTGTCTTGTTGCAAAAGGAAACTTTACATTAGCATCAGAAGTAGATAAGTATACGATAATACTTAAATAAGCATATGGTTAATTTTGTAATGCTCTTATTGACAGTATCGTTAATAAATAAAATAAAATAGAGGATAACTAGATGTCATCAATATACACTAATTTAGAAGGAATACGACAGTTAAGCAATTCAAGTTTAACTTCGATAATTGATGTCACTAATTTAAACTTTAAGAATTTATCCAACGCAAACCTTACATTTTTAAAGAATATCAAATATGATGAATCTGCAAATGATCTCACTGTAAATAAGGGTACATTTAGAAACGTTGAATTAACAGATAAAATTTCATTTACACTAGATGGAATTCCTACTTTTACAATAAATTCATTAGGTAAAGCAGAGGGACAAGAGTTACTAGTTGTAGTTTCAGAATCACAAAGACATAGATTTACAGATTTTAATGATTGGCCAGAAGTTGGAGTACCGGGTGAAGTAATTTACACAGGAATTCAAAACAATCGACCTGAGTTCGGAGAAGATTTTATAGGTTATCTTGACGGAAGAGGTTGGGTAAGTTTAACAAATCTAACTGCACCGGTTAATGGAATATATTTTTTACCAGAAGCAGGTAGCCCACTTATTATTCCAACTGTACCAAACGGACGTGGATTAATATGGATTGGACCTCCTGGGGTACAAAATAAGTACGAACCAGTAAACACAACAGTTTACTTTACAGATGATGAAGGTAATACGTACGACATCATGACAGATTTTGCTTGGGAAATAATAGGAGAAAACGCTAAGTTCAAACCTGTTGGAAAAGCAATAATAGGTGACGTATTCAATCCTGGAAAATTTCAATTCGTAGATAACAATCAATCAGCAGGTTATATATTACATGCAGATGGAAATGGTAATGCATATTGGGGACCTAATGTAGGACCAGGAGGACCAGGAGCAGCAAATTACTCATATTGGGAAATTAAGGATTATCTGGAAGACGTTACTCAAACAGTGTATCATAATTTACAGACATTAAATGTAGTAGTTAATTTAATCGATGTTACAACTAATGAGAAAGTAGATGGTCATGTAGATAATTACCAAACTAATTCAATCAATGTTACACTAATAGAAGACAATCCTAATGTAAAAGTGGTCGTATTAGGTGCAGGTGGAGATGGTGGTAGTGGAGGAGTAACCTTCTTATCAGAATTAAATGATGTGACACTCATGTCTCAGATTTTAGATGGAGATGTGTTAATATACAATTCAATGAGTGGACAATGGATCAATTCTCCAAATATAGTATCACAGCCTTCTATACAAACGCCAGATGATAAGTTTTTAAATGCAATTACAACAGATGCAGACGGAGATCCTGCATCAGTAGGAACAATCACTAATACACCGATTGATGGATGTTATGTTGAGGTTAAGATTAACGGTATTGAATATGAAGTAGGAAATGGAGTAACAAATAAAGTTTGTTATTTTGCTAATCCTGCTACTCCAACGTTAGCTAGAGGATTTTCATCAGCTCATGCAAACGGACAAGTTCAAGCAGGAGACCGGTTATATTGGAATGGATCAATTATAGGATTTCAATTATTAAATGGTTGGAGAGTGTCGTTTCACTACTTAAATACTTAACGTAAGAATAAATAAATAAAAATAATTAACAAGAGAAATGGGACAAACTAGATTAAAGCAAATTTTAAAAGATTCGCAATTTGACTTTACGTCATTATTTAAAATAACTAACCTTGCAAACGGTACAGCATCAAACGATGCTGTTAACTTTGGGCAATTAAAATCAGTAGTTGACACTATTAATGGATTAGAATGGCAAAATTCAGCATTGGATTATGTTACTGATAACACAGCAGTACCGGCAACTGAGGTACTAGGAGACCGATATATATTATCTACTACCGGTGGAACTCCAAATGCGGCATGGGACGGAGCTGTGATAGGAAGTATTGTACAATTTAATGGTACCATATGGATTGCTACATCTCCTACTACTGGTATGTTTATATCAGCAGATAATGAAAATACACTGTTGTATTACTGGGGAGGATCTGCATGGACAACTAAAGAATTTGAATCAACTACAGCATCTACTGGATTAACTAAAGTAGGATTTGATATTAGGTTAGATGCATCAGCTGCAGGTAATGGTATCGGATTTTCAGCTGGAGTTCTTAGCTTAAACCTAAGTGAATTAACAGGAGCGGTAATTGATGTTTCAGCAGATTCAATTGCATTCTTAGATGTAACAGATAGTTCAACTAAATTGGAATCAGTTTCAGATTTTGTAAATATTATCGCAGGTACCGTAACTACTTCAGGTCTATCTGCAACTAGTGGAGTTTTAAGTTTAAATATCAATGGATTAACAACAGACACTGCGTTAGCTGGAACTGAAGTATTTGCAATGTTTGATGGTGCAAATAAGAAAATAACATGGACTAACATGTTAACTGCTATTGATACTTCAATATTTACGGCTGCTAATTTTGTTGACGGAACTACTATTGATTTTACCGTTACTTCCGGAGCATCAGTAACAGCATCAGTAAAAACAGAAAGTTTAACAGCAGCATATTTGAATGACGTTAACGTTCCTACAGCAGGTCAGGTATTATCTGCAACAACATCAGTATCAGGAACAACATTCACATGGGTTGACAACGGAATAGCAGGTACTCCAAAAAGAGTAAGAGCAGCTGCACACGCAGTAGCTTCAGGAGAAGGAGTTGCAATAACTGACGTATTTGGATCAGATGATCCATCAGCAGATATTATTCCAATGGTATTTGTAAATGGAATCGCAGTATTTATTGGAGACGTAGGAGACGAAGCTACAGCAGACTGCTGGTTTGCAGAATCTGGAGTAAATGGGACGGCAGTTTCATTTGCTAATATTAATGGAAACGAAAACTTAGTATGGGATGTAGTTAATGCAAATTATGCATTAGATACAAATGATACTATTGAAGTTAGATACACAGTATAATATAACAATCAATAATATGGGGAAGATAGTAATTGTATCTTCCCCTTTTTTACAAAAATTAATTAACACATGTCAGACGCGACCAGAGTAAAGCAAATAAAAGGAGACACAGTAGGTAGTGTTCTATTTATTGGTGCAGGCGGACAAGCTACAGAGAAAAATTCTAATTTATTCTGGGATAACACTAATAATTATTTAGGTGTAGGAACATCAACTCCAACAGCTAAACTTGAAATTTCAGGAGATATAAAAACAACAAACAACAACCTAAAATTCACAGGAAATTCACTATATGCAGGAAACGCAGATGCATCAACAATAGCATACACTCCATCTGACGGTATAAGTTCTATCACAGATGTAAGATCAATAACGTCGGATTGGGCAAGTACCGCTAAATATAATGGTCAAACATTAGAAAGATGTACAGCTGGAGAAACAATAACAAAAGGACAATTAGTACATTTATCTACCCGTGGAGAATGGTTGTT
>Ga0209390_10003193_pt1 | contig 26996 bp, 20 predicted proteins | sample BON01_FD_187212 | JGI IMG/M metagenome (GOLD analysis project Ga0209390, IMG submission 187212) | Freshwater microbial communities from Lake Bonney liftoff mats and glacier meltwater in Antarctica - BON-01 (SPAdes) (version 2) | ecosystem: Environmental > Aquatic > Freshwater > Ice > Glacier...
CCGGCGTTGCCCGCCCCGGCTTGATCGGGCCTGCGCACCGCCGCCTCTCCCCTCTTCTCCCTGTCTTTCCCGACGCTCCGCCGCCTCGGGCTAACTTCCAACTGCCGTTTTTAGGTTGAATGATCCGGCAGCGCGCGCACGGCCGCACCGAGCGCGTGGGAAGTAAGATTGGGCACCTCGCCGCGCTCCGCGAGTAGCAGGAATCGCCGGTTTTGCACCACCAGGGAAAGCCGTTCGACCCGGCGGGTCGCATCCCAGCCGACCCAACGGTCCCGGTCCTTGAGCGCATAGCAGGCCGGCCCCCACGCCAACAGCGCCACCGCCCGGCCCCCACGCTCGACTATCTGACGCAGGTAATCGCCCACCGGCTGGCCGGCTCCCAGATAGTGACGATCGTGCAGTTGCGCATCGAACCACTCGTGCTCGGCCGCCGTGGCCACCCGCACCTCCACGTTTCGATCTCAGCGCTTCTGCGCCGGGTGGCCGCTTGGCGTTTCAGCGTCAGTTTTAGCGTCAGTTTTAGCGTCAGTTTTAGCGTCAGTTTTAGATTTCATCCCACCCAAACAGATCGAAAATCATCCAAATAGTCTAGCACAAAATTATCCCGCTGAATTTCAATAACTTCCCCTCTCCCGAGAAAAGACCATTGAGCCTCCGGAGCGTCCGAGTATTTCACGCTTGCCCCTACCGCCGTGGTATCTGAATTGGTGACATGGATTCAGCAGACAACTTTCAGACCAAAACCTCACGCGTCTATCGGAAGTTGAAAGCAGATATCACTGCCGGCAAATACAAACCGGGACAGCACCTCGTCCGTCGAGACATGGTCAAACGCTTCGGGGTGAGCCTCTCCATCGTTAACGAAGCACTGGGCCGACTCGGCTCGGACGGTCTTGTGGAAATGAAGGAGATGTATGGCACCCGGGTCATCTCGCTTTCCGGGGCTGATCTGCGCAACGAACTGGTTCTACGGGAGGCCATCGAACGGCACGTGGTGCGGCTTCTCGTGGAGCAGGGATCGGACGCCACCCTGACCCAAATGCTGGATGAAGCCCGGGCCGTGGACCAATGGACCAAGGAACAAGCCCATGACGACACCGACGGCAGCATGTTACATTTGGAGTTTCATCTTAAGCTGGCGCGTTCCACCGGATTCTCCACTTTGGAAGACTGCCTGAAGCGGACAAGCATCCGCACCATGTTGACGACACGCTGGCTGAGCAATCAACGGCTGCCACACCCACCGGATTTTCACGAGCAATTGGTGCGAACAATCATACGACGGGATCCGATCCTCGCCGACCAAGCGATGCGTGATCACCTACACTACGGCGAGCCGTCCGGTAAAGAATCAACGTGACTGAAACCCGGTTCTTCTGCTCCCACGATTTCCATTTCGGGCCGTTCGGCGCGGAGTCGAGCCACACCAGCCGGTGTGATCTGGGTCCGTCCCACATAGATCCGCTTAAGCCGGGGTAATTCGCGCAGACTTTCAAGACCGGCATCGGTCACCGCCGTATCAAAAAGGTTGAGATAGGCTAGGTTTTCCAAACCCCGAAGATGTCGCAGCCCCGCATCGGCTACCTGAGTGCGGTCTAAGCGTAAATGCACCAGATGCGGTAGCTCGCTGATCGCCTCCAGTTGTTCATCCTCGAAACGGACACCGGACAGATTCACAATTTCGAGCGAATGGATCGAGGCGAGCAAAGCGATCGCTTGGTCCGCTTCATCCGCTCCCACGCTACTCAGACTTACTTCGGTCAGAGTCTCGTTCAGTGCCACGGGATGAACGAGGATTCCGTGCTCCTGCAGTCGAGCAATCGCCGCGATTTCCTCGGCCGATGCGACGATCTCCGGCCCCCGCAGAAACTCGGGTTCGTCCGGGCCATCGAACGGGATAACCAAACCTTCAGGCCACGGAGCACCTTCATCGATCCACAGTCGAACCAACTCAATCTGCTCCGCCGTGAGTGGTCCACCTTTGCCACCCGGCATCCGGTCTTCATCCTCCTCCGGCAGGACGATGCGGTAGTAAAATTCACTCTCCTCCGCATCCCCCGGAATGACGATGTCATCTAGCCTGAACACGCCGTCTGCGGAATCCAATCGCAACCGACCCTTGCTCTTACGAGGACCGTGGCAACTGATGCACCGATCCGCCAGGATGGGCTGAATCTGGGTGACGAAGTCAATGGTAGGTTCCGTCGCGCCAGCGGGACTCAGCTGCCCGAGTCCGAACAGGACCATCCCGAACAACCGGGCGGATGATATTGACCATTCCATCAACGTTTACCCTCCGGCCTCCGCCACCGCCGGAGCGAGCGCGGCAAAACATTTCTCGGCGGCCGTGATCGGATCGTAGCCTGGCAACGTGAAAATCTGACTGCTGACCTCGGCCACGACGGGGCCGCGGTAACCGCTCGCCACGAGCAGCTTGAACAGGGCGACGAAATCAGTCCGGCCTTCGCCCGGCAAGAGAAAATGGTAATCCGCCGGATTACCCTCCGCCTCTTTCACATGCACAAATCTCGTGTCTGACACCAAGGGCGGCAGGCTGCGCTCAAAAGGAATCCCACCCAGCGCGTAATGAGCATGATCGTAGGCGACGACGAGATCGGTGCCGCCGACTTGGTCACGCATCCAGAGCAGCCGATCCGGTGAGTTCACCGCGCTATTTACATGGGCCTTGATCGCGATAGACACCTCATACTCGCGGGCGATTGCGTCAAAATCGCGTAGACGTTCGACGATCAGAGTCTTCTGCTGCTCCCATTCGGCGGGTTCCCCCCCGACGCCGGTTTGAATCACCGGCTGGTGGCCAGTCCGTCCCAGCTCCCGGGCAAACTCCGCCGCAATCCGCATTTGCTCCAGTTGATCCACGTGGTCGGCTGCTTCGCCTGTCAGCTTGAAATTGGCCAAAAGACTGGACACTTGAATGCCCGACGTCTCAACCTGTTGACCGATTGCCAAACGCAACGCCGGAGTCAGCCGGGACGGCTCGGTAGGAAAACCGCTGATCAAGGAAACTTCGACATTCCGGTAACCAATCCGCGCACAGGCGGCAATGGAGTCGCCGACGTGAAGCTGCTTCATGCCGTAGAGACTGAACCCGAGGCTCAACGCCGGGGTCGGCGTGCTCCGACCGCAAGCGCCAAAAAACACGCTACCGGCTCCAATCGCGGTCAACCTTCTGAGGAAGCTCCGGCGGGTGTCAGTCGGGACAAACGGTGGGTGAGTGGATGGACGATCACTCATGCGTTAACTCCTCCCTTCGGGGCTGGAATCGCAAACCAAATTTGCAGGAACACTGGTTTTATGGCTTCAACACGGGAAACGTTTCGCGACGGCAAACTATGGAGACTCGTTGGCACCTGAGAGCCTGCGGGAATGTTTTTGCTAACATAGAAAACTGACAAGGTCATGGGGGGGGGGATTCGATCGGGGGTGCCAGCTCCGCTCCTAGCCGATTGAGAGGCGTTACAAAAGGGGAAAATGGAGGGGTGGCGAAGGGGATGACCTCCGTCAATATTGAAACGATCGGTATGATCGATCGTTTCAATATTGACCCAGATATTGGCACAATCAAGCTTTGTCACCCTACGCGCAGCATTGCCCCGCTACCCTGCCCCTTACCTCTTCTCTTTTTTTGATGAATTTCTCCCGCACGTCCCATTGCTTTACCCCGGCTTTCAATCTTCTACGAATCCCTATACTCCATTGCATATCTTTGCTTTGCGTCGGCCTTTTAGTCGGAGTCGCCACGGAAGAGATGGACCTGTCTCTGCTGCCCCCAGCCGCCACTCACACCATCGATTTTGATAGGGAAATCTGGCCGATCTTGGAGGAAAACTGCCTTAAATGCCATGGACCGGAAATCCAACGGAACAGCCTCCGCTTCGATATTCGTAAACGCGCCTTAAAAGGCGGCGATACCTTCGGCCCAGACATCATTCCGGGCAAGAGCACGGAAAGTCCCCTCATTCACTTCATCGCGGGTCTCGACCCCGAACGCGTGATGCCGGCCGAGGGTGATCGCCTGACCGATACCCAAATCGGAATCATGCGCGCCTGGATTGATCAGGGAGCGCATTGGCCAGATACCGAACGTTTTGCCGGTGAACTTGACGAGTGGAAGAACCATTGGGCCTTCCGGCCATTGCGTCAGCCCCCGGTGCCGGACTCCGTGGAGGAGAATCCCTCCTCCTCCGCCGTGGTGGATACCTTCATCCGGCAAAAACTCACCGAGCAGGGACTTGAAATGTCACCGCGATCCGATCGCCGCACGCTGATCCGAAGACTCAGCTTTGATCTGATCGGACTCCCGCCTACTCCGGCGGAAATGGAAGCCTTCGAGGCCGACCCCGATCCGCAAGCTTATCAAAATCTAGTGGATCGGCTACTTGCCTCACCACGATACGGCGAACGCTGGGCGCGGCATTGGCTCGACGTCGTGCGGTTTGCGGAAAGTGACGGTTTCGAACACAACAAACTGCGGCTCGATGCGTATCCGTATCGCGACTACGTCATTCAGGCCTTCAACGATGACCTGCCCTACAACCGCTTCGTCCGGGAACAACTGGCGGGCGATGCGTTGGGCGCAGACGCAGCGACCGGTTTCATCGTCGGAGGATCGTTTGATTTCCTCCAAAGTTTCGAACCTCCGGTGTTTAACGCCGGACAGCGGCAGGATGAACTCGCCGACATCGTGGCCGTAACGGGCAGCACCTACCTTGGCCTGACCTTGGATTGTGCCCGTTGCCACGACCACAAATTCGATCCGGTATCTCAGGCCGACTACTTCGCCATGACCGCCATCTTTAATGGCGTAGAACACGGCTCCCGTCCCCTCCGGCCTAATGCGACCATGTTCGAAAAACTGATGGCGAAAGCCTCGGGCCCTCAGCAGCGTATCGCCGAGATCGACCGGGCGCTGGCGCCGTTCCGGCCCATTGCACGGAAGCAGGCCATACGAATCCTCGCCCCCGACATGGCGGAAGGCGAACGCATCGCCTACTCTGCCGGCACCGAACCCGGACAAGCCGGGGATCCCGGCAATGAGCTGCGGCTGCCGACCCTGAGTCCTGAGTTTTCATTGTGGACGGATCCAACGAGCACCAACGATGAACTCCGCCCGTGGGACGCCTTGCCCGCCGGACGTTTCCGCATCTGGGTGTCTTGGGGGGTGGCGGCGGAACGCACTCCGGCGGCTCGCTATCTAATAGCTCCCAAAGACAACTCCAGGGCCGTGGCGGACAGACGAGAAATTGCGCAGGTCAACCAGACCTTGTTCGCGGACGGTCGCCCCGCCGTCGCAAACGAAAGTCGCTGGAGCGGTTTCCATGATGCGGGCATCCATGACTTGGCTCAGGGCAGCCAGTTGGTCCTGACGTCCGGAGTGCCGATGGCGGCGCTGTCGGCCGACGTCGTGGTCTTGGAAGAGATCCCCCCGGGAGAGAATCCACCCCGCACGACCGCCCCCCACATCCGTGCTCCCGTGGTCGTCAAGGCCAACGAGGATCGCTTCGCGCCGGTCGACGCGAAGTTCCTGCGCTTCACCGTGCTGGAATCAAATACCCCCGAGGGCTACCTGGATGAACTGGAGGTCTTCACCGCAGAAAAGGAACCACGCAACGTGGCCCTCAAGGAGTTTGGTGCCGAGGCGACATCTCCCTTGGTCGATGGCCTCGATGGGAATCCGTTTTACGCTAATGATCGTCGCTACAACGAACGGGCTGCTTGGAGTTCTCCCATGAACCAACCGGGTTATCTGCAAATCAAATTTTCCCAGCCGGAGCGCATTGATCGCATCCTCTGGAGCCGCAATCGCAGCACGCGGGCACCCGACCTCGATGACCATCTCGTCACCGCCTACCACGTGGAGGTGTCGTTGGATGGTGAGCACTGGACTTGGGTCGCATCGTCGGCGGACCGGCTGCCCCCGGATTTCCGTCCGCAAGTCCCGGCCATCCCCACCCTGAGCCGCGTGCCCCTTCAGCAATCGGATGAAGTCGCCGCCTTGGTGGCCGAGCGGACGCCACTGCGAGCCGAGATAGCTCCTCTGACCGAGTTTCCACCGGTCTACGCCGGTGCCATGCGGGAGCCGGGCCCGACATTCCGACTTCATCGGGGAAATCCCATGCAGCCGAAGGAGCAAGTCTCCCCCAGCGCCCCGGCTAACTTCGGATACCCGATGGTACTGCCTCCAGACACCCCCGAACAGCAGCGCCGTCTTGCTCTTGCTGACTGGATCGTTGACCCCGCCAACCCGTTGCCCGCCCGAGTCATGGTCAACCGCCTTTGGCACTATCACTTTGGGACCGGAATTGTGGGCACTCCCAGCGACTTCGGCATTAACGGCGCACGCCCTTCTCATCCGGAACTGCTCGACTGGCTCGCCAGCGAGTTCATCGCCCGAGACTGGAGCATCAAGTCGATGCACCGGTTGATCGTGAACTCGGAGACCTACCGCCAATCTTCCCGGCCCAACCCCGCGGGCCTCAAACTCGACGCGGCCGCGCGTTATCTATGGCGGTTCCCGCCGCGCCGAATGGAAGCCGAAGCGTTGCGCGACACCATTCTCGCCATGAGCGACGATCTCAACCTGAACATGGGTGGGCCGGGTTTCTTCATGTTCGATTCCGAAGTCAGCCGCAGCGGCATCCAGCTCTACGACTCCAAGTCCGAATTCTCCGAAAACGATTTCCGACGGATGGTGTATCAGTTGAAACCGCGCGCTCAGCTCGACGACGTTTTCGGAGCGTTCGACTGCCCAGACGCCGGACAGATCGCGCCCAATCGCACCCGCTCCACGACTCCCCTGCAGGCCTTTAATCTGCTGAACAGCCCGTTTATTTTGCAACAGGCCCGCACGTGGGCCGCACGTCTCGAAGAAGACGCCGGGGACGATCCCGACGGTCAGGTCAGACGAGCGTTCCAACTCGCCTTCGGGCGGGATCCGGCCGCGGTAGAGCGAGACGCTTCGGTTGCCATGGTCGAGCAGCACGGGCTGCCCCTCCTTTGCCGAGCCCTGTTTAACACGATCGAATTCATCACCATCGACTAACCCCCCTCTCCATGGATTCCTCCCTTCTCTCTCATGCCGGTCGGCATCTTCTTAGCCGTCGCGATTTTCTGCGTTGGGGCGGCACCGGTCTTGGCGGTATCGCTTTGGCCACCCTGCTGGCTGAATCACGTCTCAGCGGCGCGGCCATCCACCCGTGGCGGCCCATGATCGACCCGTCCACGCCCTATGCCCCCCGGCCCCCGCACTTCAAGCCCAAGGCCAAGCGGGTTCTCATGATTTTCTGCTCCGGCGCACTCAGCCATATCGACACTTTCGACTACAAACCGGAGTTAATCCGGATGCATGACCGCCCCATGCCCGGAGCCGAAGGTTTGATCACCGGCCAAGGTATGCAGGGAAACTTGATCAAACCGCTGTGGAATTTCAAACCACGGGGCCAGTCAGGCAAGATGGTTTCTGACCTCGTGCCGCATCTGGCGGAAATGGCTGATGACATGTGTTTCATCCACTCCATGACCGCGAAATCGGCCGCCCACGGTCCGGCGGAGAACCAGATGAGCACTGGCTTCACCCTCGACGGCTTCCCCGGCGTCGGTTCTTGGGCCACCTACGCCCTGGGAAGTGAATGCCGCAACCTGCCCGCCTTCGTTGCCATCCCCGATCCCCGCGGCGTCCCACAGTCGGGCTCACGACATTGGGCCTCGGGCTTCCTGCCTGCCTCCTATCAAGGCGTTCCTTTCAGTGCCGAAAAACCCATCCCCCACCTGGCCCGACCGGAAGTAATCAGCGGAGCGGACCAGCACGCGACCCAGGAACTGCTGAAGATGCTGAACGACCGGCACCTCGCCCAAAATCCCGGTGATTCCGAGTTGGCCGCCCGCGTTTCTGCCTACGAGTTGGCCGCCCGGATGCAGCTGGCCGCCGCCGAGGTCGGTAATTTCGACCGTGAAAGCAAACACACCCTCGAGGCCTATGGCGTCAACGACACGTCGAATCCCCTCAAGGCTGGCTTCGCTCGCAACTGTCTCCTCGCCCGTCGGCTGCTCGAGCGGGATGTTCGCTTCGTGCAGCTATTCAACGGAGCCTACGCCATGGGCGAAGGAATCGGCAACTGGGACGGACACAAGAAGATCGTCGAGCAGTATTCCAAACATGCCCCCATCCTCGACCAACCGGCCGCCGCCTTGCTGAAAGACCTGAAGGAGCGGGGCCTGCTGGACGACACCGTGGTCGCGTTCGTCACCGAATTTGGTCGCATGCCGACGTTTCAAAAGGGAGCCGACGGTCGTGATCACAATGAAAAGGGCTTCACCGTATGGCTCGCCGGGGCCGGGGTGAAACGCGGGTTCAGCTACGGGTCCACCGATGACCTCGGATTCAAGGCGGTGCAAAACGTGACGACTATCTACGATCTTCACGCCACTATCCTCCACTTGCTCGGGCTAGACCACGAACGACTCACCTTCTACAATAGTGGGATCGAGCGCCGCCTCACCGACGTCCACGGCCATGTGATTAAAGGGATTCTGTCTTAAGCCCACTCTGAGGTGCCGGAATCATGCGGACCCAGCCGAATTGGATCGGATGTGACGAGCCCGATAATTCGGAATTTGTCCGCGGTTTTGAGCCAAACCAGTCAGCGCGTCCTTTTCCCCACGGCCTCTCGATCCGATAAATGAGACCATCGTTATATCCTTCTGATCAAATCAACGGAGCGCGCCCCCCCCATCAGGTGCTATAACTTCTCCACCCTGGAAACCGTGACCTCAAATGCTCGGCTTCTTTTCACCCCAATCGAGAGAGCTTCTCCACCTTGCACGTAAAAATGCCCTCTTCGGTTTCAGTTCTAATCCATAACCCTGCATCAAACACCCAATACCATGAACCCCTCCTCCATGTTTACTAGGACCTTTTTGCCCAAGTATTCCCCAACCCTATTCCGACCTCGCGCATCTCGCTTGGTTTTTGCCACATTGCTCAGCTTAGGACTGGCCGCCGGTTCAGCTCAGGCCCAGTCCACCTCCGATGCCTCCGCTTCAAAAGATGACCCTGTAATCGAACTAAAAGCGTTTCAGGTGCAATCGACCGCCACCACCGGCTACGGCGCCGATTACTCGAGTTCTTCGTCGCGTCTCAATATCCGCTATGTCGACGTCCCTCAATCCGTTAGCGTAGTCACCTCAGAGTTCCTCAAAGACGCTCACCTTTTCGATTCACGTGATTTCACCAAATACGTGAACAGTGTTTATCCTCGAAGTAATTCGCACCAATCAGAGGTGTTCTACATTCGCGGACTGCAAGTCGGTGGTTCCTACGTGGATGGCTTCCTTACTCCTTTGTCGATCAATCGCGATGCCGCCCTGTATGACCGTATTGAATACGTTAAGGGGCCTGCCTCCGCGGCCATGGGCCGCGGTGAAGCCGGTGGGTTGGTCAACTTCGTGACCAAAAAGCCTATCGGGCGAAATTTCGACACCATCACCGCGATGATCGGCACGGACAATTTCTACCGTGCTGAATATGACCACAATCGGGTCCTGAAGGACGACGGCAGCATGGGGTATCGCATTCCGTTCTATTTCGAGGATGGCGACGGCACCCGCACCGGTGAAATCATGCACGTCAATAAATTCGGCTTTGGCCCCTCCTTTCGTTGGGATATCTCCAGCGACACCCAACTCGCCATTTCGTCGAACTACATCCACTATGAAGGACCGGGCAACGTCGGCGAGACCTACTGGTCCGACGTCGACGTCTACGACTACGGCGTTTCACTCGGTCAACTCAATCCGGCTAACAACTGGAACCCTCGGATTGATCCGCGCGTGCCAGAAACCCAACTCTTCGGTTGGGATGGCAAAGGTCGCGTCTCCGATGTTACCGAGTTGTCCGCCATCCTCACGCATCAATTCACCAATGAACTCTCCTATCGTCAGGCCATCTACTACGGCACCTTCGAGGAAGAATATCGTCGCTTCCACATGGCCGCTGGTGCCCCGCCCGACCCGAACAAACCCGGTAATTTCCGGATGGGGCTCACCTACTCGCAGAATTTCTACGAACGTGATGCCGTCCGCATTCAGGGTGATCTGCTGTGGGAAAAGGACCTCGCGGAGACCAACCACCACTTTCTGCTCGGCTACGACTACAACGACAACTCTTCTGATCAAATCGGCGGAGCCCGGGGCGGTTTGTCGCAGAGCATGTATAACCCGGATTACAACCTGCCCGCAGGGTTCGATCCGGACACCTACATTACAACGTATACGACCGACCGACGCTCCAGTGGATCTGGCTTCGGCTTCTACGGCCAATACTCCGGTTCATTCTTTAACGAAAAAATCAACGTCATGGCTGGCTGGCGCAAGGACACCAGCGATTCGACTACCCACAATCGACGCAACAACACGGACAGCAGCGCTGATGCCGATACCAGCGTGCCTCGTTATTCCATCAGCTACAAACCCACCAAAGCGATCTCGATCTATTACCTGCACAGCGAGCAAGCCGATCCATCCCGCACGCAGAATAAATGGGGGAACTGGACGGCCTCGGCCGGCGCCACGCTGCCACCTGCCTCCGACCCACGATACGACGAGCTGATCTCCTCGCAGGTGACGGCTGAACTCGACGAAATCGGCATCAAGGCTGCCATATTGGATGAAAAGGTCACCGTTTCATTCTCCGTTTACGAAATCAACCGCACCGGATTCCTCCAGCACACCTTTGCGGCCGAAACCGGCGCGAACGGTATCGGAACCGTCAATGTCAATCGCTTCTTTATCCTCAGCGGTGAAAGCGTGCGCGGTTATGAGGTCGAAGTCTTTGGGCAACCCACCCGCCGCCTGAGTATCTCCACCGGATTCTCTGCTCCCGATGGCGAGAAACCGAACTCCGTTGGCGTCAAGACGCCGATCGAAGCATTGATCCCCGCCAGTTACTTCAACGCCAAGTATGACCTTCGCGATGAGAACGCCAATGGCTTCCAGCTCACCTTCGGCGGCAAATATTGGTTCCGCGGTTGGGTCATGACCGCCACCTCCACCATACCCTACTCCAACGACCAATACTCAATCGACGCGGGCGGATCATACTCATGGGACAATGGACGCTATTTAGTCAACCTGCGCGTCAACAACATCATGGATGAATTGGTCTATATTACCCAAAACTCACAGTGGGGTATGCGTCGCGCTTACCTGTCCTTCACGACTGCATTCTAATCCCCCCAAGGCAAGATACCTATCGGAATAACATTTCACTTCAAAGTCAGCTCGGTTGGCTCTGCCAACCGAGCTGATTCATATCACGAGATCTTCGTCTATGCCCTCAGGCATCCTGCCAAGCGAAGTGCAACACGTGGCCTAAAGGCCCTCAAACGCCTCGACCCACCCTAAAACGGGAAGACCCCTCAATCCGGAGGCTAGTCTATGTCTCCGTTTACCGAAAAGAGGATAGCTGTTTTGCTACCGCCTGCCTTCACTCACGCAAGTGGTCGATGTTCATGAAGTTAAACTTTGCGCACAATCCAGTTTCTTTCGGACTGCATGCATAAAGACCCACCTGTACTTCTGGTTGATCGAAAAGCTGGAAAAGCCGCAGTTGAACCCAGAACCCATCACGTTCATGGAAATATTCTACTTTATAACACGATCCACTCCTTGTAATCCGAAGCTTAAAATCAGTATAATCATCCGCCACATCTTGGGTAGACCAGTCCGAATATCCGTGATTTGTCACTACCGCACCCAGTTTGCTGGGTTCGTCTATTTCATGTTCTACTGATGTTTTCACCCAACACTGATCAGTAACTCGCACCATCAATCCCGCTTGATCATATTGGTGTTTAAAATTGCATTGAATATGTGATTCGAGTACAAAATCCCCTCGGATTTTAGCATAAAGAAAATGCCCATTATCAGCCGAAAATCCATAATGTGTGCGCTGCCAGAAATCAGTCTCTTTATCAGTGAGGAGATGTAGCTGATTATTCTTTATCGACCAATTAGCGGGCTCTTGGTGCCACTTCAGTTGGTCATTAACTACTCTTTGGTTAAAGTTTTCTTGTAAAATCATCGCTTTTTTATGGAATCTACCGATTGAAGGCTGAAGTGAACTAGAGTTGGGATATTGAAACTCTCAACTTCCAAAAGCTTCTCTCATATCAAAGTCCCTTAGCAATTAGGCTTTAGATTGGAATGCCAGAGTTTACTTGTTCGCGCATCCAAGAGAGACTTCACGGAATACGGTGGGGAGCGGTTGATTGGACGGCGGGCATGATGTCGAGTTTGCCGTAGGAAAACAGGATGCTGGTGCAGTAGTTTTCGAAGTTACGGAAGCCGCGGGCGTCGGCCTCGAGGGCTTGAATCTTGGAGTTGAAGCCCTTGGTCAGTGCGTTGGTGATCTTGTGCTTGAAGTAGGTCAGCAGACCGCCGAGGCGAGCCTTGAGTGAGCGGGCGACCTTTTTGACTGCGGGCAATTTGCGGTGTATGACGCTGCGATACCACTGCTCGAAGAAGGCCTTGCCGGCATCGGCGTCGGCTTGATACCAGAACTCGACCATTTGCTCCTTGTAGGCCCAAGCCTTGGCGGTGCGCAGGTTGGTCTCGAGCAGGTCGGCGAAGTGCTCTTTTTTATCCTCGGGGGTTTGACCATGCAGCCACAGGAAGCGGGTCCGCTCGCTAGCCGAGCCCAGACGGCGGCCGCGGGCTTTGAAGATACCGGCCCGGGCTATGCCGGTGCCTACGTCGATTCCGAGAAAGTCGCCCTTGGTGTGAAAAATCAACGATTCGAGAGTGCGTTCAAACCGGGAACATCGACCACGAACACCTGGGAAAACGTTCCGCCGGGGCCCGCAATGTCGCGTTGGTAGGCAATGGATCGCCCGTCAGGAGAAAAGACGCAAGCCAACGCCGCCGGCGCCCTGGCATCGGATCGAACTTCGGTCAGCGGATGGGTTTTCCCGGTAATAACATCGGTCACGCACACCCGGTCCGCCACCACATGGGCGATGCGCCGTCCGTCCGCGTTCCACGAAATCGCCGAAGCGATACCCTCGGAGTTGTGCGTAATCTGGCGTGGATCGCCGCCATTCGGTGATACGGTCCAGAGCTGGACCACACCCGCGTCATCCTTGAGCAGGAAGGCGATCTGCATGCCGTCCGGCGACGCGCGCAGCCAGTGGCGCGGAGCGGCGACGATCCCGGGGTATTTGCGTTGATCAGTGAACGTCAGCCGGCGTTGTTGGACACCCGCCGGAGGCGCCGACCGTGTGGTGACCGTTCCCTCCAGCGGCGTAGGGCCGGCCTGGGTCAGGTCTGCAGGCAGATCCACGATGAAGACCTCCGCGTGGGTCGTTCCGTTCGAAGCGACCACCATACCTTGAAACGCGATGCGCGCGACTGCCGCGTGCCATCCGGGTGGCGATAACCGTGGGTGCCGACCCAACCTTCCTCGAACGCCCGGCTGATCTCGTCTGATCCGGACCGCGGGGTAGCAACCGTTCGACTGACGAGCACCGAAAACCAATCGCCGTCGTGATTCCTCGGGTGGGTGTTCGCGACCCGCACCGGGCCAAACGGCACTGAGACGCCGATGTTGCGCTGATTCGGTTCGTGGACTGGCGCCTTCGGATCCGCATCAAGCCGAGCTAGGACCTCGTCCTCGTAGGTGTAGCTGATCCAGAGGCCATCCGGACTGAAGACATGGACATGCGATCCACCCCGCAGGGCGCCGGTCGCAAATGGCGGCGCGTAGTTCATCGCGTCGAGCGGCCGCGCCTCACCGGGTCTCCGCGTATCCACAACCGCACCGCGCCGTCGAGTGACGGCGTAGCTCCAATCCGTCGTCGGGTCTTTAGGACCATGAATAAACACCACCCGCGGATCGACCGGGCTATAGGTCACCACCCCGCAATACGCGCCATTCGGCGATTCATAGAGACGCTGAACCGCTCCGGTGCGGACATTCACTTGCTCGATGTATCTTCCGTTGAAGGCATCGCCCGTGCGCACGTCATACACCAACCACTGCCCGTCGGGCGACCACGCGTTGATGTTGGTGAGAACGTGCCCGTGGGCGGCGGACGTCACCTGACGTTCGGTGGACGCAGCAGCCATGGCCAGAAGGGATGCGAGCGTCATCACGAGGGGAAATGACCGCAGCGAAGGGCCGCACGGGTGAATTTGAATGTGGAGCTCATCGTCTCAATTCCGGCGCGGGAAGGGCAACGGCTGAGCCTTCTTCTCGAGCCAGACCTCGCTGATGCCGTTGCCGCTGCCGTTGCCGCCGAGACCGAGTTCGCGGTTCCAAGTAAGTTTCAAGGTTCCGCCCCGGGTCGCGGAGCGGGGAATGTCGAACGCCACTGGAGCGATCGGCTGGACACGCGTGGTGTAAGGATGAATTTCGGTCGTGCCATTGGCCATGAGGCGAATTTTCGTCCGCGAATTGACGTCGGGATAGACTACGCGGACCTGGTACTCCGCATCGGGATCGAGACCCGTGTAGTCGAGCGTGATCGAATTGTCGTTCAAACCCCACGCGTAATCGATCCACGACGAGCGCAGCGGCAGCGGACGGACGGCGGCCTGGATGTGACCGTCAAGGGGTGTCAGCAGGAAGGCCGGATCCAGCTCCGCGCCCAGACCGCGATCGAGGCGCGGTGAGGCGCTGATGTTGCCGAGATCGTCGTAGAAGCCGCCCGGACCGGGATTGGTCCAGTTGGCGATCACCTGCAGGCGATCCAACTGGGCGGACTCGTCCGGGAGTTGGCGAACTGCGGCAAACTGCTCATTGAGCCAGAAGCGGTTGTTGAGCGGGTAGTCCAGAGTATCGAGGCTCGCGCCTCGATTCTGTCCGATCGCGCGGTAAAGCGGGACGCTGAGCTTCATGTTAATGCTCTGGAACAACGCCTCGGCGAGCTGGAAAGTTCGCGTTCGCCACGCCAGTGCGACCGGGTGGGTCACCGCCTGCTCGAGGAGTCCCGAGGCTTCTTTCATCGCCATCTCGGAACCGAGGCCCGAGGACGCTCGCAGGAAATCCATCGCCTGGTTCTCGATCACTGTTTCGTGCAGGAGGCGGGAGCGCACGGTCGCATCGAAGTAGGCGCGGTAGAGCGCCATCTGGAAACGCCAGTTCTGCTGATCGGCGGGCGTGGCGGCTTTCTCCATCGCCTGGAACTGGGCGAGCGTCGTGTAGACGGCGTCATTCGTCAGCAGCGGCCCCGTCCAGTTGCGCTCGAGGGCAAGGATGCCCTGAGCGTAGTCGTCCGCAAGGCGCTCGCTGATGAAGTAGCGACCGTAGTCGCGCAGAGTCTCGATGATCGAAGCATTCGGATCCCAGCTCATCGCGAACCAGATCGCCTTGTTGAGGTCGTCGGTGCAGCCCTCGGAGTAGACGATCGCACCGATCGTGTTGGGCTGGAGGCGGCGAACGAGATTGGCCATGTCATGCGGCCGGGTTGTCACCGGCTCGCGGGTTTCCGTGAGCGCGAAAGCCCGGTCCCAGTTTGCGATCGGATACTGGCAGTTCCGAGTATGCGTGATGTCGGGATAATACCGTACATCGTAACGGTCCGGCACCCGCTTGCGGAATTCCGCGATGTCCATGTGCACCCACGGAGCAAAGACGGCACCGGCCAGCCACGTCGGTTTGTTGGTTTCCAGGAAGCTGAAGAAGTACTCTATGTCCGCCTTGCTGAAACCTTGAGGCGAGAGCCACATAGTCAGGTTGGGATGAAAGCGACGGAGGCTGACGGTCTGCTTCTCCAAAAAGGGAAACATCACACGCGCCGGTGTGTGGCCGGGATCACCGCCGGGAACGAGGATCGCATCAACGCGCGGCAGGGCGCTGACCACTTCCGCCCATTCCTTCAGCGCAGATTCCACGGTTTCGGGCTTGCTGTAATCCTCGTCGAGCGCGGGATACCAAATCCAGACATCGAGGCCGTAGTCATCCGCCATGCGGGAAATCCCCGCCATCACCTCGATCTGTGGACGCGGAAAATGCGGACTGTCGGCAGCATCGTCGGTGCGCGGCGGAAGGATTTCGATCGCATTCGCTCCGAAAATAATCTGGTCGCGCATGTAGCGCTCCCACTGGGGCAGGTCCCAGCCCGAATAGGAATTGGGTTTCGGGCGATAAGCCATCTGATGGCCACGCAGACGGTAGTGCGGGCTGGTGGTCACATTCAGCGCCGCCATCAATCCGGCACGCGACGGGCCAAGGTGCAGTTTGCGCAGGAGATGGCCCACGCCGAAGAGCACACCGCGCGCATCCTTGCCCGCGATCACGACCACCGCCCCGGCAGATCCGACTCCGGCCATCGTGGCGATCTGGTAGCCCTCGGCGGTGACCTTGCTCTCATCCAAAGCGACTTCGCTGGCACGGGTCCCCAGCATGGCGCGAACTTCGGAGAAGCGGCCGACCACAATCGTGGCTCCGCTAGCAGGTGCGGCTGTCGCGGAAGGCCAGCGAACCAGGGTGCGACTTTCCACGTCCTCCAACAGCATCGTGACGGCCTTCTTTTCGGGACCGGTGGACTCCGCTGGCGCCACAACCGTGGCGCGGGTCAAGTCAACGACAAGCGCAGGCAGACCGGCGTTGCGGTTAGCCGCAAACGTCGCGAGCGCCGAATCCATGATTGGCTGAGATCGCACGACCGACCCCAACAGCAAGGCGGCGAGCAGAGTGATTAGAAGGCGGGGAAACAATGTAACAGAGGACATGGGACGGGTGGGATTGGGGCTTGGGGCGGATACCGACATCAGGGTCCGGCCTGGGGGTGGCCGGAGGAGAGAACCGGATCATGGTGCATCCGGAGAAAGCGTAGAAAAATCAGGACGACGTGCGGTGGATTCAGATCTAAAACTCAATACGCGGCTGCTGGCGGCGGCTTAACGAACCGCCGAGGCGGCGAACGCTGGTGATCAAAGTGCGACGAACGGACGGCAGGACCAACAGTTGGGCAAAAAATGAAAGGAAACCCAGTCAGCAGACCCGGCCCTGGCGCTGGGAGACGGCGTGCCCCGCGGGATAATCGCCGACCCAGCGGTCATCAATCGGCTCGGCCGCGAGCTGATAGCGGCTGTCGGTTGAGATGCGTAAACGATCAGTCTGGTTGTCCAGACTGCCGTGAACAAGGGTCATATTGAACATGAGCGCGTCGCCCATGTGAAAGTCTGGGGAGGTAAGCCAGCGCCCCCCCAGGCTTTGCTGGAGGGCGATCGCGTTTTTCGAGAGCGTGCCGTCCCACCATTTCTTGCCCGAGGCATACTCGGCGGCGTCCTCGCGGTTTGTGCAATAGTCGTCGACGTCGCGGGAGAGGTAGGGTTTGAGTTGTTCTCCCTTGTGGTGGGAGCCCTCAAGCACGAGGAGTCCGCCCATCTGGAGATTCACATCGCCCAAGGGAACCCAAGTCGTGTAGAGGTTGTGCGTTCCGCGGCCCATGTAGACGAGGTCGCAGTGCATGGGGCTGCCGAGACCGTGCCCCTTAGTCCGGAACCAGATGAAATCGAAATGGCGGACCTGCCCGCCGAGAAACGAGGCGAAGAAGTCGGTGATCCGCGAGCCAAACACCAGATCGCGCAGCAGCGGATCGCGCTGATTGAGCGGATTACCCATCGCCCGCCCAACCTCGCGCCCGTCGAACCGCGCCTCATCCGGAGGTGAGCCCGCCTTCAGGAAACCCAGCTTGGCGAGTTGACCCGTGAGGGAGTCACGCACGGCCTGAACCTGGTCGCGGTTCCAGAATTCCCGAAGGTAGAGATAACCATCCTCCTCCATCTGGTGGCGGAGCACATCGACCGGCTCGTTGGCACGAGACTCTTTCAGAAAACCAAAGTTGGCCGGACTCAGGTCAAGCGGGACGCCTTGGGCGCAAAGCAGACCAAGAGGCGGCACGGGAACGGAGATAGGGCTCGAATGCATGGGGCTACGGAAGAGAAACCATCCCAACGATACGGGCGATCGTAAGTCCGGGCAAGAAAAAGGTTTTAGCATCGACCTATTGTGTCCCACTAGAACAACCTAAGCCGTAACGATGCCCGACACTACAGGGTGAAGACATCTCCCGAGCCTATGCCGACTGCGACGCCCATCTCCCCTTTGCCCCACCCTGCACTCCGGTTCTTTGCCGGCTTGTGGACGCTTCGTGACTATCCGACCGCAAGAAAGGAATGGAGCTTGGCCGCAAAATTCGCGGCGATCAAGCAAGCCGGCTTCGAAGGCGTGGGCGGACGCTTTATTCCGGAAGCGCCGGCGCTTTGTGCCGAACTCGGCCTCGACTATGTTCTCTATATCGACGCGGACGCGACCGACTTCACGGAGCAGTTCCGCGAGGCGGTGCAATGGAACCCGTGCCGCATCAATGTTCAGCTCGGCGAGCACGACACCTCTCCAGCCAAGGCTGCCGCAGCTTGGATTGAGATGATCGCCCTCGCCGACCAGCTCGGGCTCGTAATCGACCTTGAGCTTCATCGAGACACCGCAACTGAAACACCGGAAAAGGCGTACGAGATCGCTGACCGCGTCCTCCAGGCCACCGGAAAGGCCGCGCGGCTCTGCCTGGACTATTCCCACTTTGCCGTCACGAAGCACCTCACCCCACCCTTCGCGCCCCGTTTGTTGGAGCGCGCGGATCTAGTGGTGCCCGCCCGGCAGATTCACCTCCGCCCATTCAACGGGCATCATGCCCAGGTGCCGGTGACCGACGGTCGGGGCGGGCTCTCACCGGAGGCCGGACCTTACCTCGAATTTGTAGACGCGCTGTTCGCGCTTATGCGCACCACCGCCCAGCCAGGTGACGTGTACCACGCGTGCCCGGAAAACGGCCCAAAGGCACCGGGCGGCTACGGGCTCTCGTGCTTCCCTGACGTCTGGACGGATGCGGTGCGACTTCGAGATGAGGTGCGCACAATCTGGGGGCGGGCGACAGATGCACTGCCCGCTGTTTGAAAGTGCCCATGGGAGGGCCCTGAGAGGGTCGAGCGGGGAGCGCCCCGTTGAGAGGGCGGCGCCCCCCCTACCCCTTCGGGTTCTCACGCGTCCCTTTGAACAACGCAGTGGCTAGCATGGAAAGCCCGGTCAACCAGTCAGGGAGACTGCCCTCCGCCGCGGTGAAGGATTCGACCGACGTGCTACGTAAGAATCCTCGGGGCAAGCCCCGAGGCATTTCAAAATAAACCTAAATTCAACTGCCCCTTGTGTAACTGTTTGTAATTTGTCCCGGTTCCCTGCCCCGCAACATACGCCGCAATCACTGACTCACTACCATGCTGGCCCACTTACAAAATATCCCTTTCCCCAAAACTCACTACCCCACAGCACATCCTTCACCTCTGGCACCTTCGCAAATACTTCGCGCGCGATCACACTCTTAACCGTCGTCACGATCCTCGTCACACTGTAGCTCGGCAACGACTGAATTAGGAAATGCGCGTGATCCCGATCTAAGCCTATTTCCAAAAACTCAATCTCCCACCGCTTCTGTATCTCGATGCACGCCTCCCTCAACACCTCGTCCACATCCTTACTCATCACCACCCTGCGATATTTCGCCGAGCACACCACGTGATATATCAAAATCGATACGTTGTGGCTCTTGTGAATGTAACGACTCTCCATCTCCTACCCTCACCCATCAACAAGCCGAAGCAAGCTTCGGGGTATTAGACCCAAGGGAATAAAATCCGTCCGCCATCGTGGCGAGGAAGTAGCCGGCCAGCACGAGCCCGTCCAAATCCGTAAAGTGGGTTTGCATAGGGATAAAGGCGGGCTACTCGTCATCGGTCTCCAGTCAGAGACGCGAGGGATCGACCACCACGTGCTTGATCTTCTCACGATTCCACGTGTAGGTGATATGAATCAAGCCGTCACGGGTCTGGATCACCGCCGGATAGGCGTAGCCATGTTGGCGGGGTTCGTCCTCAAGCGTGATCAACATCCGCCACGTTTTGCCGTCGTCCGACATCGAGAGATTGAGAGGCCAGCGCACGCCCCAATCCTCATTCGCATCCTCCAGCGCCACGAAGGCCCCACCGAGCGCATTCGATTTCGGATTGCGCGGGGCCCCGCCCGCTAGGTCCCGCAGATTATAGATCAGGACCTGCCGGCCGTCCCCCAAGGTAACGGCGTCGCTACCGGAATTCGGATTGAAGAGACCGGACGAGACCATCGGGCTCCACGTGCGTCCGCCGTCGGAAGACCAACTGGTGGAGAGGACCCTCTCCTTTGTCCGGCAAAGCAGTTGGAGTCGACCATCGGGATAGGTCAGAATACTGCCCTGGATCGCATTGAACTCAGTCGCCGTGTGGATCGGTCCAATAATTTCCCACGATCGGCCGAGATCACGCGTTATCTCCAAATGAGTGAGCCACGCCTTCGTCTCGGCGTTCTCGGTGCTCGACGGCGCGATAAGCATGCCGTCCGCCAGTTGCACCGGCCTGTTCTTGATCGGACCCAACACGTCCTCCGGGAGGCGGCGCGCTTCACTCCACGTGCGTCCCCCATCCTCAGATGTTGCCAGCATACCCCACCAGGTTTCCGGCGAAGGACCTACCTTGTAGAACAGCATCAGCGGGCCGTTGGCCGGCTGAAACAGCACCGGATTCCAAGTGGGGTAACGCTTGCCCGCGTGCTGCACCCCATCGGCCACCTTGACGCTGGAGCTCCACTGGCCGTCCTCAAAGCGGGAAAGCCAAATGCAGACATCCGGATTCGACTCGGCGGTGCCTCCAAACCACGCCGCCAGCAACTCGCCGTGGGCGGTCTCCACGATCGTCGAAGCATGGACCTGCGGATACGGCCCAGTGTCGTAGATAAACTCCGAGCGAACCACCGCGGGGTGGGCCGCAGCGGCGAAAACCAGCGGGGTGGTCAGTGCAGCGAGGGTAGTCAACAATGAGGGAAGCAGGCGTAGTGTCATGAAATGATGGACGAATCCAAGCGTAGTTAAAACAAGACTAGGGAACCACCACCGTTGGTCGGCGACACCTTGGTCAGGATCTGTGCCCCCGCCTCCGCAAAGCGGGGGGCAGAATGAGACTAGAACCGACCGCTAAGACCGATGCTCAGGCGGGAACCGTAGAGCTCAGCCATGTCGACCCGGTAGTCGTCTTTAGTGAACCAAGACGGCGAATTGTTGAAGACATTGATTATATCCACGTAGATTGAGAGCGCCGAGCTGAAGCGATAGGCCACGTTGATATCCATCGTCGGATCGTCGGCGACGAAGCGGGAAAGGATCGGGTTGCTATTGAGGCCGATCAGGTAGGAGCCTTTGAAGTTGTAGCGGAGACTGGTCGAGAGATCCTTCCATGAGAACGAGATGCCCCCGTTGCGCGCCTCGGGGACAAATCCAGCCAGCTGGGTCGAGCCACCCGAGTAGGTGCCCGAAGTATCCAACTTGGTGTAGTTGCCGAAAACCGTCAGGCGGTTCCACGGAGCCGGCAGCATCGTGAGCTGCTGGCTGTAATTGACCTCAACACCGGTGATCTTCGCCTTTCCGAAGTTCGTCTTGGTCGAGAGGGTGTAGTCACCGTACTCTCCGCCGAAGCCGTTATTGGGTCCCGTGCCAATCTCATCCTCAAACGAGGCGATGTAGTCGGAGATATCCTTACGAAAAGCTCCAACCGAGATCACGCCGGCCGGATTGAGGTAGTACTCCGCAGAAATGTCCCAGTTGCGGCTGTATTGCGGCAAAAGACCGGTGTTGTTGACGACCACCGATCCGAGCGAACCGGAGCCATTACCGACGTTGTGTGAGACCGTGGTCGCGGGGGTGATGTCCCTGATCGCGGGGCGCGCGCTCGAGGTCGAGAAGCTTGCGCGGAACAGCAAGTTTGGGCGGGGCTCATAGCGCAAGTGGATACTCGGGAATAACTTGCTGTAGTCTCCACTTTGGGTCGCTTGCGGAACCAGCGGTTTCAGCGGGTCGGAGAACGATCCCGTCGCCGTCACATCAGTCTGCTCTATCCGAACACCCGTCAGGATAGTCAGCGGCTTCATGTCGATGGAGCCCTGAATGTAGGCGGCGTAGACATCTTCCGTCGCCTCGCTGGCCAGAGCGCGCTGGATGACCGAGTTCCCCCTCTCCTTGAAGTAGGACGGATTCGTGATGCTCAGCGCCTTGACAATATTGTAGTCAAGTGCATCCCGAATCGCCATGGCTCCATTGAATAGGCCATAGCTTCCGTTGGAATCGATAAAGCGGCTGATTTCGTCGTCGTTGCGACCGGTGGTCGTATTCAGACCCAACACGCCATCGGAGCCCACATAGTCCCAGCTTGGACGGTAGCGGCTCCAGATGCGATTTTGGCTACGGTAGCCCACACCCGAATTGATATTGACGGGATAACGCAGGTTGTTGAGTTCCTTCGTATAGTCCAAGCCAAGCGAGATGATATCCTCATCGGTGCTATCAGGCGACTCGAAGCGCTGGCCCGTATAGAGGCCGAAGTCCGTTCCGCGGGACAGGGTGGTCGCACCCATGCTTTGAGTGTAGACCGGCCGCTCCGGATCGGTCGTGTCGACTTGGATGCCAATGCCACGGTTGGCGAGACTGGCAGTGAACCCTTGATAGTTGTTGTCGAAGCTCGTCGGATTGAACGAGGCAGAGAACTTCAGAGTGGAATCGACCCATGATTTTTCGGCATCGAAGGCGAGCTTGAGCTGCTTCGAACGCTTGGTCTCCATGGCCGTCTGGTTGACCCAGCTGACGTTCAGCATCTCGGTGTAGCCCTGTCGATAGTCGGGGGCGACGCCCGCCGCTGCGCCGCTGGTGGTGCGCGGAGTGGCGCCGGCCTGGATCGCGGAGCGGCTGACCACATTATAATCCGCCACGTTACGACTGCCCGAGGCCGAAGCCTGGAAATTGCGCCGGACCATGTCCTGATTGTAGCGGTTGATCACGGTGCTAAGCGAGAACTTCAGGCTGTCATCTGGCCGGAATTCAAACTTCAGACCGAGACCGGAGCGCTGCCGCTCGGCGACATCGTTGAGCTCGCGAGCGCGCGTGTTGCGGTCATCGTCGGCGAATCTGTACTCCATCTGGACCCGGTCCCGGGTGTTGGTCGTCTTGGTATCACTGAGCGACAGGGCGACGGCGAGCTTTCGCTCGGGTCCGAAGGTATCCATGTACGAAAAGGCAGCCGTCGGCCCCCAGCCTGGGGACCACTTGCCTTCGCGGTAGGTGTTGATCGAGGAGCCAACCCGGTAGGTGATGACGCGATCCGCAAAGTCGAAGGCCGACTTCGTCACGAGGTTGACCGATCCGCCGAGCGAATCCGCCCACATATCAGGGGTGCTGGCCTTGGTGACTTCGATTTCCTTGATGAACTCGGAAGGCACTTGGTCGATGAGGGAGGCGCGGTCGCCCTGCGGAGAAAAACCGGCAATTGCGGCAGACGTGCGGACGCCGTCCAGCGTCACGGCGTTGAGGTCGGGAGGTGTGCCACGGAGATTGATGCCGACGATGTCGCCCGCCTCCTTATTGACCGACACGCCAGGAAGATTCTGCAGGAAATTACCGATGTTGCCGTCAGCAACATTGCCGAAGGTATCCATCGAAACGACGTTGACTAGGTTTGGGGCATTGCGCTGCTTCGTAATCGAGGCGGCATTTCCCTCGCGCAGACCCGCAACCGAGAATTCATCGAGATGGTATACTTCGGTGCTCAGGTTGACCAGAGCTTGGACGGTCTGGCCTGCGCCGACTTCGACCTGTTGGCTTTCGGCATCCAATCCCGTATAGCTGACATTGAGGATTTGCGTCCCGGCGGGGACGCGCATCAACGTGAAACTGCCATCGCGGGCCGTCACGGCACGCAAGGATGTTCCCGCGACCGACACCTGGGCGCCTTCAAGGAAGGCCCGGGTACTGTCGTTCTGGACTCGACCGACAATGGTTCCTTCAGCGCCCTGCGCCAAAGCTGGGCTTGAAACGGATGCGAGGCCGAGCAACAGCGCAGCGCAGCGCAGGATCAAGGGGCACAATAATCTATATTTGTTCATGGAGTGGGGTGGGTAGGTGTGGAACTAAGGGTTGCTAACAATCCAAGGCAGAACGCTGGACGAGAGGGAAACGGCGGTCACCAAGGGGGTATTGCTAAAAGCTTTTAACAACGTATGCCAACGTGTCAAGCATTTAGACCATGATATGCCGTCTCCCTGGAGGCCCGTTCAGTCTGTTTGGTGCGGCTGGTTAGTGGACCAGCCCGGTCGACTCGCGCAGTTGCTCGATCACTGGAACCGTGACCCGAACTTGACCGCGCTTCCCCGGTCTGATCTGCTTCAGCAGCATCCGGGCAGCCGCCTGGGCCATCTCACGATAGGACACGCCGACGGCCGAGAGAGGCGGATCGAAGAAGGCTGAGATTTCGTAGTCGCCAATGCCGACAACCGCAATGTCACCGGGGATCGTCTTGCCCGCTCGCTTGATCGCTTGGTAGGCGCCCAGCGCAAGGCCATCGGTGACGGTGTAGAGTCCGTCGAGGGGCGTCCCCCGAGCGAGAAATTCTACCATCGCGTCGTGGGCGGCCTCCTCGTTGAGACCGGTGGCGACGATCTCCCCGACCGGAGGAAGTCCGCTTGCGCGCACCTGCCGCAAAAATGACTCAACCCGAGTTTGGGTCGTCTGAGTGAGCGGCTGCCCGTAGAGAACCCCGAGCTTGGTCCGGCCCGTTTGCATTAGGATGGTCGCCGCCTTCGCCCCCGACTCCGGATCCTCAATCACACTGGCGTACTCCCGCACCGCGCGGTTCACCAGCACCACAGGATACTGCAGTTGGGTCTCCTGCAGGAAGCGATCATCCTCGGCCGTCGTGTTCGTGATGATCGCAGCGTTGAAGTGGGTTCCCGTCAGAAGTCCGGGCATTTCGTGTAGCCTGCCCGCGTTGAACATCTCGATCACGAGCAGGAACGAGGCGCGGCTTGGATTCTGTGATTCCTCTGCTGCCGCTTCGCGCAGGGTGAGAATGAATTGGCTGATAACCGGCAGCGGAGCCTGATAGCTGGTGACGATTGCGAGCACGATCGTGTTCAGGGTGGCATTGCCCCCGCGCAGACGACGGGCGCCGATGTTGGGCAGGTAACCGAGCTCGGCCGCCGCCGCCTGCACCCGGCAGACCGTGGCGGCTGCGATGCGCCGCTTTTCGTGGTGGTTGTTCAGGACTGACGAAACCGCGCCGATTGATACGCCGGCGCGCTGGGCGATACTGCGAACGGTGACCCGCTCGGGGATCGGCGGGAGGTCTTCGGTCGGACGTTTGGGCATACAATCCCTGTTGCTAGCAGCGGAACGATCTAAGGCAAGGCGCGTTGATACCGCGACCCGCTCCCGGGTGTAATTAGAAGCGATGACATAAATGCAAATAATTATACCGCACCCTAGTATGGAAGTGTGTTGAACACTTGGGAAAAACTCAAAACAAGCGGTTAAATCAAGCGAGCGGGAGAACGCCGAACCGTTGGCGTGGCTGGAACGCGAGCTGGGACTACGAGCGCGGTTGCTGGCGATGAAAGCTGCTGCGGCTGCGGAAACGGTTGCGGGCGTTTCGTTCGATGAAATCGAGACAACGCGGGTGAACCAACCCCAAGGTTTGGGGCAGGAGTTGTTGACGCAGTGGCCGGCGCAGCGCCAGAAGCAAATCAGCGCTGAGCCGCGCGCGAACGGGGCGCACCGCCAGTGTAAAAAAACTCCGGCTGCTGACCACGTTGGATCCGGTCGAGTTTTGGGAGCAAGTCTATCGATAGGGGCGAGGTAAAACCGGGCGAGCGTTGAGTCGGGCTCTGCGGGTGAACCCGCGCGGCGAATCGCCGCGTTTGGCGCGGGCCTTGGTGGAATTCGGTGCGGACCATGCGTTCGCCCCAGCCGCCGTCAAGGTCCAAGAGCACTCCGGCGTCAGGTGTCGGTCAGTGGGTATCGCGGGTTTGCTAGCGCACGGCGGCCGGGATCACCGCGCCTCAGGCCGACGGGGGGGGGCCGCCCAAGGCCCGGCCTGGATCGTGGCCGATACCGATGGCACGATGATTCCGATGGTGACCACGATCACGGCCCCGGCGGGAGCCGACCAGCGCAAGCTCCGCAAAATCTGCTGGCAGGAAATGCGTCTGTCCGCCACAGGGCCGTTGGGCTCCGCAACCACCACCTATGCGTGCAGTCGCGGAGATGTCGTGGCGGACGGCGCCGCTTGGGCTTAAGCCGTCAACGACAACAGCGGCCGGGGGCTTTTGACGCGCATCCATGCCGTCGGCGATGGGGCCCCCTTGATTGAGGCCCAATCACGAGTGCAGTTTGGCCAGAGCGACAGAACGCTAGCTGATCGATCTTTATCATGCCTGCGACTATCTCACGGTGGCGGCTCCGTAGTCCGACGCTCCCGGCCTCTACCTTATTTCAACCAAGGCGCGCCTGTGCGCCGGGGCCGCCAAGGAGGTCAGCGCCGAACTCGCGGCCCGCCGGAGCTCCCCAACGAAGCCGCACGGGCTCCCCACCAATCGGCCCGACCAACTCGACTATCCCGCCGCACTCGCCGCTGGTTTGCCCATCGGCTCCAAACTCATCGAAGACCTCCATCGCATTGTCCTTCAAGCCCGCCTAAAAAAACTGGGCATTGGTGGGATCCCGCTCATGCCAATGCAATCGCTAGGCTTCGCGTGCTCCACGCCAACGGCCAACGGCGCACCCTCTGGCGCAACTAATCAAGCACCACTTCTGATTATTCCCCAGTAAGGGTGTAATTGAAAGTGAAGTCAGCAAGCAAGCGGCTGGCGGGTGACTAGAGGGGAACCGGGAAAGCGAACCATGGTTTTCGTGATGACAAGGCAACTCGCGAAGGAAGAAAGGACTAAGTTAAAGCTAAACAAATCACGCGGAGTTCGGCACGGTCCAATGGGATGAACCCTCTGAAACGATCGCTTACCGCTCCCTCGCCCGCCGCCGCCGCCGATTTGTTCGCGCGGCTCCAACGCCATCCGG
>Ga0209390_10003194_pt1 | contig 26992 bp, 29 predicted proteins | sample BON01_FD_187212 | JGI IMG/M metagenome (GOLD analysis project Ga0209390, IMG submission 187212) | Freshwater microbial communities from Lake Bonney liftoff mats and glacier meltwater in Antarctica - BON-01 (SPAdes) (version 2) | ecosystem: Environmental > Aquatic > Freshwater > Ice > Glacier...
TGTCACCTAGATCATCGAAACCCAATCTCGCGATCAAATCCCTACTAGGCCGATATGCGTCGGTACGTCCATCGAAACGTCCAAACCGCCCACATATCTCTTCAGATAATAGCAATGTCAAAGAGCAAAAGACAAAAACAACAGACCGCGCTAATTACTTAGCGCAACCGCCGCCACATCTCCAAGTATTCCGTGGAACCTTTCCAGTTCCTCGCCGCCCCGCTTCCGATCGTTTCCAACCGTCTTCGTTTCGGTAAGGCAGCTTTTAGGTCCACACGCCGGAACCCGCAAGAGGAAAAAGCAGTTCTTTTGTCATTTTTCTGTTTCGCCCAATGTTTAAAGGGAAAATTTCTGCACTCTGCTGAAACCTTATGCAAAACTGCCCCAAGGTAAAGCCTGATCAAATGGTCAGATTGCGGGATTCGGTGCCTAATTCTCGTGTGATTCCCACCCAGACCGCACCGAATCCCATCAGAATCCTTTGCCAACATCCGCAAATCGGCTAAACGCAGCCCTTATCCAGCCATATAGGTGATTTCCCCGCCGCAAATCGTCAGCGCCACCCCCATATCGGCAAGCCGCTCAGGTGCCACCGCCTCTATATTCCCGCTCAGCATCACCACATCGCCAACAAGCCCCGCGCGCAACGTTCCCGTAACCCCGTCACGATGCGCAGCCCATGCCCCGCCTGCGGTATAGGCGTGCAGGCTGTCCATCAGGCCCAACCGTTCATCGACGCCACCCGCATAAGTCGGCCGGGTCAGTGCCGCGCCCAAGCCCCGCAGCACCGATACATCCGTCACTGGCCAATCGCTGGCAAAGGCGACCTTGGCCCCCTGCCCCACCAAGCTGCGACACAGATAGGCATCGGCCCAACGATCCGCCCCGATCACATCCAACGTCGGCTGCATGGCAAAATCCATCGCCCCCGGCGCGTGGGGTGGTTGCAGGCTGGCCACGATCCCCAACGCACCCAACCGTGGCACATCCGCTTGGTCAATCAGCTCTATATGTTCTATTCTGTGGCGCATATCGCGCAGCCCATTGGCCCGCGCCGCCGCCTCATACCCATCAATAGTGTTGCGCACCGCCCCATCGCCAATCGCATGCACCGCAATCTGCAAACCGCGCTTGTCCGCCTCCACCGCAACTTCGGCAAATTGCGTAGGCGTGAACAGCGGCTCAGACCTGTGGCCCGGATGCCCCGGATAATCGCGCAGCATATGGGCGGTGCGGCTATCAACCACCCCATCCATGAACAGTTTTACAAACCCGCATTGCAGCCAGTCATTATTGTAATCGCGCGTCATCGCACTGGCCCGGTCCAGCGCCTCCAACCCCATATGCGGCTTGAAATGAAACGGCACCTTCACGCGCGCCGTCAGCTTTCCCTCACGCCGCAGCCCGTCCAGCAGCTCTAGCGTAAAGCGATTGCCATCCATATTGACCATCGACGTGATGCCATGCGCCGCACAGTGGCGCAGCCCTGCGGCCACTTTGGCGCGGTCAATCGCCATCTCGGCATCGCTCGGCCAAGGGCTTGGCTCCTCGCCCGTCGCGATCCCAAGGTTCAGTCGCGCCTCACCGCCCAAGGCGATCACTTGGGCAAAGGCCTCAAACTCGCGCAACTCTCCAGTGGCCAAACCGTCCGCGCCCAGCACCACCTCATGCCCATGCGGGCAGTCCATGCCGTGCAAAAGCCCCGCCGCCTTTAGCGCCGCCGTATTGGCCCAAACCGTGTGATGATCAGCGGCGGTCAAGGCGATCAGGCGATCAGGCACCATCTTGTCCAAATCAAACCGCGTCATCGGGTGGTCCAGCATCGTATAGCCGCCCCCTTGGGCCATCAACAACGGCGCATCCGGGTTTTTGGCAGCAAAAGCCTTAAACGCCCCGCGCAGCGCCTCCATCCCGTAAAGCCCGCCCACCTGCAAATGCGCCAGCTCCGCCCCGCCCAACACCAAATGCAAATGGCTTTCGACAAAGCCGGGCAACACTGTGTGACCACCTGCATTAATCATCTGCGTTTGCGGCCCTGCCAAAACCTCAACCATCCGCCGCGCGCCGACTGCCAGAATGCGGCCTGCCCCCAGTGCCACCGCTTCGGCCCGTGGTGCTATGGGGTCCATCGTCAAAACCCGCGCGTTCGTGATGATGATATCTGCCTGCATATTATATCCCTACCTTACGCCCGCCTGCGGCCAGCACCGCACCTCAATTGCACTCGCACATATTAGGTACGCGCGCGAAAGGTGCGTCAAGTCTCGTCACCCACCCGCCTTTCCAGCAACGCTTTGGCGGAAAACCACGCATAGCCCACACGACAGGGTTGACCCAACACCCCGCTTCGTCCTCTATCGGAGAAAATGAAGTTTCCGGCACTTGCCCGGTACAATAGGGAATTGCCACATGAACACCCCAACCAACTCCGGCAACACTGCGGGAAAATCCGTCCTCGCGTCGGACCTGAAGATAACAGGCGATATCGTGTCCAAAGGCAGCGTCGAAGTGATGGGGGAAGTCGACGGTTCTATCACTGCCGAAAATCTGGTGGTCAGCCATGAAGGCGTTATCAAAGGCACCATCTCCGCCAAAACCGTTGATCTGCGCGGCAAGCTGACCGGCAAGATTGACAGCGACTCACTGACCCTGCGCTCGGCCGCCCAAGTCACTGCCGATGTCACCTATACGACCCTGTCAATCGAAAGCGGCGCGCAGATAGAAGGCTCGTTCAAACTGAAAAAAGCCTAAAGGGCCGCACCCTTAGCTGGCAACGGGCGGGATAGAATAGGTCAACCCGGCCCGCGCCACAGGCGCGTCTTGCCCGTCTGACCAGATCAACACATCCCCCACCGCCAACACCCGGCCCAGCTTTAACACGCGGGCCTGTGCAATGAGCGCGCGCCCCGCTGCAGGCTTGCGCATAAAATCAATGCTGCAATTGGTGGTCACAGCCAGCGCAACCGGCCCCAACCGCGCCAAAATCGCCAGATACATCGCCACATCGGCCAGCCCAAACATGGCCGGCCCCGACACCGTGCCGCCTGGCCGCAAATGCCGCGCGGCCACATTTAAGCGCACCTCTAGCAGGTCATCGTCTACCCGCGTTATGGTGAAATCTTCGGCCACCTGCGCAAAATCCCGCGCCAAAAACGCGGTCAACGCCGCCTGATCCATCGCAATCGCCATACATCTCCTTTGGGAAAACCCCTTTCCCTGCGCCACAACATGGCTACACTTGCCCCAAATGCATAGCAAATCGAAAGACATGACAAGATGACCGACCCAATTTTGGTGCGCGAAGACCTTGAGGGTAATATTGCCCGCCTGACGTTGAACAGCCCCGGCAGCCTGAACGCGCTGTCAGATGCGATGCTGGCCGCGATGTCGGATGAACTCGCCCGCCTTGCCAACGACAAAACCATCAAGGTCGTTATCTTGCGCGGCACTGGCAAAGTATTCTGTGCAGGCCATGACCTGAAAGAAATGCAGGCAGGCCGCCAATCCTCCGACAACGGCGCTGCCTATTTTGCGGGTCTGTTCACCCGCTGCGCCGAGGTGATGCAAGCCATCACCACCCTGCCCCAACCCGTCATCGCCTCCGCCCACGGCATCGCCACCGCCGCTGGTTGCCAGTTGGTCGCCACCTGCGATATGGCCGTCGCCGCCGAAGGCACGCGCTTTGGCGTCAATGGCGTGAATATCGGGCTGTTTTGCTCCACGCCCATGGTCGCCCTAACCCGCAACGTTGCCAGCAAACACGCCTTTGAAATGCTAGTCACCGGCGAATTCATCTCCGCCACCCGCGCCCGCGAAATTGGCCTGATAAACCGCGTGGTCCCGCCCGAGGCGCTGGAAGAAGAAACCCTTGCCCTCGCCCGCACTGTCGCCAGCAAGCTCGGGTCTGCCGTGCGCATTGGCAAACGCGCCTTTTATGACCAGCGCCAATTGTCGCTGGCCGACGCTTACGCCCACGCAGGCCAAGTGATGGTTGAAAACATGCTGCACCGCGACACCGATGAAGGCATCAGCGCATTCTTGGAAAAACGCAAACCGGACTGGCCCGCCTAAGCCCGCTTTAAGCCCGCACCACAACCCAGCGCGCAAGGCCCAGCGCACCCAACGCCATGGCAAAGCTTGCGCCAATCATCCCCATGGGTCCGGCACTTTCAAACAACGAAGCGGCGATCAACGGCGCGACAGCCGATGCCCCTAGCGATGAGATCGACAGCATCCCGCTGATCGCGCCAAACTGTTCACGCCCCAAACTCTCGGCCACCAAAGCCGGGCGCAAAATTGTCATGATCCCCATCGCCCCACCCTGCAACGCGGCAAAGCCAAAGATCAGCGCCCCAGACGCCCCTGCCCCCGCCAGTGCCACGGATGCCGCAAGCATCATCCCCACCGTAATCGCCAAAACCCGCGCCGTGCCAACCCGCGCTTCAACCTGCATCAACACAAACCGCCCCAAGGTTTGCGCAGGCCCCACAGTCGCCGCCGCCAACACCGCCCACCCGTGGCTAATCCCCATTTCCACCAACAACGGCACCAAAAAGCTGATCAAAATCCAATGGTTCAGCCCTACAAGGCCAAACAGCCCCGCCAACCCCCAAAACACCGGGCGGCGCAGGGCCGCGGCGACAAAGCCTTTGCCAGCCGCCACTTCAACCTCAAGCGCGGTTTCCGCCCGGATCAAACGACAGGCCAACCAATGCAAAGGCGCTGTCACCCCCAGCATCACACCGCCCGCCACCATCACCGCAACGCGCCAGCCAAAGCCATCAGCCAGCGCTGCCCCCGCCGGAAACGCCAGCGTCGAGGCCAGCCCCGCCACCAATGTCACCCGAATAATCCGCGCCCGCGCATCCGCCCCAAAACGCCGCACCAAATAGGCAAAGGCGACCTCATACAAACAAGCCGATTGCGCCACGCCAATCACCGCCCAAAGCGCCAAATACTGCCAAGGCGACTGCACCTGCGCGAGGCCCAGCAAGGCCAAACCGCCCAAAGCCGCCCCGCCCAGCAGCAAGGCTTGGCCCCGCCCATCATCAACCTGCCGCCCCATAATCGGGGCCAGCACCGCCGACACACCAATCGCAAGCATCGGCCCCAGCGCAAACAAGCGCTTGTCCCAGCCCAAATCGCCCTCTAGCGACAAGATGAGTGCGGCAAAGCTGTAAAACAGACAGGCATAGCCCAGCGTCTGCCCAACCGCGAGCAACCAAACGCCAAGGCCGCGCCTATTCATCAAAGCTTATAGATCGCGCGGAATTTCTCTTCCAAATAATCCAACAGCGGCCCTTCATGCGGCGCAAACCCGCACGCCCGCTCAATCACCTCACCCGGCTCATAAAGCCCGCCATGGCACTGCACATTTTCGCGCAGCCAGGTCGTGGCCGCTGACGTTTCGCCAACAGCCAACTGCTCATCCAGTTTCGGAATAGCCTTGCGCATCGCTTGGTTCAAACACCCCGCATAAAGGTTGCCAAGGCTGTAGGTCGGGAAATAGCCAAACAGCCCCACCGACCAATGCACATCTTGCAACAGCCCATTCGACGGCTTGTCGACGCCAAAACCGAAATCGGCCTTGAACCGGTCATTCCACGCAGCCTCAAGGTCGCCCACCAGCAGATCACCCGATACCAAAGCGCGTTCCAGATCAAACCGCAGCATCACATGCAGGTTATACTGCACCTCATCCGCTTCGGTCCGAATATAGCCTGCGCGCACCTTATTTACCGTACCATAAAACGCATCCGCATCCTTGGCACTGAAATCGACAAACTGCGCCCGCATCCGGCCCATCAACCAACCGGTAAAGGCGCGGCTGCGGCCCAATTGGTTCTCATAAATCCGGCTTTGGCTTTCATGCACGCCCATCGACACGCCTGCACCCAAAGGCGTCAGCGCATAGTTGTCATCAATCCCCAGCTCATAACACGCATGGCCAACCTCATGAATCGTCGAGTAAAAACAGTTGAACGGGTCGCTTTCGACCACCCGCGTGGTGATCCGCGCATCCGACCCGCCCCCCGATGAAAACGGATGCACCGACAAATCCAGCCGCCCGCGGTCCCAGTCATAGCCGAACGCGGTTGCCAGCTCTCGCGCCACCCGCATTTGCCCATCACTGTCAAACCGCCCTTCCAGTGAAGCAGGCTGATGGTCCGCCTCCAAAATCGCCCCACGCAAGGCCACCAAGCGCGGGCGCATCCCGTCAAACATCGCGCCAAGGCTGGCCCCGGTTGCACCCGGTTCGTAATCTTCAATCAGCGCGTCGTATAAATCACCGCCTTGCGCCAAACAGGCCGCTTCTTCGCGGCGCAACTCAATCACCCGTTTCAGGCTGGGCAAAAACGCTGCCACATCATTGCTCGCCCGCGCTTCGGCCCACACGCCTTGGCTTGCCGATGTCACTCGTGCCAATTCTTCGGCCAACCGCGACGGCACCTTGGAATTGCGGGTGAAATTGCGGCGAATATGGCGCAGATTGGCTTTCTCAACCTTACCTTTGGCTTCGGCTTCGGCCAACCACCCTTCAAACCGCGCGTCCGTGCGGCGCGCATGCAAGACCGCCTCCATCGCCCCCATTTCCTCGGCCCGCTGTGCGCCCGCACCGCGCGGCATCATCGTCTCTTGGTCCCAGCCCAACCGCCCGGCCACTTGGCCCAACGCTTCGGTCTGGCGCTGAAACGCAATCATTTCCTCATACGCCGATGCGCTAATATTCATGCCGTGCCCTTCCGGATAGACCCCTGACGGGGATACAAAGACAGGTGCCGCGCCCGCAAGATCAGCACCCAAAGGATAACCGCACCAAGCTGATGCGCAATTGCAGTGTGCAACTGCGCCGCCGTCAGCACGGCCGCAATCCCCAAAACAACCTGACCAAACATCATGGTCATCACCCAATCAAACGCCCGCCGCGTCTCCCGGTGCGCCGATTTGCGCCCGCGCAACCAAACCACTATGCCAAAGGCGAACAAAACATATCCGCTCATCCGATGGACAAACTGCACCAAACCGGGGTTCTCAAAGAACGCGTGCCAAATCGGCAAACTCCCCCCCGCCCCATCCGGCACATAAAATGCATCGGCGGGGAAAAAGCTGCCATTCATCAAAGGCCAGGTTGGAAACCCCCGCCCCGCATCAATGCCTGCCACCAGCGCCCCCAGCAAAATCTGCAAAAACGCAAAGTGCAACAACCCGGTCGACAGCCCGTAAAGCTTGCCGTCCTTGGCGCGGCGGGCCTGCAACAATTCGCCCTCACTGCGGCCCAGCGAAAACACATACCACGCGATAAACCCAAAGATGATAAAGGCGAGGCCCAAATGGGTCGCCAGCCGATAAGACGCCACATCAACCCGCGCGCCCCCAAGTCCCGAAGACACCATCCACCAGCCAATCGCCCCTTGCAAACCACCCAAGGCCCCAATGAAAAACAAGCGCCCGGTCCAGCCATTAGGAATTTTTCGCGCCACCAAGAAACCCAAGAACCCCACGGCCCAGACCAACCCAATCACCCGGCCCAACTGCCGATGCCCCCATTCCCACCAGTAAATCTGCTTGAACGCGGCAAGGTCCATGCCTTTGTTCTGCAGCTGGTACTCAGGAATCGCTTGGTATTTGGTAAATTCAGCCAACCACGCCGCCTCGGTCATCGGCGGCAAAGCGCCGGTCACCGGCCGCCATTCCGTGATTGACAGCCCACTATCGGTTAGCCGCGTCAGCCCGCCAACCAAAATCATCACCATCACCAGCGCAAACAGCAGCATCAACCACAACCGAATGGCCCCCCGCGCGCCCACATCTTTGCGGGCAATCATGCCGCCTTGCGGGGCGCTAGGACGCGCAACCTCGCCCACCTCTTCAAAAATATTGCGTTTAACGGCCATGTTAGGGACTCCGCTCATGTGTGGGCCAAAGACTAGGCCGCTCCCCCCCCCGCTTCAAGACCCCGCGCAGCCCTGCCGCAAGGTAATTCAACCGCTCCCATCCATCCAAACCCAAATTGCCGCATATAGGGGTGCGATATTTCCGCCACGCTACAAAATGTGATTGCGCTTGCTCTGTGCATTCCAATCAGCGTGGCGTAAAAAGACGTTAATTGAAGTCTGCCATTTTCGAAAAGGGATATCCCATGAAAACCATCGCACTCGCCACGGCCTTCGCCACAACCATGATCGCCGCTGCACCGTTTGCGACCTTTGCTGGCAGCCTTACAACCGCAGCTGACACGCAGGTCGCAATGCCAATGCCGCAGGCGCATGCTCCACGTTTGGCCTTCACGGTACGTGCAGGGATCGGTGGCGCGCCTGCCTATTTTGGCGCCAAAAACCTCAAAGCTGGTCCCGACTTCAGCTTTAGCCTTGATTATCTGGCGCTGCCGGGTGGCCGCTCGATCGGTTCGGCCGATAAAAACACTGTATCCTACGGCTTTGCGCCACGCGGCTCGTTTCGCTACATCGCCAAGCGTTCGGCCACAGACAACCCTGAATTGGCTGGTCTGAACGATGTCAAAGCCTCGGTCGAATTGGGTATGGGCCTCGGCTACACCCAGCGCAACTTTGAAGCTTTTGCAGATGTCCGTTACGGCGTCATCGGTCACCACGCTTGGGTCGGTGAAATCGGCGCAAACCTCGTCGCCCGTCCGTCCGAGCAATTGACCCTGCGTGTCGGCCCACGGGTCTTCTTCGGCTCCAAAGACTATGCAAACACCTATTTTGGCGTGAGCGCGGCTGAAGCAACTGCAGCTGGCGTGGCAGGCAATGCGTCCTTCCCTGCCGCCTATACCGCCAAAGGCGGCGCCCTTAGCGCAGGTCTGGAAATGGGTGCAACCTATGCCCTTAACGACACATGGGGCATCGACGGCGCCGTGCGTTGGGACAAATACTTGGGCGACGCAAAATCTTCGCCTATCGTGGCACAAGGTAAAAACAACAACTTTACCGTGCGCCTTGGTATGACCCGCCGCTTCTCATTCTAAGCGCAGCGACAAAAATACGAAAAGGGGCTCCTAAACCGGGCCCCTTTTTGCATATCATCTGTTCTTAAATATCCATCTTGCTATGCTTAGAAAACGCACAGCCTTAGCAAGGTTTCTCCCCAAACCCTACGTCCCGTCCGGCCCGCCCAAATGCCGCGCAATCTGGCGCAGCATCCCATGAAACGTGGCAACCTCGGCCTTTGTCAGCCCCAACCGCGCCCACATATTCCGCAAACTCTGCTTCATCCCCGGCACTTTCGCCGGCGGATAGAAAAACCCGGCAGCCACCAGCCTTTCCTCAAAATGATCGCCCAGCTTTTCCACCTCAACACGGGATGCAAAATCGGTGCGATTAAACGCCATCACCTCTGGGGCCACCGTTTCCGCTTGGCGCACCCACTCATAGCCCAACAGCAACACACATTGCGCAAGGTTCAGGCTGGGGAAATCGGGGTTCACCGGAACGGTCACAATCGCATTGGCCAGCACCAAATCGTCGTTTTCCAACCCCGCGCGTTCGGGGCCAAACAAAAACCCCACCTTTTTACCCGCCGCAATCATCCCCCGCGCCCGCGCCATCGCGGCCTCGGGTGTCATCACAGGCTTGGTCAACTCACGCCCGCGCGCGGTTGTGGCGAACACATAGTCGCAATCGCCAATCGCCGCCTGCACATCCGGGTATGGCCCCGCCGTGTCTAACAACCGCCCTGCCCCCGATGCCATGGCCACAGCCTTAGGGTTGGGCCAACCATCACGCGGGTCAACCACCCGCAACCGCTCCAAGCCAAAATTCAGCATCGCTCGCGCCGCACCCCCAATGTTTTCCCCCATCTGCGGCCGCACCAGCACAAACACCGGCGGCACGCGGTCCGCTGGCGCAACATCAAGGCTCATCTCAGGCTCACTCATCATATCCGTCCTGCATGCGGGGAAATCTCGCGCCTAATACGCCGCGCCCCGCCCGATGACAAGCAACGCCCCAAAAATCGCACGGACCCACATAGCCAAGCCGCCCAATCTGCGCTAAAGCCCAGTCAGCAATCAGGAGCACCGATTATGTCCGAAACAGAGCGCGCCCAAATCTACCTCATCACCCCGCCTGTTTTTGAACTTGCCGCTTACGGCGAGCAGTTGAAATCCGTGCTCGACGCACATGCCATCGCCTGCTTGCGCCTCAGCCTTGCCGCGCGCGATGAAGACGCGCTGGCACGCGCCGCCGATGCCTTGCGCGAAATCACCCATGCCCGCGATGTGGCGATCGTGGTCGAAGACCATGTGCTGCTTGCCGACCGTCACGGCCTTGACGGTGTGCATCTGACCGACACACGCAAAAACATCCGCAAACTGCGGGCGGAAATGGGCGCAGACGCGATCATCGGTGCGTTTTGCGGCACGACCCGCCATGACGGCATGAACGCCGCCGAGGCTGGCGCCGACTACGTCGCTTTCGGCCCCATCGGCGCCAGTACTTTGGGCGATGGCACCAGCGTCGATTTTGAAATTTTCGAATGGTGGTCCGCGATGATTGAGGTTCCGGTCGTAGCCGAAGGGGCTATCACCGTTGAATTGGTGGAAAAATACGGCCCCGTCACCGACTTTTTCGGCATCGGGTCAGAGATTTGGGCCTCCGAGAACGCCTCTGACGCCCTGAAAAAACTGCTCGCACCCTTAGGCTAAGGGTGCGGCCTCCGCGCCATGCCCTGCCCGCACAACCGCTTCCGCATAGGCAGCCAAGTCTTTGCGGCCTTTAAATTCCTCGACCGCCACGGCACAGTGAAACATAATCTCAACCGATCCTTGCCGGGGTTGCGCCAAGATCCGCAGCAAATGCGGTGCGAAATCCATCGCCGCCCACCAGCCATACAGCCGTGCATCCGCGCCCGCAGGCGCGTTATACCGTACTGATACTGGCTGAATATGCATCGCATGCTCCATCCCATGCGAAAAGAACGCGGCAAACAGCGTTGATTTGAATGGTAAAACCCGCAAGCTGTCGGTGCTGGTCCCTTCAGGGAAAAACAACAACCGATGCCCCGCGCGCAACCGTGCCTCAAACACCGCCTGCTGCACCTTCGCCTCCGCCGCATCCCGCGCGATAAACACCGTCCCCGTGGCGCGTGCCAGCCAGCCAATCCCTGGCCATTTTGCCACCTCGGCCTTAGACACGAAATACACCCGGTCACAGGCATTCAGCGTGAAAATATCCAACCAAGACGCATGGTTGGCCACGACGGCCCCCCGCTCACGCATCGGCGTGCCACGCCGCACCACCCGCAGGCCCATAATCCACAGCGCCGCCTTGCACACGGCTTGGGTAATGTAAGGCGTCACCGGGCGGGCGCTGCCACACAGCGGTGCCTCCACCGCGCGGGCCAAAAGCAACATCAATAACCCGCCGTAAGTCACCACAAAAAAAGGAATAATCCGAACCAAAACCCGCAGCCAACCCATCGGTCCAATCGCCGCGGGTGGCAACTTATCGTCGCGCCAGTCAGTCATGGTGTGCCACTTGTTTACGCTCATAAAACCGTCGATGGCGCGCCGACATTTGCGCCGTATCCATCACCAAACAAACATCTGTCGTGTTGAAATCGCGGTCAATAAAGGCCCCATCGCCCACAAACCCGCCAAGCCGCAAATAAGCTTTGATCAACGCAGGCGTCCCCAACATCGCGGCCTTGCGGTCCAAACTTGCAACCGGCACCAAATCCATCCGCTGCGCATTGGCCCCAATCGCCCGCACCCGCAGCGCCTCGGGTGCCAAATGCCTGTGGTGCAAATAGGCCAGCGGCTGCGCCAGCGCACCCACATCCGTGCCATGAAAACTGGCCGCGCCAAACATCACCTCGATGCCTCGGTCCAACACATACTCGGCCAAGGAATTCCACAAATGCAACATTGCAGTGCCTCCACGATAGTCAGGATGCACACAAGACCGCCCTAATTCCAACAATTCTCGCCCCGAGGTCCGCAGCGCCCGCAAGTCAAACTCGCCTTCCGAATAGAACGGTTGCCCCACGCCCAGCTTGGTCCCCGGCAGCAGGCGGTACACCCCCACCACATCGTCCAAGGCCCCCGTATCGCGCCGCGTGTCAATCAACAGCAAGTGGTCACACACTTCGTCAAACGCATCCCGCTCCAGCCTCGCACCATGGTCCACCAGCGGCCCACCCGCCCCCAGCTCCTCAACAAAAACCCGGTAGCGCAAGCGCTGCGCCGCCGCCAAATCACGGGCATCGCGCGCCAAGCGCAGCGTCAAATGGCCGTCATGCGCCTGCATTCATTCCCCGCCTTCTAAAGCGTTTTGCGTTTGATCTGAGTCATCAGACAAAACGCACTATGCCCAAGCCCAGTGTATGTCTTGGTTTGCAATCAATCTGGTTCAGATCAATTGCAAACCGCTTTAAAACCAGCTTCCGTCTAGGTCGCAGGGCCACTCTTTGCAACATCTCACCAACGCAAAACACCCCAAGGCAGCTTTGCAGTTTAAAAATACAATCCCTAATTGAAAAACCAATCCATCCGCCCTACTCTTCCGCAGATAGATCCCAAACCACTACCAACCCAATCACCCGCCCATCCATCGTCACCTTGCCCTGATGCTCAAAATTCACCGTGATCCGGTCGCCAATCCGCGATTGCACTTGGCCCATGCCCCAATCGGGCTGCTGCGGATGGCGCACAAACATCCCCGGCTCCAAAATCGAATTCATTCCAATTCTCCTAACCCCTGAGGCCACAATGACCGATCAGACAGACCTTGCCGCCCTTCTCGGGTCCCGCATTTGCCATGACCTTATCAGCCCAATAGGGGCAATCGGCAATGGGGTGGAGTTGTTGATGATGGAAGGCGGCACGCCCTCGCCCGAACTGGTGCTGATCGCCGAAAGCGTGGCCGCCGCCAACGCACGCATCCGGTTTTTCCGCTTGGCCTTTGGCGTGTCGGGCAGCGAACAGCACCTTGGCCGCGCCGAAATTGCCAAGGTTCTGGCCGACACTTCGCAAGGCTCGCGCTTAACCATCGACTGGCACCCCGTCGATCCAATCCCGCGCGCGCAGGCCAAACTCGCCTTCCTTGCAATCTTGGCGTGCGAATCTGCGCTTGCTTACGGCGGCCGCATCAGTGTCACCCTGACCGATGGCAAATGGCAGGTCCACGCCCATGCCGACCGTCTACGGATCGACGCTGATTTATGGGGCAGCCTGTCCAACCCATCGGCCAATCTGCCCCCCGCGCAAGTCCATTTCGCCTTGTTTTCCCGTGAAATCCGCCAGCAATCGCGCAGGCTTATGACCGAAATTGGCGAAACCGACATCACCCTCAGCTTTTAGGCGCGCCACATCGGCTTGACCCTTCACAACCCGCATGATTGGCTGCGGAAAATTCCGTGCGAGGATCATATGACCCACACCGCCGCCTGCCTGATGGGCGCCCTTACCGCAGATGCCGCGGCCCTTGGCCTGCATTGGGTCTATGATCCCGCACGGATTGCCACGGTTGCCGCCGCGCGCGGTCAGTCGGCCTTTACCCCAGCTGACCCTACCAATTTCGTGGCCAAGCCTGCCTATTTCGTCCATGGCAACCGCCCAAACGGCGCGCTAACCCAATATGGTGAAGTGCTGCACCTTGCTATCCAAAGCTTAATCGCCACCAAAGGCGTCTTCAGCGAACCCCAGTACCAAGCCGCCTATACCGCCCATTTTGGCCCCGGCGGTCCCTATGTTGGCTATATCGACCGGCCCACGCGCGGCACCTTGGCCAATCTTGCGGCCGGTCAAACCAATCCTTCGGGTGTGGATGATGACCAACATCCCGCAACCGCAACCTTGCCTGCAATTGTGGTGGCAACCCTTGGTGCCCCCAACCAAACTGCCGACCAAACCACTACACTCACCCGCGCCATGCGTGTGACAAATGTCAATGACACCGCCACCGCCTACGGTCTGGCTTTTGCCAGCCTTTTGTCTCAGGTTTTGCAGGGCAGTTCGGTCGCTTCGGCCCTGCACGCCACCGCCGCTGCGGCCAAGGGCGACCTGGGCGCGCGCCTAACCCAAGCCCTCAACAGCCCGCAATCCTCCACCGATTACGGCGAAACCACTGGCCGCGCCTGCCACCTGCCCATGGGCCTGCCCTTGGCCTTTCACATCCTTGCCAACACGACCAGCTTCGCGGATGCGGTGGAGGCGAATATCCGCGCCGGCGGCGACAGCGCAGGCCGCGCCATCCTAATCGGCGCCGTCATGGGGGCAGCCCATGGCATCGGCGGCGCAGCAGGCATCCCCGCCGACTATTTGGTCAAACTGCACAACTCAGACCCGCTCTGGCAACATTGCCAAGCCCTCGCAACCCTGTCGCAGCCCACCACATGATCACGCTAAACCCCGCCCGCTTCCCACAAGATCGCCCCGCATTGGCCCAGCTTTTTCTTGGCTATATCGACGCGCTTTGCACCGCCATGCCCGATGACAGCACCGCCATCACCGCCAAATACAACCCCAACACCGTCGAGGATTGGCTTGATACGTTTGAGAAAATCCACCAAGGCCCCAAAGGCAACCTTCTGATCGCATGGGACAATACCACGCCGGTTGCCATCCCTGCTGCCTGCGGCATGCTGCGCGAATTTGAACCCGGCATCGCAGAAATTCAGCGCCTCTATGTCCGCCCCGAATACCGTGGCACAGGCCTTGCCCGCCAAATCAGTCTGGCCTTGATGGACGGCGCGCGCGCGTCAGGCTTTCACACCATCCGCCTAGATACCGCCCGCCAACTGACCGGCGCGATCAAACTCTACCAATCATTGGGGTTTACCGCACGCAGCCCCTACCACAACCTCACCCCGCAAATGGACCATTTCATCGTCTATTTTGAGCGCCCACTCTAACCCAAAAAACGCCCGCCATTTCATCTTGGTCCAAATACCTAAAACCGCCCCCCCCAGCACGCTCACGCCCGGCAGGTCCCATCCCCCGTCACCAAATACTTGAAACTGGTCAATTGCTCTGCGCCCACCGGCCCGCGTGCATGCATCTTACCCGTGGCAATTCCAATCTCGCCCCCCATGCCAAACTCGCCGCCATCGGCAAACTGGGTAGAGGCATTGCGCATCAAAATCGCACTGTCCAAGCGTTGGAAAAACCGCTGTGCTACCGCATCATTCTCGGTCAAAATCGCTTCGGTATGGTTGGACCCGAACGCCCGAATATGCGCAATCGCACCGTCCACCCCGTCGACAATCTTGGCGGCGATAATCATATCCAGAAACTCTTGGCCAAAGTCGTCGGGCCGTGCGGCAACAACACCCGGCACCGCAGCAATCTCGCCGTCCCCACGCACCTCAACCCCTGCCGCCAGCAAATCCTCAATCAAGACAGCGCCGTGGCGCGCCCAAAACGCGCGATCAATCAGCAAACATTCTGCTGACCCACAAATCCCCGTGCGCCTTGTCTTGGCGTTCAACACCACAGCCCGCGCCTTAGCCAGATCGGCATCGCCATCGGCATAAACGTGGCAAATCCCCTCTAAATGCGCAAACACCGGCACCCGCGCCTCGCGCTGCACAAGACCTACCAAACCCTTACCCCCGCGCGGCACGATCACGTCGATATAGTCCACCGCCCGCAACATCTCGGCCACCATCTCGCGCTCTTGGGTCGGTATCAGCTGGATCGCCGTGCTCGGCAAACCCGCCGCCACCACCCCTTTGACCATGCATGCATGTATCGCACTGGATGATCTGTAACTCTCGGATCCGCCGCGCAAAATCACTGCATTCCCTGCCTTAAGGCATAATGCGCCTGCATCCGCCGTCACATTAGGGCGGCTCTCATAGATCACGCCAACAACCCCCAAAGGTGTGCGCACCCGCTGAATATGCAACCCCGTCGGCATGTCCCATTCGGCGATAATACCGCCCACAGGGTCGGCCTGTGCTGCAATCGCGCGCAAACCGTCCACGATTCCGCGAATGCGCCCTTCGTCCAGCCGCAACCGGTCCAGCATCGCATCTGACAGACCCTTGGCAACCCCAAACGCCACATCCTGCGCATTCGCCGCAATAATCGCATCCCGCGCCGCCCAAACCGCATCGGCAGCACCAATCAAGGCGGCCTCTTTGGCCTCGGCACTGGCGCAGGCCAATGCGGCCGCCGCCTCGCGCGCAGCAGCGCCAATCTCGGCCATCAACGCGCCCATATCTATACTGTCCATACCGTCACCCCGCTGCAAATCTGCCACCGAAATAGTCTTAATTCCCCCGGCATGCAATCAAAGCCGGGTTTGAATTGGCACCGCCCCCAAGCACATGATACGCATATAGATTAGGCCAAGGTATTATACGAACGTGACCATATCACAGATAGACATTCGCCAAACCGACGGCACCACGCAAGTCGCCTTGCAGGGCTCGTTTTCGCTGGCAACCCTAACCCCTTTGGTGCGTGCATTGGCGCAAGCCACCGCGAACGGCCCCGTCACGGTAAACCTCGCCGCCGTCACCCGGCTTGATACCAGCGCCGCCTGGGCCATCATTACGGCCCAAACCCAAACCAGCGCCAGCAACCTCACCATCGAAAACCCGTCGGAGGAGACAAAAACCATTCTGGGCGCCGTCAGCCGCGCCATGCCAAAGCCAGACACCGCGCGCCCCAAACCCCTTACCCTCAAAGATCGCTTAGACCGGATCGGTCGCACCATGGCCGCCTCTGCCACCTTTATGATCGAACTTTTGGGCTATTTTGGCCTGTTTCTCGACCGTATCGTCCGCTCCATCCGCCACCCCAGCGATTTTCGCTTTACCGCTCTTGTGCATCACTGCCACGAGGTCGGCGTCAAAGCCGTCCCCATCGTCGCCCTCATGTCTTTCCTCATCGGCGTCGTCTTGGCCTTCCAAGGCTCCACCCAACTGCGCCAATTCGGGGCCGAGGTGTTTGTGGTTGATCTCATCGCCGTCTCCATCTTGCGCGAACTTGGCATCCTGCTCACCGCAATCATCGTCGCAGGCCGCACCGCCTCCGCCTTTACCGCCGCCATCGGCTCGATGAAAATGCGCGAAGAAATTGACGCCATGCGCACCCTTGGCATTGATGTGGCGGGCGCTTTGTTCGTCCCCCGCATCCTTGCCCTTCTCCTCATGCTACCAATCCTTGGCCTTATCGCCAATATCGCAGGCCTTGTCGGCGGTGGGCTGATGGCATGGATCGACCTTGGCATCTCGCCCGGCATGTTCCAAACCCGCCTGATCGAAAACACCGGCATCTGGCACCTGCTGGTCGGCATGATAAAGGCACCGTTTTTCGCCCTGATCATCGGCATCGTCGGCTGCCACGCCGGCATGCAAGTCGGCAGCAATGCCGAAAGTCTGGGCCAAAAAACCTCCTCCTCGGTCGTCACCGCCATCTTTGCCGTCATCGTAACCGATGCCATCTTCTCAATCTTTTTCGCGCAGGTGGGCGTATGATCGCCCCAAAACACCAAGACAAAGATGTCGTCATCCGCATCCGCAACCTTCGCAACCAATTCGGCAGCCATATCGTCCACGAAGACCTCGATCTTGATGTCTACCGAGGTGAGGTTTTGGGCGTCGTCGGCGGCTCTGGCACCGGAAAATCTGTCCTCTTGCGCTCGATTTGTGGCCTTCAAACCCCCAAGGCGGGCGAAATTGACGTGCTTGGCACCAATGTCCTCACCGCGTCTGATGACCAACGCACAGCCTTAGAGCGCCGTTGGGGCGTGATGTTCCAAGATGGTGCGCTGTTTTCCTCGCTCAACGTGCGCGAAAACATCGAAGTGCCGATGCGCCATGTTGAAGGCCTAGACCCACGCTTGCGCGCCCAAATGGCTGACCTCAAAGTGTCGCTTGCGGGCCTACCCTACCTTGCTGGCGATAAATTCCCGTCTGAACTTTCGGGCGGCATGCGCAAACGCGCAGGCCTCGCCCGTGCGCTCGCCCTCGACCCCGAGATCTTGTTCCTCGATGAACCCACCGCGGGCCTTGACCCCATTGGCGCTTCGGCCTTTGACATTCTAATCCGGCAATTGTCCAAAAGCATGGGGCTCACAGTCTTTCTTGTGACCCATGATCTTGATACGCTGCACGCAACCTGTGACCGTGTTGCCGTTTTGGCCGAAAGAAAGGTGCTGGTCAGCGGCACGATGCAAGAGTTGCTGGATGTTGACCACCCTTGGGTGCATGAATATTTCCACGGCCCCCGCGCCCGCGCCGCGATGGATGCCATAGCTGCGATGAAAGGCGAATAAAGCCATGGAAACACGGGCAAATTACGTATTGATCGGCCTGTTCACGATTCTGGGCTTTATCGCCATGCTGGCCTTTGCCTTGTGGTTTGGCCGCATCGAACTCGACCGCCAATTCGCCTATTATGATGTGAAATTCACCTCCGTCTCAGGCCTCGCCCGCGCGTCCGATGTGCGCTTTGCAGGCCTGCCCGTGGGCCAAGTAACCGACGTAAAGCTTTCGCCCGACAATGACGGCACCATCCTTGTCCGGCTTGAGGTGGCGCAAAACACCCCGGTCCGCACAGGCTCGCTTGCCACCATCGAAAGCCAAGGGGTGACCGGCGTGTCCTATGTCGGCATCAGTCCGGGTGAAATTTCAGAACCGCTTTTGCATGATACTTCTCCTCTCGACATCCCCCTCATCCCGCCGGGCCGCTCTATGCTGCAAAGCCTGTCCGAGGATGCCCCCGAACTGCTGGCCGAGGTGTTGGGCGTGGTCCGAGAGTTGCGCGGCCTGATCAGCGACGAAAATATCGGCCGCGTCGACAATATCCTCGCCAACCTCGAAAAAGCTTCCGAAGGGTTCGCGCAATCCTTGGATGATTTCACCGTGGTCGCCTCGGCTGTTTCGGGCTTTGCGATTGAGATTTCGAATTTCAACGTCATGCTGGAAGGGGTGACAAGCAAGGCCGAAACCCTGTTTGAAACCGCAGGCGATACCCTGACCGCGATTACCGACCTGTCCAAAGAGGCGCAGGTCACCATGGAAACCGGTACCAAAACGCTGGATCAGACCACCCAAACCATGCAGCGCGCACAATCCTATATCGACCAAGACCTCAAAGCCGCCACGGCCGAGCTGACAAGCAGCCTCACCGAAACCCGCGCCCAAATTGCCAAAATCAGCGATGACGCCCGCGCCATGCTAGCCGAGTTCAAACAGACGGGTGCGGTGGCAACAGCGCGGTTGCTAGAATTGGAAGCCACGATCAAATCCACCGATGCCGTAATCGCGCAATTGGACGAAACCCTTATCTCGATGGACAAAGCCTCGATCAACTTTGACGATCTGGTCACCATCGACGGTGCCGCCATGGTGGCAGAGGCCCGCGCCGCCCTCGCCCCCATCGCGGCCGCCGCCAATAACGATCTGCCTGCGATGGTCGCTGATATCCGGGCCGCCACTGCCACCGCCAATCAGGTCATCACTGATGTCGGCACCTCTCTCACCTCAGCCAGCGCCAAGGCCGATACGGTGCTAACCGACGCCAGTGCCGCACTCGCCGCCGTGACCGACAGCTTCACCCGCGCCAACACCACGCTGGATGCAATCAACTCGGCACTCGCGGTGGGCGAACGCACCCTGACCGCAGCCGAGAAAACCTTTGACGGTGCCGACCGCGTCATTAACACCGAAATCAGCGGCATCGTCACCGATCTGCGTCGCACCATAGACGGCTTGGATACCGCAATCGCAGGCGTGTCCGATGCCATTCCCGGTGTCACCGCCGATCTGCAAGCCGCCTCCAATGCCGCCCGCGAAACCTTTGAGCGCGTGTCGAGCATGGTCGCAACCTCCGATCCACCCATCCGCGATTTCACCACAACCGCACTGCCGCAATTCACCAAGCTTGCGCGCGAAACCCGCAGCCTGATCACCAATCTCGAACAACTCACCAAACAAATCCAACGCGATCCCGCGCGATTCTTCCTTGGGGGCGACACCCCCGTTTACAAACGCAATTGAGAATAGGTCCTGCCATGACCCCCAAACGCACGCTAGTCTTCGCCCTCGCCGCCACCGCTATGCTGTCGGGCTGCTCGGCGCTTTCCGCCCTCAGTGGTGCCGCAACCCCGCTCGATGACTATGACCTAACAGCCCCGGCAACCCCGGTCACCGCCCGCAACGCGACATCGCGGCAATTGGTCGTCGAACTGCCAACCGCCCCCGGCGCGCTCTCCAATGACCGTATCCTGATCCGCCCGCACCCGCTGCAAGCCGCCTATCTGCCCGATGGGAAATGGGCCGAGGATGTTCCGGTCATGCTGCAAACCCTGCTGGTCCGCAGCTTTGAAGATACCGGTGCCTTCCGCTATGTCGGCCGCAACCCCTTGGGCAGCTCCGGCGACTATGCCTTCCTCACCGAACTAACCGATTTTCAGGCCGAGGCCGCCCCTGATGGCAAATCCGCCACCATCCGCCTGCGTCTCACCGCCCGCATGCTCCGCGAAGACGACGCACAGGTCCTCTCGTCTCGCAGCTTCACCAGCAGCACAACCGTCGCCACCACCGAAACCCTCCCCCTCGTCGAAGGCTTCAACACCGCCAACCAAACCTTGCTCACCGATGTCACCACATGGGCGCTCAGCACCCTGAACATTGGCCTAAAACGCTAAACCCCGCCCATTTCATCTTGGCAGAAATACCTCGGGGTGCGCCGCGTAAAAAACGCCCCAGCGGGGCGTTTTAGAAAAGTACGCCTGCCCCGTGGGCAGGCTGGGGGGCAGCGCCCCCGGCTTGGTCAGGCAGCGCCCCCGCCGCCTCACACCACCATATCATCCCGGTGGATCAACGCCGCCCGCCCAACATAGCCCAAAATCGCCTCAATTTCCCCCGACCGATGCCCCGCAATCGCCCGCGTTTCCACCGCCGTATAGCGCACCAAACCCTTGCCCAGCACGTCCCCATCCGGCCCTACAATCGCCACCGGATCGCCGCGCCCAAAAGCACCGACCACCGCTGCAACCCCAGCAGGCAACAGCGACTTGCCCGCGCGCAGCGCCACCACAGCCCCCGCATCCAGCCGCACCTCACCGCGCGGCTTCATCGCATTAATCCAGCGTTTGCGCGCTTGCTGCGGGTCGGCGGCTGGCACAAACCAGGTCCGCACAGCCCCTTGCGCCAAGGCCTGCAAAGGCCGCAAAGCAGACCCTTCCATAATCGCCATCGCACAACCGCCCGCCATCGCCGTCTTGGCGGCCAAAATTTTGGTCTTCATCCCACCCTTGGACATGCCCGACACCGGATCACCCGCCATCGCCTCGATCAGTGGGGTAATGGTTTCCACAACATCAAACCGCACCGCCGCTGCATCTTCTTTCGGGTTGGCCGAATAAAACCCATCCACATCCGACAGCAAAATCAACTGATCCGCCCCAACCGTCACCGCAATCTGCGCCGCCAACCGATCATTATCGCCAAACCGAATTTCATCCGTGGCCACCGTGTCATTCTCATTCACAATCGGCACCACGCCAAAGCCCAGCAAGGTTTCCATCGTGGCGCGAGAATTCAAATACCGTCGCCGATCATCCGTATCCTCAAGCGTCACCAACACTTGCCCCGTGGTAATACCATGCGGGGCCAGCACTTCCTCATAGGCCCGCGCCAGCCGGATTTGCCCCACGGCGGCGGCGGCCTGTGATTGTTCCAACGGCAATTCCGCAAAAGGCAGGCCCAACACCGTGCGCCCCAAGGCAATTGACCCCGAGGATACGATCACCACATCCGTGCCGCGCGCCTTGGCCTCGGCCACATCCAGCGCCAGCGCTTTCAGCCAATCATGGCGCAAGCCATGGACCCGGTCGACCAACAACGCCGACCCGATTTTAATCACCAAGCGTTTGGCGTGGGTAATGTCAGGGGCGGTTGCGGTTGTCCCCGTTACACCAGCCCCCGTTAAGGCTGCCACGGCGCAATCTCCTCAACAACAACCCGGCCCTCCAATATCTGCGCATACAGACGGCGCAGAATATCTGGCATCCCTTGGTTCGACACACCCGAAATGGCAAACACCTCACCGTCCACCACGCTCGCCAACTCGGCAAACCGCTCGGCCAAGGTTTCTTCATCCAGCGCATCGATTTTGGTCAACGCCGTGATGCGTGGCTTGTCGCCCAGCTCCTCGGCATAGGCTTCCAACTCGGTGATAATGGTCTGATAATCCTCGGCCACGGTTTCCGACGTGCCATCAACCAAATGCAACAGCACTGTGCAACGCTCAACATGCGCCAAAAACTGAATGCCAAGGCCCGCCCCTTCCGATGCGCCCTCAATCAGGCCCGGAATATCGGCCATGACAAATTCATGCCCGTCAATCCCCACAACCCCAAGGTTCGGCACCAAAGTCGTGAACGGATAATCCGCAATCTTGGGCCGCGCATTGGACACGGATGCCAAAAACGTCGATTTTCCGGCATTCGGCAGGCCAACAAGCCCCGCATCCGCAATCAGCTTCAAGCGCAGCCAAATCGTGCGCTCCACACCGTCTTGCCCCGAATTGGCCCGTGCAGGTGCGCGGTTGGTAGAGGATTTGAACTGAAGGTTCCCCCAACCGCCATTGCCGCCCTTGGCCAGCAGCACACGCTGCCCAACATGGGTCAGGTCGGCCAAAATGGTTTCTTCATCCTCGTCCAACACTTCGGTACCAACAGGCACTTTCAGCACAATATCCTCGCCGGTTTTACCCGTGCGCTGGCTGCCCATACCGGGCTGCCCCGATTTGGCGAAAAAGTGCTGCTGATAGCGAAAGTCGATCAGCGTGTTAAGGCCATCCACGGCCTCCACCCAGACCGAACCGCCCTTGCCGCCATCGCCGCCGTCCGGGCCACCAAATTCGATAAACTTCTCGCGCCGAAACGAAACACACCCCGACCCACCGCCACCAGAGCGGATATAAACTTTACACAGATCAAGAAATTTCATGGGGCGTGGGCTTTCAGCAAAAGGGTCAATGTGCTGCGTTACCTGATAAACCGCGCCACCTCAAGCTCAGGCGACAGCGGTTAGGTATCCATATCGGGCATACCGGGCCGCACCAACCGAAATCGCCCTTCTGGCGCGCGTTCCGTGCGCCCCGCAGACGCGCCCATCACCTCACCCGTCTGCACGAAACCACAGCGCTGCAAAACTTTGGCCGAGGCCGGGTTGTCGTTAAACGCCCCCGCTTGCAACGCATCTGGCGCAAAACGGGCAAACAAAAACTGGGTAAACCCGCGCAACGCCTCTTGCGCAATCCCTTGCCCCGCAAACTCGGGGCGCAAGGCATAAAACACCTCAGGCTCGGCGGCATCATCGGCGCCAATCCAACCCACCCACTCGCCCTTCAACGTGATCGCTACACGAAACAGCAGCGTCCCCTGCCAGCGCCATGCCTCCAAGAACGGGGCGGCCTCTGACAACGGCCAGTTCGTCGGAAATAAAAACAACATCCGCGCCACTTCGGGCCGCGTAACGAGTGCATGAAAAGCAGGCGCATCCTTCGCCATCATCGGGCGCAAAACCAAACGCTGGGTCGTGATAGGCATGGTCTCTGCAACCCGCATCACGCCCCACCCGCACCAATTTCTACGAATGCCTCACGCGTCAGTTTGAAAAAATGGCAAAGCGCCGGGGCCGCCCGCGCGCCAGATTGGCTCATCCCTTGCCCAACCTCAACAAACCCCAACTTGCGCAGCACATGCCCCGAGTTTGGGTTATCGTCAAAATGCTCGGCCACCACAGCTTCCATCCCAAACCGCGCAAATGCATCCGCCAAAACCGCATAGGTGGCCTCGGTGGCATAGCCTTTGCCCACTTGGTTCGCGTCCAGAAAATACCCCACCTCCACCGGATCACCCCCAAACCCCACGGTGCCAATCAACGCCCCATCGGCCAAGCAAACCCCCAAGCGATAGCCCGGCCTGCCCGTCCATTGCGCAAGGTCAATCCACTCCCGCAAAGCGACCTCTGGCCACGGGCTTTGAATGGATTTGAACATCGCCGCCACCCGCGCATCCCCGCCAATCCGTGCCAAATCGGACGCATCGGCTTGGGTCAATTGCCGCAGCACCAAGCGCTGCGTTGTCAGCTGAAACGTCAGACCATCGCCCTCAGATACGTCCATGTCTGCACCCCAGCATTTCTGGCCACACTAAAGCTTTCTGCATCGCCCAAATAGCCAAACCCGCAATTTGTAAGCACCCGTGCCGACCCCGGATTATCCTGAAAAACCTGTGCAAAAATAGCACTATTCTTCAACGGATTGGCCAAAATCAACGCCCAAACCGCCTCAGATGCATAGCCGGTATTCCAAAACGCCGGCGCCACCCAGTACTCAATCTCGGATTGGTTCCGCCCCATCTGCTTTAACGATATAACCCCCATCAGCTCGGGCATCCCATGCGCCATCCCGTCCATCACCCACACCCGCTCATCGCCCAAAGGGTTCATCGCCCGCGCAATAAACGCCTCGGCAGCACCGGGCGGCAACGGATGCGGGATAGAGCTGGTGCCAACGGCCACGCGCAGATCGCCCGCATGCAAAGCATAAAGTCCCACATCCGAAACCTGCGCCGGACGCAGCACAAACCGCTGCGCCACAATCGTCATCTGCTCACCAACCGCTTGCAACATCATCGCGCTCTCCTCCGAAAGCAACAAGGCGGCACCCGTCTTGGCACCTAACCTTTACACACGTCAAAACACCTATCGCCAAAAAGGAAAAAGGACCGGCCTCTCAGCCGATCCTCTTGTTACACGTATCTGTAACGGCTCGACTTACTCCGCTGCTTCCGCAACCGGAAGAACCGAAATAAACATGCGCCCTTTCAGGCCTTTCTTAAACGCAACCTTGCCTTCAACCTTGGCAAAGATCGTGTGGTCTGTCCCCATCCCAACGCCTTCGCCTGGAAACATCCGTGTGCCACGCTGGCGAACGATGATATTGCCCGGAATGGCCACTTGGCCGCCAAACAGCTTTACGCCCAAACGGCGTCCGGCCGAGTCGCGACCGTTACGGGATGAACCACCAGCTTTTTTGTGTGCCATGGGGGATTACTCCTCGGTCGTGGCAGCTTTTGCTGCCTTTGGTTTCGCAGCAGCTTTCGCCTTTGCAGGGGCTGTCGCAGCAGGCGCTGCGTCCGCATTATGGGCGGCACGGCGCGCATCGGCAGTGCCAGTCGCAGCTTTAACGCCCGACTTATCGGCACCAGCCGCCATAACATCGGTCACACGCAACAGCGTCAGATGCTGGCGGTGGCCTTTGGTACGCTGGCTCGAATGCTTACGACGACGCTTTACATAGTGGATAACCTTCGGGCCTTTGATCTGTTCGATCACTTCGGCCTGAACGGCTGCACCCGCGACCAGCGGTGCGCCAACAGTCAGCGTCTCGCCGCCAACCATCAAAATTTCGTTAAACTGGATCTTATCACCAGCCACACAATCAAGCTTTTCAACGCGCAGGATATCCCCGGCTTGAACCTTGTATTGCTTGCCGCCTGTTTTCAGGACCGCGAACATAGGTCTTCCTTTTCATGTCTCCGCGTCCTGTGGCCCCAGCACTGGCTGGCGTTTTCCTCTACCTCGGACGGCGCGCCCCTAAGGGACGATATCAATAAATAACCCGGCCAAGTGAAACCACCTGCCCGAGATGGGCGCTTATCACGGATCAACCCGGCAGAGTCAAGCACCAGAGTCAGCACCCGCCGCGGCCGTCATCCCTTTTCGATGCGGATCGCTAAACCACGCATTGGCCGTCCCGATAAAGCCCCAAACATCCCCCTGCGCAGGCTGAACATATCCCCCGCCCGCCGCATCCGCGCCCATCGCGTCAAAAATCGCGTGAAGCCAAGTGCGCTTGCCCTGCGCAACACCAAGCCCGGCCAACCAATGCTCCACTTCGCCCTGCCGAACCACAAAAAGCCCATAGGCCGCAAGCGTGTCCAGCAAATTGCCAGCGGCCTCTTGCGTACCGGCATCCAACAAACCAATACCGCCACGCGTTTTATAGTTTTTCTTTTCCTTATCGGTTGACGCGGCCTTCAAAGCCTCAAACACAGTCGTGCGCTGCGCCTCAAGCGCCGTCTTTTGCGCAGTCGGCGTCGCGATTGCGGCAAGCTGGCTGGCCCAAACCGCGCCACCCTCGGCCAAAACATCCAAATCCACTATCCCCGCCGCAGGCACCCCCATGCGCCGCAGCAATTTCACAATTCTTGTGACAGTCTGCTTATTCTGCGCGTTCAAAAACACGCTGCCATCTATCCCGCGCGGGTCTTTTTGCGCCACAAGCCGCGTGTTCACCTCTTGATAAAACGCGCGGTCCGTGTCGGCCTCAGTCACCACAACCGCCTTGGCAAAAAGCCCCGACATCACATTGGCCGAGCGTAACAACGGGTCATTCATAAACGCCCGCAACTCCTCCTTATCCAGCAAACAGGCCCGCCCTACCCCCGCTTGGTATTGCAGCCGAATAATCCGAACAGTCTCGCCCGCCTCAATCGCCCCCATCACAAAATCAGCACTATGGGTGGCGATGAAAACCTGCTTGTCCCGTGCTTGTTGGGCAATCTGCTTACCCAAGGTCCGCGCCAACGCCGGGTGCAAGAACGCTTCCGGCTCATCAATCAAAATCGCCTTATAGTCACTGGCATAAAGCGCCCCCAGCATCCCCACATAGGCGTTAAACCCATCACTCGCCGCCTCGCGCTGCAATGTTTTCGCAAAAAACGCTACAGTTTCATCACCAAGGCTGCGCTCGACAGCGGCGTCGGGCCTTTCAGATGAAAACGCCAGCGACAAAGTTCCAAATGCGCGAACACTATCCACCACCGGATACTGCCCAATCCCAGCAAATACCGCCGATTGAAACGATTGCCTACGTGTCGCGTCCCGGATGATTGCGCGGTGATTTGACGAAGAGATGTGGGTGTGTTTTGTGCCAGTCTTTCATCGCCTGCATTGGCGTTCGGCTCCCCAAGGCTGATTGCGGCAACTGCGTGTTGTAGAG